>SXGQ01154700.1_pt1 | contig 13048 bp, 15 predicted proteins | sample 3178371 | NCBI WGS metagenome assembly SXGQ01 (sample SAMN11356859, study PRJNA531348) | freshwater metagenome | isolation source: freshwater sample F1-20 | place: China: Fuxian Lake, Yuxi | collected 2017-12-25
ATTATACCCATCTGTAATAGATGTACAAATTGGTATGAAAATTATAGAAAATCATAAAACCGAAACTCAAGGTGGTATTACTAAATATAAATATAATTTTGACGGGAGAGATGACAAAACTATTGAAGAAGAAAAAGTAGGCGACGGTTATCCTAAAGCGATTACTCCCAAACCTATTGATACAAATATAAAGCTGCCTACTTTGACATTCCAAAGATAGTGGTAATTATGGATTTATTATAAATGAAACAAAAGAATAATAATGGCAAGTAGATATTTATATTCCAAAACCCTATCAACCAACGATACTAAACGACAGTATATAAGTAGTACTATCTATCCGAAAATAAAACCATCTGATAATGATTTTTATATCATTTCAGAAGCATCTGATAGATTGGATATACTTGCTTCTAAATATTTTGGAGATAAATCACTATGGTGGATAATAGCGGTTGCAAATAATTTAAATGATGCATCTTTTTTTATCAATCCAGGAACTCAATTAAGGATTCCAGGCAGTATATCTACCGTATTAAGTGATTTAGAAAAAATAAATAAATAAAGTTATGGGATTTCCATTTTTAGCCCCTTTAAAACCGGGTATAGTAAAAAAATTAAGAGAAAGAGAAAACAATATTAGTTACGCCAATTCTCTGATGCCATTTATTATGTTAAGTTCTGCTACTGTAGTTACAAAAACAGGAATCCCATTTGAAGAAATAATAAAAAATCAAGACTATTCAAACGCATTTGAAGGATGCGTTGTTGCGAATACTACCGATATAAAAAACTTATATCAAACGGGCAAAACAATTATTGGATATGATTTAAACGGAACTCCAATAGAAGTTGAGGGAGAAACAAACAGAAGAATATCTACTCCAATTATAACATCAATGGAGTTGGATACTGATGGAAATAATAATACATTAAAGACTGCTCAATTGCAAATAAAAGTATTTAGTTTAAAGCAATTGGAAATGTTTGAATTATTCTTTTTAAGGCCTGCCATTAAAGTTGTAATAGAATGGGGATTTAATACCGATATTAAAAACAAATCAAATAAATACATAATAGATTCTAAATTATTTGCAAAAAAGAAATTTACAGATTATATTGATGAATATATTAAAATATTTTCTCACAAAGAAAATGCATATTTGAAAGCAAAATCCGCCTATTTACAAACCATAAGTGATACCAACTATGATTACGATTATATGGCGGGAATGGTTACCAATTATACCTTTAGCCCCCAAGAAGATGGTACATACGATATAATGCTAGAAGTATCTGCAGGAAATGAATTACAGTTGTGGATGCCTGTAAAACAAGCAAAAGAAAATGCTAAAGGGAAAAAGAGTTCTAATGATGCAGCCGTAACTGGATTCCAGTCTTGGGTAAATAAAATTGCAGCGGATTTGAACGAAGAACCTATTGCAAAAGAAATAACTGAAAAAGATGATAAAAACGAATTTTTCAATTGGGGGGTTATAAACGAAAAGCAAGAAGACTCTAAATTTAGTAAAGATGCTTACATATCGTTTAGACTGATAATGAAGATAATAAGTAAATTATCGGTATATAAGGAATCTGAAAAAAATTTAAAAATTGTCTACACTCTAGATGGTAAAGATGTTATACCAGTAACTTCATCACCATATATCATATCAACTACGAAAGATTTTATATTGCCTGGGCAATTACCATCTATAGAAGTAGGGACAGGTGCAGATGAAAAAGATAAAATAGTAGTCAAAACGGATAAACCCATAAATGCACCCATAAATGGGTATAGTTTTAATATTTCAAATCAAAAAAATACTAATATAGAATTAAATAGTAAAATAGACGAGATACCACAGTCATATTCAGTATCATCTAATTGTGGAAATTTATTAAATGTATTTTTTAAATGGGATACATTTGTACGTTTTTATTCACAAGCATACGCACAGGCTGATATTGTAAATGCTTTATTGGGTTTAATTAACGAAAATATGTTCGGCCTATGTAATTTGGAAATAGGAAAACCTGAAGATGTTCCTTCATCTTCATCAACTAATACTATAATAGATAAAAAATTACAAACAACCGTTCAACAATCATCCGAACCTATATACAGATTCAAAATAGGTGCATTGGGGTCTATTGTAAAAGAATTTACGTTTGATATGGAATTGGACGCATTGGCTCAATCGCAGGCATTATATTCTCAACAACTTATTATTGATAATCTTAAAAATGATGTAACTGCATCTACAGAAACAAACACAAGTAAATCGTATAAACAGGCCAATAATTACAGAACACCAAATAGAGATGGTTATTATTCAATAAATGCACTTGAAATTAAATTAGCGCAAGATGCAGAACTATGGAATAAACAAATATCAGAAAAACTTGGTGTGGGTGTACAAGAAGAAGAGGGTGATGGTCAAAAAGAAAAGAAAAATATGAACGAAGTTTTAAGTCAAAATTTTGTCAAGTTCAAATCAACCAAAGGTAGTGCATCTTCTGATAATAATTTAATTTATACCGATCCAGGTTTGATACAATCTACGATAGGAAAGACACCAAAAGGAACTACTGCTTTAACATTTTTAGAAATAACTTTGGCAATAGATGGGATTGCCGGATTAAGTGCTGGAGAGTATTTCCTTATAGATGGAGTTCCAGAAATATACAATAAAAACGGATATTTTCAGATTACGAATGTAAAGCATGGATTAGATGAAAATGGTTGGAAAACTACAATTGTAGCTGGATATAGAATTGAAGTTAAAAAAGAAGAATAATATGTATAAAGATTTAATTAAGAATACAGTATTTTATTCACTATCTACTCCAAGCACTATTGTGCCTTCTCCAACGGAAGATGATTATTCAATTGGAAGTATCAATAGGTATTTTACTCAAAAAGCAAATGATGTAAATGGATTTGTATATGAAATTTCCTCAAATACATTCCAAACATTAAATGAGAATCCAAATTGGAATGTTGAAATAGTTAGATGGAGAATATCAGGTCCCTTAAATGCAGTTTACAATGAGAAAGGAGATATTACTGATAAGGGAGTTATTGATTCAAATAAAACATCTATATTTATTGCATCTAATAAATTAAAAAATATAGGATTATATTTACCAAATGTTACACAATTTTACAAATAATAAAAGTATTTCAAGAACTTGGAAATAAAAAATTTTTATATTATATTTACCTAAAGAACAAATTAAAAGTTATGAGCAAATACAAACATTTAACCGTTGAAGAACAACAACAACTTTCATTCGATTGGAGATATAGAGGATTTACTACAATTGAATTATTAACCGATGCTGAAGTAGATGAAATAAACGAAGAATTAAATCGTTTAAGACTAGAAAGAAACGCAGCAGAACCTGAAAAATGGCAGGAATACGAACCATTTATGTATCCACACAAACTTTCATCAAAATTAGAAAAGTTATTCGCTCATCCAAAATTGATTGAGGCATCCGAATTTCTTATGGAAGGTAATATCGTTGGAATGCAAACTTGGGCATATTTCAAACCAAAAGGTGAATTGGGAAGAGACCAACATCAAAACGGATTCTATACAGGATGTAGACACAATGAAATCATCAATGTTGCAATTGCATTAGATAATCACGACCCACAAAATGGAGCAGTGTGGAATTACGAAGGTTCTCATAGATTGCAAGTTTTGCCTATGGAAGATAATGAGGAAAGAAAGGCAACTAATACTGGTAATTGGAAAAGTGAAAGAGGGATTAGTTGTGTAATGCCTGAAGGACACGATTTCAAAAAAATTGAAGGGTGTGTTAGAAAAGGACAGGCAGTATTACTACACTCTCATGTTGTACATGGTTCAGAGCCAAATAGAGATACCACAGGTAGAATGCGAAGAAATTTCTTAACTTCTTACTTAAAAGAAGGTGCTTACTTCAATCCTGGAAATCAAATGAAACGAGAGCCAATTGATATGTACGAACTTCGCAAAAAACATTGGGGAGAATAGTTGGAAATTAAAAAATAATTTATTACATTTGTAGGGTATGAACTTAATAGAAAACAGAGATACCCTACATTTTTTTGTCCAATCTAATCCAGACATTAGATTACTAATTCCTATATGGAGTTCACATAAAGCACATGAGTGGGGAACACATCTATCATTCGTATATTACCGAACGGAAACTGATGATGGTATCATAAATTTCAATCATGTTGATGCTTCTACTTTACCCAATTTACCAATACACAAACTTTGTAATGAAAACACTCTTGTCTTAGGAAATCGATATGTACAATCAGAAGGGTTAGATTATGAATGGGTTTACTTTGAAGAGTTTGGAAAACCTTTCGTATTTAATGAATTTGCTGAAACTCTTTTTAAGGGGTATAGGTCCGATTATAATGAGTTGAATGACTGTATCCCTCTGATGAAGTGGTACGAACTCTTACAATCAATACCTGATATAAAAAACAGAAAGATTTGGTATCGTATCTATTCAGATTCCATAAGAGAGTTAGGGAGGCTGGAGGGGGCTGGGGTGAAGGTCGAAGAGGAAAAATTTATTGATAGATTTAGCTTCTCTCCCAAACACATATATGATGGGTTGGTCTATACCAAATACAACCCATACACAACTACGGGTCGTCCATCCAATAGACACCTTAATGTTAATTACTCCGCTCTTAATAAATCCGATGGAAGTAGGGATTGTTTTGTTAGTCGTTTTGATGGGGGTACTCTCTTACAATTTGATTATGAATCTTACCACATTCGGTTGATTGCGAAAATCGTAGGATATGAGTTCCCAAAAGGAGAAACTGCCCACCAACACCTTGCCAATTTATATGGAACGGATTATGAAACCTCCAAAGCTCTAACCTTTAAGTACCTCTATGGGGGATTGGATTCTTTTGCAAAAGGAATACCATTTTTTCAAACCGTTGATAAATACATCAAAGAGGTTTACCAAAAGTTCGTAATCTCCGGAGTTCTGAAAACACCCCTATATGCAAGGGAAATTCACTTCACTAAAATAGAAGGAGGGACTGAACAAAAGGTATTTAATTATCTCTTACAAGCCCTTGAAACGGAAGTGAACTATAAAAAGATGAGTGATATCCTAACGGAAATAAGTGGGATGAAATCGAAATTGATTCTATATACCTATGATGCGTTTCTCATCGATACACACCCATCGGAAAGGGATGAGATTTTAAAACTTTTACCGACTATTATGGAAAAAGGTGGATTTCCCGTTCGAATTGATGAAGGTACCAATTATAACAATTTGGTTCATTTAGGATAAATTTATATATTTATAACATATACAGAAAGAAAGAAAAATATGTATCCAGATTTTGATGAAATACTAGATGAATTAAAATTTCACGTAGGTATTGTAGATTTAACAAAAGAATCTCAAAAACAAATATTAGTAAAACTTTTAAGAGAAAGAGATATTCCATCTGCACAACAATTGGTGGATAGAGCATCCGTTGTATTTGAGTATATTAAAGAAGCAACTAAACCAGATAAGGCACTTGCTGCAAGGTCAAAGGAAAGTGGTAAGTTGATTTACTTTGGTAGTAAGGAAGCAAAAGATGATGCAATAAAAGCAGGAACTCATACAGACCCATCGGAACCTAAACAAAAATCAGAACCAAAACAAGGTCAAAAATTAAGTGGTAGTGATTTTCAATCATCCGCTGAAAGGGATACAGACCCAACACCATCTCAATCAGAACCAAAAGTTGATTTTGATAAATTGACATCAGACCAAAAGAAAAAATATGTTCAAAAAATAATTGATACTAATAATCAAAAATTTGATGAATCCGAAAACAAAGTAGATTTTACAATTCAAACTATTTCTGCAAGAAACGAAGATATAAATGATGCGAATATGCTACCTCCTGGTACACCTGGTTCTTCATTTGCAGAAAATAATGGTGCTAAATACATAAATAATTTCTTTAATAATGAGGCAACACCTGAAAGTGAAGCAGCTGCGGTAGAAGAAATGATGAAAACACCACTTGCTCAAAAAATAAAACCAGAATCTGTTAGAAAAGCATGGGCAAAAATTGCAGTAAGAACTGCTGTAAATGAAGCACAGACATTAAAAAACATACCCGCTTATAATGCTAAAAATCCACAACCCGAAGGATTACCACAGGGAGCTATTATGGATAAACAGAATAAAGCAATGGTTAAAAAATTGTTGGAAACTAAAAGAGATGAAGCAATTGCTAACGGAGATAAAAAAGCAGAAAAACATTATAACAAGCAATTAGGATATTTGGCTAAATTGGAAGAAACGGATACTGGTGTAATATATGAAACCAACGATGGAACTATTGGATTCAAACACACTTCTAACAAAAAAACATGGAAAGACCCTCATAATAATTCATCTCCTGCCAAAATCATGGAGGGGATGAGAAAAGTAATGGGTGATAAATTAAGTTCAGAATTAGAAAAAACATTTAAAGAATCAGAACAATTATTAGCAGATTCGAATAAAACCGTAGTTAGTGATACAAAAGAATTTGTAGAATCTCAATCTAAAAAATCACCAGAACAAAGAACTGCTGAAAACGAAGCGATTGGTAATGTATTGAGTAATTTTACAATAGCAAGTGGTGGAAAAAAAGATTATATCAATGGACCTGATGGTGTAACTAATAAATCTTGGTTTAAAAAATACGCATCAGAAAAGGGACTAACACCACCACATTCAAACGATACAGTATTAACTGCCGTTTTTGAAAATGCATCAAGTGATAATCCAGACCAAAACGCATTGGATGTTGTATTAAAGATTAGTGAAATGGTTCAAAACGTAAATTTAAAAAATGCAGAAAACTATGCTAAAAAATATGGAATTACAACTGAAGAATTAGCTAGTATTGTAAAATCTACAGAACCATTAAAAGAAACAGGTAGAAAAAGAAGGGAAGTAATGAAAGTTGTGCACGCAAATATTGTAAAAGGAATTCAACAAGCAGATGCATCTGACTCTAATGCGTATCCAAATAATCCAAATGGTGAAAACGGACCACATCAACAGGTATATGTAAATAGCTTTTTAGGTAGAATGCATTTTACTGCGTATGTAATGGGTGAACGAGATGGAGTTAGTTCTCACAACATTGATGGGCGTAATGTAGAACCTTCTTTTTATAGAGAATGTTTAGCACAATTGACAGGATTTAAAGGAGAAACGGATTCACCGGAGGGAAGAGAATCATTACTATCGCATATGAGAAAAGGGTTGAGAATATCACCTGAAAATGATTCAATTATATTCCAAGATGGTAAAACAAAATCCAAAATTGGAACAGAAACTTATAGAACAAAGGGTAAGAGTAAAGGTGTATTGGGGTATTTAGGGCCAGATTTGCAGAAATGTTTAAGTAATAAAACTCAAAAATAAGATAAAAAGACCGATTTGGTTTGTAATTTTATATTTATCGGTAAAGTTAATAAACCAAAAATAGATGAATACACAGTTATTATGCCTTTTTACTACAAAAGAAGAGTTAGATAAATCGGTAGAATTTGTTTTAAACCAATATATACTTACAAATCCAAACGTATTTGTATTAGAAAATAAAATAAATGTAGGAGAATTATATATTACATTTAATGTAGAAAAAGGTTCTTCGGCAATTCCTTCACAATGGAAAACTATATTAGTGCATAGGAAGAAGCAATCAAATACAATATACACTATTAACGCACTCAATGAAGTAGTTAAATCAAAGACAGGTGGAGTATTAGATAATTCTTATATGATTGATTGGGATGAATTTAAAAATTGTATTATTACAACATCTTCAATTGGATATAAAAAAATTCCTACAAAAGTTTTTAAAAGTTTTAATACGGAGGAGTTGGAATTCTAATTTTTTTTTCATATATTCATAGTATGAAAAAAAATAGATTTAAACCTATTCAAATTTACGTTGAGGACCCTGTAGATGTTTTCCAAACTCATAGAATGGAAATATCTAAAGCAATTATTGATTCCATTTTTTTTGCAATTCGGAACAATAAATCTCGTATTGATTTTGCACATATAATAATCAAACATTCGATTGTTATTATGCTCGCAATTGAAAGTAAAGAATTCTTAAATTTATTGGATAAAAACATAGAAACTCTCGTAGAATATGAGGAGTATGAAATGTGTGCTTTAGGAATTAAATTAAAAAAGAAAATAAATAAAAAACTACTAAAAAATTCGTTATGTTAAATACCAAAAAAGAACAATCCGCAGTTGAGTATTGTGAAGAAACTTATCCTGAAATGACTTTTGAATTTAGAAACATTTTGGATGAAATGTATGCTACTTTTTGTAAAAAGCAAAGAAACTATGGACCTGGAAATATTTCAGTAGGTACATCACTTCAAACTAAAGAAGATATTAAATTAGCATTGAGTGGCTTATGGTTCAGAAAGAACGATAAAATCAACAGATTAAAACAATTGGTAGTATTAGGTCATCCCGATGAAGTGGGTGAAACCATCGAAGATACTTATCAAGACCTCGCAGTTTACTCCGTAATTTCTCAATTAGTGAGTAGAAAAAAATGGGCAAAATAAAACTTGGAAATGTAACAAAAATATTGTATATTTGTTACAACAAAAGTAAAAAGGTTATATTTAGATATAAGGAAATCGCGATAAAACCTTCAAACTTAAAACAATTTATTAACACTTAAAACTTAAAAAAGCAATGGACATTTCATTAGCACTCAAGAGATTTAGCTCTCTTCAAAACAACACAAAAAAGTCGGATTCTATTTGGAAGCCCGCAAACGGAAAATCTCAAATCCGTTTAGTACCTTACAAATTCAATAAGGATAATCCTTTTATCGAATTGTATTTTCATTACAACATCAACAACAAAACTTATTTGAGTCCTATCTCATTTGGTAGACCTGACCCAATCGTAGAGTTTGCAGAAAAACTTAAACGAACTGGCGACACCGATGATTGGAAAGCAGGTAAGAAGATGGAACCAAAATTAAGAACATTCGCACCTGTTATCGTAAGAGGTAAAGAAAACGAAGGTGTTAAGTTTTGGGGATTTGGTAAGACTGTTTATCAGGACATCTTAGGTTACATCGCTGACCCGGATTACGGAGATATTACTGACCCAAATAGTGGTAGAGATATCGTATTGGAAGTAGTATCAGCTGAAGAATCAAATGCATCTTACCCAACAACTACAATCAGAGTTAAACCTGCAACATCTAAAATCTTATCAGATGCAGCTGCAGTAACTGAATTGTTGAACACACAGAAAGAAATTACGGAATTGTATTCTGAATTATCTTATGATGAACTAAAGGGTGTACTTGAAAATTGGTTAAACCCATCAGCTTCATCTAATAGTAGTGGAAATCCAATCAATGAGGAGTTGGCAGCGGCAAAACCGCAACCTAAACAATCAGACGTACCTACTGATATGGGTGGTTCGCAGGAGATTAGTGGACTTCCGTGGGATGATGAATCCCCAACAGCATCCACACCAAAAGCATCTCCTGTTAAAGAAGATGTAGCATCGGCATTCGATGATTTATTTAACAATTAACAAAAACTATAATGGCAAAAAGAGAAGAAGATTTAGCAAGTTTACTTGCCGATTCTCTAAATAAACAAAATAAGGATGGTAAGATTGCTTACTTTCTAACTGATGAAGGTGGTGATGCTCCTACCAATGTAAAGGATTGGGTATCTACCGGAAACGCAATGTTAGATGTGGCAATCTCAAACAGACCTTATGGCGGATTGCCAGTTGGACGTATTACGGAGATTACGGGGTTAGAGCAGAGTGGAAAATCTCTGCTCTCTGCCCATCTTCTTGCCGAAACCCAAAAGAAGGGTGGTGTTGCAGTACTAATAGATACGGAAACCGCAGTTAGTAGAGAATTTTTAGAAGCAATTGGAGTAGATGTTTCAAAACTCTTATATGTTTCAGTTGATACAGTTGAAGGTATATTTGAAGCATGTGAAACAATTATTGAGCAAGTTCGTAAAGGTGATAAAGATAGATTAGTAACTATCGTTGTGGATTCAGTAGCAGCAGCATCTACTCATAAAGAGTTAGAAGCTGATTATGGTAAAGATGGGTATGCAACGGATAAAGCAATTATCATCTCCAAAGCAATGAGAAAGATTACCAATATGATTGGTAGACAATCTATTGCATTGGTTTTCACAAATCAATTAAGACAGAAGATGAACGCAATGTTCGGAGACCCGTGGACAACATCGGGTGGCAAAGCATTGGCATTTCACGCATCTGTTAGATTGAGATTGAAGAATATGGGACAACTTAAAGCTGGTGATAGAATCGTTGGTATTAAAGTTAGAACACAGGTTATCAAAAATAGAATGGGCCCACCATTACGATACGCAGATTTTGATATATTCTTTGATAGAGGTATTGATAATTACGGTGGTTGGTTAGCAGTTATGAAAGATGCTAAATTAGTAAAGCAAGGTGGAGCTTGGTATGAATATATTGATATTGATACTGGTGAAATCAAAAAATTTCAATCCAAAGATTTTGCAAAATTATTAGAGGATGAAGAATTAAAAGACCAAATCTATCGTAGGATTTGCGAAGCAACAATTTTATTATACAAAAACAATTCTAATTCGGAAGAAGTTGAACTTACAACGGACGAAGCCAATGAGTCAGATTAACAAAAAATATTTAGATATACTAAAACAAATAGATAGGGAACATAATGATTTTGGAGATTTACATCGTAACTCTAAAACATTAGTTATTGATGGTCTTAATACCTTCATTCGTTCCTGGTCAACGGCACCTAATCTTAATGAAAATGGTGACCATATTGGAGGAATAGTCGGTACTTTAAAAAGTATCGGCTATGCCATCCGAACAATTAATCCCACACGCGTTGTAATCGTATTCGATGGTAAAGGTGGTTCTAATAGTAGAAAGGAAATATATTCCGGATACAAATCAGAACGAGGCAAGAATAAAATCAAAATGAGATTGAATCGTGCTGCATCTATTGAAATGACACCTGAAGAAGAAAGTGCATCTATGAAACGTCAAATGACGGCATTGGGTGAATTACTTTCGGTTCTACCAGTTACAATTATGATTTACGATGGAATTGAGGCGGATGATGTTATGGCATACATTGCTACTCACTTAAAGAAAGAAAATGAAAAGGTTGTAATAATGAGTTCCGATAAGGATTTCATTCAATTGGTTAATAAAGATGTGAGTGTATATTCACCATCTAAAAAGAAAATCTATAATATTTCAGAAGTAATTGATGAATTCGGTATTCACCCACACAACTTTATCAATTTCAGAATAATTGATGGTGATAAATCGGATAATGTAGAGGGTATTTCAGGATTAGGATTAAAAACTATTCTTAAAGCATTTCCAATACTAGCAAATGAACAAATTCATACCACCGATTCTATGTTGGAGTATATTAAATCCCAACCAAAGAAAGTGAAAGGACACGAATTGTTTGAAAATAACTTGGAATTATTAAAAAGAAATCGTAAGTTGTTTCAACTTTCGGAACCAATGTTTAGCGGTAATCTTCGAATTAAAATTATAGATAGATTTTTAGAATCAGTACCAAAGTTCAGTAAGCAAGAATTTTTAAAAATCGGATTAAAAACGCGTATATTGGATTCATTTCCAAATGTTACGGACTGGTTACAATCCACATTTTCTCACATAGCAAAATTTTAAAAAAATGACAAACAAATTAGTAAAACCTTTAGGAGATAGAGTTCTATTAACAGAATTAGAATCAGAAATTTCCAAAACTTCAGGAGGTCTTTTTATACCAGATTCAGTAAGAAGTGAAGATGTAAAAAGAGCAAGAGTAGAATCAGTAGGACCTGGCATCTATACACAAAGTGGAGTATCAATTCCAATGAGTGTGAATGTAGGTGATGAAGTAATTTTACCTCCATATCATCAAGGACAAGAAATTAAAATTGGTGGAAACAAATACATCTTATTAAGAGAATCAGAAATTTTAATGGTAGTTAAATAAATTTAAATTTTAACACGGAACAGATGAAGTGTATCAAAAGTAAAGAAGGAGAAATTCGCAGAGTAAAAGAACAAGAGGCAGACTTAAAAGTATTTCAATATGGGTGGGTGTTTGTACCTAAATCAGAATGGAAAGCATTACGAAAGCCAATCAAAACTGAAGTAATTACTCAAGTAGATGAATTATCAATTGAAGAAAAAAAGTTAGCAAGAAAGAAACGTAAAAAATAATGGAAGCAGTAGATACATTGGTAAAATATGGACAATCGTATCAATCTAAAGTTGTTGCTTCTCTTATAACAGATGTAAAGTTTCTTGAACAGGTAAACGAAATCACTAAACCTACATTCTTTGAATCACAAGCAAATCAATGGATTATAAATTCTCTATTAGATTACTTTAATGAATACAGAGCAGTTCCTACAATGGAAGTGTTTAAAATTAAGGTAGGTAGTATAGATGATAAAGGACTAAAACAAACAGTTGTTGACCAACTTAAAAATGTTTATTTACAAGTTGGTTCCGAAGATTTGCCGTATGTTAAAAAAGAATATTTAACATTTTGTAAAAATCAAAAAGTTAAAGATGCTCTTCTAAAATCAGTAGATTTACTCAAAGCAGGAAACTACGATAAGATTATAGATACGATGATGGCGGCATCCAAAGTTGGTGTAGAATCCGATTTAGGATTGGATTATATTGAAAACTTTGAATCCATTATGGAGGATGTTAAACGAGATTCTAGTCCAACTGGATGGGATGTAATCGATGAACTAATGGATGGTGGATTAGGACCAGGAGAATTGGGAGTTGTAATGGCACCATCGGGTATAGGTAAGAGTTGGTTCTTATCAAAGATTGCGTGTGCAGCACTGGAAAGAGGAATTGATGTTTTACATTATACTTTAGAATTATCAGAAAGTTATGTAGGGCAAAGATATACAACAAT
>SXGQ01037109.1_pt1 | contig 13047 bp, 6 predicted proteins | sample 3178371 | NCBI WGS metagenome assembly SXGQ01 (sample SAMN11356859, study PRJNA531348) | freshwater metagenome | isolation source: freshwater sample F1-20 | place: China: Fuxian Lake, Yuxi | collected 2017-12-25
CCTGCTTCCGAAACACCAGCAGCGGATTGTTCCCCACAATCACAAAGGTGTCTTCCACAACACCCTCACCCCGCAGCCCCACACGCACTCGAAATGTCGGACGGTCCTCCACCGACTCATACCCCAGAATTTCAAAGCTCTCCAGCACCTTCCCGTCACGCCACCGCGCGTCAAACGTGTCCACCGGGACAGGCCCCGTCGTAATCGTTGCCAGCTTCGCACCCGATTTCCACGACGTGAGTGCCGACTCCAGTGCCACTCGCGCAGCCTCCTCCGGCGGCAAATACTGACCTGCCCCCGAACCACATCCCGCTGTCATCAGGCACAAAAGTCCCCACCGCAGCCAGCAGCGCCGACCTGCTCCATTCCCCATCTTCTCAATCCTCACAGACAATCCCTCCCTGACTTCAACCCCCGGACCCGTCACCATTGCTCTGACGCAAACGCTGCAGTCGCCGCAATCGCACCCGATAAAACAGAATCGGCAGTAACAGGTCAATAATTTCGTCCGCGATCAGTACTCCACCCAATACCGGAGCTGCCATCGGGCGGATCACGTCCGCACCCGTCCCGGTACTCCATAAAATCGGAGCCAGACTGAGCAGTGTCGTGGCTTCCGTCAACAGTTTCGGACGCAGTCTCTGCACCGCACCACGAAACACCGCCTGCCGCAACTGCTCCGCTGTCATCCCGGCCAAACCACCTGCCGCGGCAACTGACTCCCGCAAATACACCAGCATCACAACGCCCGTCGATGCCGCCATCCCGAAACACGCGATGTACCCGACACCGACCGCCACAGAAAATGGATATCCCAGCAGCCACTGACACAAAACACCACCAGCCAGGGCCCCCGGAGCCGTCAACAGCATAATCACCGCATCCGCCAGGTCCCGATACGTCCACAGCAGGATCAAAAAAATCAGCACAATCACCGTCGGGATCAGCAACAGCATTCGCCGTCGAGCTGCTGCCGCATGCTGAAACTGACCCGTCCACTCCAGCACAATTCCCCGCCGCTGCCCCAGTCTGGCTCCCACCACCCGCTGCGCCTGTCGCACAAACTCCTGCGGATCCCGGTCCCGCACATTCAGTCGCACATAATTTCGCAGCCAGCCATTCTCGCTCTTCACCGTCGCCGGGCCCTCCACCGACCGCACCTCCGCCACCGCATCCAGCGGTACGCTGCCACCACCCGCCAGCGCAGCCGCCAGGGGCAGCCGACGCACTGTCTGTTCATCCGCCAGTTCGCCCGCCACGCCCAGGCTTAACCGCACCGGTAATGTCCCTGAACCCCACGACGCCGTTCCCACCACACGCCCCGTAAACGCATGCTCCACTGCCTGAGCAAGATCCTCCTGAGTCACTCCCAATGCCGCTGCACGCCCAGCATCAGGAATCACCTCAATCGCACCCTTGCCACGCACAGGATCCGCCACAACATCGGCCGCTCCCGGCAGCTCACGCAGAATCGCCGCCACTTCCTCAGAAACCAGCACCACCTGCTCCAGATCCTGCCCCTGCACACGCACACCAACCTCGCTGTTAACACCTGTCGCCAGCATATCCACACGATTTTGAATCGGTCGAGTCAACACGTTGGTCCAGCCAGGCATCTGCACCGCCTGATCCAGCTCACCACCAAACCCGGTCAGCGATTCTGCCGTATGTGCCTGCAACTGCACTCGCCCTGACCAGCGTTCAATCAACCCCTGCCGCAGCCGGTCAAACGCCGGTACCGGATCGGCAAACGGCAGCTCGCCGTAACCCGCCAAACCATGCTCGTGGACACCACCCGCATGGCCGCCTGTCCGAGCGCCACGAATCTTCAAAATCTGCTCCCGCATCTTCCGCAGACGCTCATCCCGCACCACGACATTCGCAAAAACCTCGTCACACACCAACTGCAGAAAAGTCGGCACCGCACGCCGCTGCAGCGTCAGATTCAGACTGACCGTAAACTCCGACCACGCCGATTTCGACACCGACTGCACCCGCACCAGCGCAGCCTCAGCATCCTCAACCGCCAGTCCCCCGGATCCAGAACGCCACCATCCTGACAGCAGGCCCGCTCCCGAGCCCAGCGGCACGTCCGGAACCAGTTCTCGCTGCCGCAGTACATCACGTGCGGCCCTCAGCCAGGAAGCCACCGTCAGAATCGCCGGCGACATCTCAAGATCACGCAGAAACTCAGCCGGAACACCATTCTGCACCAGCCCCGTGTCCGCCGGCTGCAGACTGCGCACCAACTCCCCGCGACCACGCCAGCGTTCTGCCGCCAGTTCCAGCGCAACAGCCCCCAGCCGCTGCCGCAAACTACGACGAAACGCCTGCTGCAGCTGCCACGCCGTCTCACGCTGCACCGCATCAAAACGCACCACAGCAGCATCCACCAACTGCCGCAGCCCGGCATCGTCCACCGCGTCGATCATTCCGGCTGCCACGAGCTCCCGCACCAGCTCTCCGGCCATCGCACGACCATCCTCCGACGATATCCGCCGCGCCGGCCAATACCCAACTGGCAAAAATTCCACCATGCTCTCAATCATATCCAGCGGTGCCGGGTCAAACGGAGTATCCGCCCGGCCGGCCTTGCCACTCACCATCCGAATCTCAGGGAACCGGCAAAGCACCATGTTCCTCGCCTTCATATCATCAAGTGACTGCGTGATCGACGCCCGCGGCACCGTAATTGGCATGTCCATCACCATGCCCTCGTCCAGCGGCATCCGCAGCGATGTACCAATCGGTTTCATCACTGTGCCAGCCACCGCCCCCAGCAGCACCAGCCCCACTGCACAAACCACCGCACTGCGCCAGGTTCCCGCCATCAGCACACACCCCGACACACCCAGCAAAACACCCAGTCGCAGCACCACACTGCCCAGAGGTGCAGCCGCCAGAACCAGAGTCCCGCACAGCACCACCACCAGCGGCAACGGGCGATCCAGCAGCACATTCAGCAGCGGCCGATACACCGAAAGCAGCGTCCGCACCACAGCACTGTCAGTCTCTTCACGCAGTCGCCCCCGCACCAGCAGGCTGGCCAGCGCCGGCACCAAAGTCACTGCCAAAACTGCCGCCGCGACCAGTGCCAAAGATTTCGTCCACGCCAGCGGCCCATACATCCGTCCGTCAATGCCCCCCAAAGCAAATACCGGCACAAAGGAAACCAGCATCACCAGAATCGAAAAGAAGACCGGACGGCCCACCAACGCACATGCCGCCACCACGTCCTCACCAATCTCTCCCTGCACCGGACGATCACCAAATCGCTGCTGCAGACGATGCATCACATTCTCAGTCATCACGATCGATGAGTCCACCAGCACGCCGATCGAAATCACTATCCCCGCCAGCGACATAATGTTTGTCTGAATCGTCAGCAGCCCCGCCGCCTGCAACACCAGCATCGCCGCAAACGTTCCCAGCACACACATCGGCAAAGTCACTGCAATCACCAGCCACGAACGAACATGTCGCAGTACTATCAGCACGCAGATCGCCGCTATCGCCAGAGCCTCCACCAGAGTCCTGGCAACTGTACGCACAGCTCCACCAATGAGAGGTCGACGATCATAACATGGCACAATCCGCACATCTGCCGGCAACGATCCGCCAATCTCCGCCAGCTTCTCCACCACAGCCCCCGTGACCTCAGGCACATTGCCACCATGCCGCATGTGCACAATTCCCGCCACACACTCGGAACCGTCCTTTTCAAAAGCCCCCCGACGCGGCGCTGCTGACAATGACACGTCTCCCAAAGATCCCAGCAGGACCACCGCACCATCGCCACAGCGAATCACTCGCTCACGCCAGCGTTCCAGCAATTGCTCAGTGTCCTCCCCGGGTATGCTGCGCAGTTGCAGCACGTACTCCGCCCCACCCTTCTGCAGCACCTGCCCGCCAGCAGTCTCGGCAGACTGCAGCTGCCGAGTCAGTTCCGACAGTGTCAGTTGGTGCTGCACCAGCAGCGTCGGATTCACCTGGATCCGTACCTCGGCATGGACACCACCCACCGAAGCCACCTCGGCCACACCCGGAACCGTCGCCAGCAGCGGAGCAATCTGCTCGTCCTGAATTCGACGCAGCTCCGCCAAATCTGACCGCCCCGACTCCACCGTGTACCAATAAATCTGCCCGGTCGCGATTCCATCCGCAGCCAACTGCGGAATCACTCCCGCCGGCAGTTCCGCAGCCAACCCCGCCAGCTGCTCCCTGAGCACCGCACGAGCCCGCTGCGGAGACACCGCATCCTCGAAAATCACATGCACCAGCGAATAACCCATGTCGCTGGAACCACGCACAGCAGTTACCTGCGGCAAGGCCTGCAGGGCCAGCGAGATTTGCCGAGTCACCCGCGACTCAATCTCCAGCGGTCCATGCCCGGCCCACTCCGCAAACACAATCACCTGGTTCTCAGACAAATCCGGAACGGCATCCATCGGAGTCCTGCGGATGGACAGCACTCCCACTACTGCCACCAGCAGCGCAGCCAGCAGCACCACCACGTTCCGCCGCACCGAAAATCGAATGATCGCCTGAAGCATCAGAATCACCGTCCCCTGTTCGTCAGCAACACGTTTCAGGGGCCAGCCACCGGAGGAGGCAGCTTTGCCAGATATTTCTCCGGTTCCTTCAGCAGCTTTCGCTCACACGCCGCACAGCAGATGAACACCGTTCGTTCCCCCACTCGCACAGGCACCGGGCCTCCCATGGAATCGAGTGACAGGTCAGTGACCGGGCACTTCCCCTGAGCCTCCGCGAGCGCCAGCTCAGACTCAGACAGGACCCGCACTCCCGACTTCGCGGCAGCAACCTTCAACGGCGCCAGTGCTGCTGCCGAACTCAGCGCCGGCTGATCCGCACCAAAATACCCCACCGCCAGCGCCGGATTCAACCGCGCTTCAGCATCCACCAGAAACGCACCCGTCGACACCACCTGCTCGCCAGCGTCCAGTCCCCCAATCACCAAATACGCGGACCCGGTTCGCGGACCCAACTGCACCACACGACCGTCAAACATCCCGGCCATGGTCTGCACATAAACCAACTGCGACTCGCCATGCTCAACCACCGCCGAAGTCGGCACCTGCAGCAAAGTCCGCTCACCCAGCATACCACGCTGCTCCGCACTCAGCAGTTTCGTCGCCGCAACCTCAGCCCGCACGGTCACTGCCAGCAAACCTTCAGGCAATTCCCGCAGCGGCTCCGCCAGGCTGACTCGCACCAATGGCACGGCAGCAGCACCATCCACAACGCACACCGCTGTCCCCGACACCCCATCCGGAAACACCGAACTGCTGACCAACACCCCGACAGGCTTGGCAAACGCACAGACGTCCTGCCGGGAGACCGGCAACTCCAGCCACTGGCCGCTTTCCACTGACCCATTCATCCGCAGCACGCCCTGCAACGTCAGCACCAGCGGCGACTGACAGGCCGCCACAACCGTCGTTCGCAGACCGGCCAGCTGGATCCTGAAAGGACTCAGTTGCATCCGTGCCACGACACCCTCAGGCAGCAACTCGGCATCACCCTTCCTGCGCGGTACCAAATCCATGTTGCAGATCGAACAGATCGCCGGCCACGCCGACAATACACCGGGATCCATCGGACAAAAATACTCATGGTCCGACGCAATCTCTCCGGACAACTGCTGCCCGGAAACTCGCAGCAACAACCCACCCACCGTCCGCTGCAGTCGATCCCACTGCGCCATCACCAGCGCCGTCAGAGCCACCAGCAGCACAAACCGCAATCTCACCTGCAGAAATTGCAGCCACCAGCCCGCACGCAGTGCCTGACGTTCCAAACCAGCATCACCCCCATCCGTATCGCCCCCGTCCCCGGCATCTGCACTCATCACTGCTGCTCCCCGCTGACCGCCGGCCGCGACTCGCCACTCACCGGCTCCATCGGATGCTCCCAGTGCATCAATAAATCATAATCCTCATGGCGAAACACCCACAACGGATCAATGCCGATCACCACATAACGCTCACGCCGCTCCTCCCGCGGCTGATCCAGCTGCAGGCGCACCGCATAGCAGCCTGGAGCATTCCCTGGCACACGGCCCAGAATCTCCCACGCCAGCAGCGGACGCTGTTTCACACGAGTCGAATCGGTGACGTGTACCACGGGCGCCGTGCCCGCTACCGGTCCCGCTGCAGCGCCCGCAACCCACGCGTCAAATACCTGCCGCAGAGCCGCCTCACACACCGCTTCCGCGGGAATAAACTCCGCCTCACTGCGAACCGCACCCGCTTCACCACCCCACCAGCTCCAGCCGGCCAGCAGCAACACCACGCATAACAGCAACACCCGCTGCCAGACAGACAGCGAACGCCGCCAAATACTGGGCTGCACATTCAACGGCTTCGCACTGGTTGAGGCCATCTGCAGAAGCTCCCACGGAAATCCCCATCGCCCCAACCCACAGTTTCAAAATGGCAATTGCACCACTTCACCGCTGCCCCGAGTTCCCAGGGCACGCCAAACACCCAAATCCACGTTCTCACTGCAGAAGTGCACCGAACCGTCACCCATCATCACCTGCACACCACCCGTGTGTCGACTGCTGGCAGAAACCTGCATTGCCATATTCGTCATCGATCCCGGAAAACCTGTGCCCGCACAGGAAGTTGTATTCGGAACCGCCACGTGGTTGTACTGAGTACAGCAGTTCTCGCCCATCACCCAGCTGTAACCCCATTTGCTTGTCAGCGGAGTCGCCGTCAGCGGATTCAAAGCGCGACAGGCCTGAAACGTGGCATCCAGACTGGTCTGATGCGGAATCACCAGCAGATCCGATTTTGGATCCGGACGCCCCTGACCCCGAATTCGCTCGCTGAAAAACGCCGTATTGCTCATGCCGTCAGTGATGTCCCGCGCACTGCACTTGCTGAGATAGTAAAACACGCCCGTCTGCAGTTCCGCAGGAGCCGTGTCGCTGCCAATGCCCGGGCTGTCACTGCGATCACACAACCAGCCACCCTGGTTCGCCGCATAATTGTTCTGCCCCTTCCACGGATCAGTAACACCAAGATCTGACGGACAGAAAAATGTGGGCACTGATGTGCGACTGGCCGCAGCATTGATACCCGCCGGACTGACATACGCCGGCATAAAATTGATCACACCACCCATCCCCGGAGTCTCCGGGGGGTTGTTGAAATCAATCGACTGATACAGGTTGGCCTGCTCTATGTACGGCAACAGCATCGCATGCTGTGACCAGCGCGCGTACACAGGAGCACCCGGGTAGCTGGCGCCCTTTCCGAACGGATACACCTTGTGCGTATCATGATAGTTGTGAACCGCAATCGACAGTTGCCTCAGGTTGTTCTTGCACTGAGTCCTGCGAGCGGCCTCACGAGCCTGCTGCACCGCTGGCAAAAGCAACGCCACCAGAATGGCAATGATCGCAATCACCACCAGCAGTTCAATCAACGTAAATCCACGACGACGCATCCGCCTGTCTCCGCATTCAAGCAGGCCCCGAAAAAAATCTTACGCTTGTATTATCAGGCAAATCGGTGATTCTTGCGAGACTTTTTGAGGGGAAAAAGCCCGGGCGACAGGCGAATTCCCGCACGTCGTCGCAGATCAGGCCCCCCGCCATTTGCAGGCAAAATCGCCCGGCAATCGTCCGAACGGCAGTAAATCACGTCAAAACTGCGGCTTTGTTGCCCGAAAGCCACACAAAAACAGCCCGGATTTGCCGTGACGGCCACTATTTCGTCTTTGGTTTGCGATCCCAGCTTTGCTGGTTCGCCTCGACATCCCGACCGGGATCCTGCGGAATCGCCAGCCCCCGCGCCCGCATCACACGCTCAAGACAGGCAATCGTCGCCGCATCCGGTCGAAAATTGCCCTCCCGATACCCGTGAGCAATGATCAGCGGCGTCCAACCCCAGCGATTCGGACGATTCCAAACCTCCGGCTTCAGACCCCGGCCGTCCAAATACTCAATCAGCAGCGGCCAGTTCTGATAAGCCGCACCGTGCAGCGCCGTCTCGCCGTTCTCGTCAGCCACATTCAGATCAAGCCCCAGAGCTTCAAGACGCCGGATCACCGCGATCGCCTCAGTCTCAGACCCTGCCGCCTCCAGACCACTGCCCAAATCTCCCACCCCGGCCGCCGCCAGCACTGCCGTGGCCCCATCCTCATTCGGGATCCGCGGATCCGCTCCCAGTTCCAGCAGCAGCTCCAGCAGCAGCAGATCACCCGTTTGAGCCGCCAGAACAAACGCCGTACACCCGGTTGTTGTGAAATCCGCAAACCCCGAAACGCCCTGCCGCACCCGCAGATTCACATCGCCGCCCCGCTGGACCAGCAGTCGCACAAACTCCAGCGAACCAAGACGCCCGGAACCGACCGGCGGAGGATCGCCGTCACCACGCACAGGACGTCTCACCCAAACCACCGCATGCAAGGCTCCGTGACCCGTGGGCTGAGCATTCGGATCGGCGCCCGCCTCAAGCAAAGCAGCAGCCGTTTCAAAATGCCCGTTCAATACCGCCAGCAACAGCGGATTGGGACCCGGAGGACGTTTGTCAGAAGTCCGCGGAGCATTGACATCCAGCCCCTGTGACAACAGCAATCGCACGGTCTCAGTCCGCCCCTCACGCACCGCGAAGAACAGCGCACTCCAGCCGGCTGCGGTCCTGGCCCCCACATTTGCCCCCGCCTCCAGCAGCTGCTGCACCACCGCCACATGCCCCTCCGCAGCCGCCCACATCAACGCTGTCTGCTGGTTTCTGTCCCGCCCATCCACGGGAACTCCCGCTGCCAGCAGCGACCTCACAGCCTGCACTCGGCCGGCTCGTGCTGCCACCATCAGCATCGACTCGCCACCCGCCCCGGACACTCCCGCATCGGCTCCCGCACCCAGCAACTGCTCAACCACTCCCACTCCGCCACTCTCGCACGCCAACAACAGCGGACGCACCCCATAAACGTTCTCAGCGTCCACTGCAGCCCCCCGCTGCAGCAGTTGCCGCACCACATCTTTGCTGCCATGCAGTGCCGCCCAGTGCAGGGCCGTCATTCCGTCTGCCTGTGCTGCCTGCACAGAGTCGCCAGCCTGCAGCAGCTGCCGCAATCGCGCCCAGTCACCGGACTCCGCCGCCGCTGCAACCAACGCCGAGTCCGCCGCACCATCCCGGCCGCACTCTGCCGCGGCCGCAGCGGTCAGCAATAACGGCCAAATCACCGCCAGCAGCAAACCCATCCGTTTGACAATCATCTGCAGAGTCCGCATCGGTCAGTCTCCAGGTTCACACCGCCACCGGCTCGAATAAATCATCCACCCGCCCATTGCTGTCCGCAAAGCTGTCGAGACGAATACCGGCCTTGTCCAGCAGCGTCAGATGCAGATTTGCCAGCGGAGTCGATTCGGAAAACTGCAGATGCCTGCCACCCTGCATGCGACCGGCCGCACCGCCGGCAACCACGATCGGCAGGTTCAGGTGATCATGCAGATTGGGATTACCCATGCCACTTCCATACAAATACAACACATGATCCAGCAGTGTTCCATCAGCCTCCGGCGTCTGCTGCAGACTCTGCAAAAACTGAGCGAACAGGGACATATGAAACCGATTAATGTCGGCCACCTTCGCTATCTTCGCGGGGTCGTTGCCGTGATGGGTCAGCGGATGGTGCGGCTCTGACACGCCAATCTCCGGATACGTCCGGTTACTGGTTTCACGCGACATCTGAAAGGTAATCACTCGAGTCAAATCCGCCTGCAGGGCCAGCCTCTGCAGGTCGAACATGAGCTTCGCGTGCTCACTATAAAGTGCCGGCACGCCCCGCGGTCGATCCAGATCCGGCAGGTGGTCATCGGCTGTCGCGCCCTCAGCCCGCTGAATGCGGCGTTCCACGTCCCGTACGGCCGCCTGATATTCCTCCACCCGCTGCTGATCAGCAGGCCCCAGCGACTGCTTCAGCCGCTGAAACTCCCCACGCACCGCGTCCAGCAGACTGGCGCGCCGACGCAGGGCTGCACGCCTTGCGCCCGATCCCCCGCCCTCGCCAAACAACTGCTCAAAAACCAGTCGTGGATGCGGTTCGGGCGGCAGCGGCGTCGTCGGCGACGACCATGACAGACAATTCTGGTACACACACGCATAGCCGTTGTCGCACTGTCCGACGGCCGCAATCAGGTCCATGGACAATTCCAGTGATGGCAGCGGCGTGTCACGCCCCAGAGTCGCTGCGGCAATCTGATCCACCGTTGTGCCCAGATAATAATCGTTACTCTCCGTTCGCTTTGCTCGCGCGGCACTCAGGAACGATGTGTTGGATGTCGCATGAGTCCCCGGCCAGGCATTCCGCAGTTCGAGACCGCTCAACACGGAAACCTGCTGTCGCACACCTGCGAGCGGTTCCAGAATGGGTGTCAGTGTCGCCAGCTGTGGCCCGGGCGCCGGAGTCCAGCGGCTGTGATCACACCCCATCGGAATGTACACAAAACCCAGCCTCCGCAGCTGCTGCTGCGAGGCCACCGTACGCTCCCGAGCCGTCAGCGCCGGCACCATCGCATCCAGCAGCGGTAATCCCAGCGACACACCCGCACCACGCAGCAGCGTTCGCCGCGGCAGTTGTTTTCTAAACATCGCCCCACCTCTGCAAACTTTCGCAACACCTATTTCCGAAACGGAACGCTGGCCACAATTGACTGCACAATTGACGCAAACCTGTAATCGTCTGCAGCAGCCTGCCGCACAATTTGCCTGACCGCTGCACCATCCTCAGGCTGCAGCCCCCGCCCCAGACCGTAAACCAGAAGCTTCTCTGTCAACGTCCGCACAAACAGGTCGGGACGCTGCAGTAATGCCTGCTCAAGACCGTCCACCCCCGTAAACCCACCAACACCTGACAAACCACCATCAGCCACCACCGGTTGCTCCTGCTCCTGCGTTCGCCAGCGGCCCACCGCGTCAAAATTCTCCAAAGCCAGGCCCACCGGATCAATCCGGTCATGGCAGATCGCGCACGCTGCGTTTTCACGATGCGCCGCCAGTCGCTCACGCACCGACAAATTGGCAGCCACCGTATTATCAGCCAGATCCGACACGCCCGGAGGCGGAGGCGGGGACGGTGACCCCAGCAGATTCTCCAGCACCCACTTCCCACGCAGCACGGGGGACGTGCGAGTCGCATACGATGTCGCCAGCAGCACACTGCCTTGTCGCAGCAACCCGCCCCGGTGATCCGCGGGGCTGACATCCACCCGGCGAAAATGACTGCCCAGTACATGCGGTATCCCATAGTGCCGCGCCAGCCGCTCGTTCAGCCAGATCGACGGCGGACGCAGCAACTGCAGAACACTGCGATCATCCCGCAGGACATCCAGAAACAGCAGCTCAGTCTCACGCCGCATCGCGTCCTTCAGATTCTGGTCCACGTCCGGGAACAGACGTGCATCCGGAGCAGCCGCCTGCAGGTTCCGCAGATACAGCCACTGGTCCGCAAAATTCTCGGCCAAAGATGCAGCGCGACTGTCAGACAACAGCCGAGCTGTCTGCTGCCGCAGGATTTCCGGCTGCAGCAATCCACCACTTTCCGCAGCCGACAGCAGTTCCTCATCCGGCAGACTGCTCCACAAAAAGAAGGACAGCCGCGTGGCAAGTTCAATCGCAGCCGTCGCATCCGACGCCCGCAGGTCCGCCGTCTGCTCCACGCGAAACAGGAAATGGGGACTGGCAAGGATTCCGGCGAGGCCGCGCTCCATGCCCGCCTCATAGTCCTCAGTCTCTGCATAAGCAGCCTGAAACAGCTGCAGCGGCATGGCCAGATCAGCAAAAGTCACTGGTCGACGATATGCCAGGCGCAGCAGAGGTTCAAAGGTCTCGGTGGCACACGCCACCGCCTGATCCGGCTGCGCCGGGACAGACTTCAACACTCGCCGACGGCTGGCAGAATCGCCCGCTGCAGATTCACCCACCGGACCGTAAATCACCAGCTCAGCCACTGCCGGAGCCAGTCTGGGGTGCCGGTAGAAGTTAAAATGGACATTCAGCGGCTGTCGATCAGATTCCAGCAGCGGACTCCCGTTGTCGGCAAATGTCGCAATCAGCCGATGTCGCCCGGCCGACACCTCGGTGGAAGCGATCAGGTCTGCGTCCACCAGACGATCATCCTGCCCCGACTGCTGGCGTTCAATCACAACACGCTGCACCCTCCGCCGATCCAGCAGCACATCGAGCTGATGCCGACCGCGCAACCCCTCAATCTCATCGTTGCGATCCCGCATCAGACGCAGCTGCACCTGATAGGTACCGGTCCGAGGAAAATGCCAGTCCACAACCAGACCGCCACGGGAACCCGGAGCCGTACCGACAGGACGCATGCGATCCTGAGTCAGGTCGCCCGGTACTCGAAAAGTTTCACCCCCCGGACTCAGCTCCGGACGCCCCAGTGCCAGCCGACTGATCTTTTCCGCCGCAGCAATATACCGGCTCAGCAGTGTGGGGCTCAGTCCCGTCACCGTGATATTGTCAAAACCATGACTCGATTCATCGGCCGGCAGCAGAGCGGCGGCATCGATCTCGATCGCCAGCAGGTCCCGAACGGCGTTGCGGTATTCAGTCCGAGTCAACCGGCGGAGCGTTTCGACGGGGCCCCTGAACGGCTGCCGCGCAGCCGCTGCATCCAGTCCGGCCGTCAGCTCAGCAGCGGCCGCCTGAGACAGACGCGGCTCGGGCTGAACAGCCGAGCCGGGCGGCATATCACCATTCTGCAGTCGCCGCAGCACACGTTCCCAGACACCACGCTGAGCTGAAATCTGCTGCGGATCCCAGGCCGGCAGCGACAGCCCACCCGCGGGCTCAGCATCGGCATGGCAGGACACACAATGCTGCTGCAGCAGCGATTCCACGGAGTCCTCAGCACTGGTTGTATCACCCGCCCACCCGGCAGCATTCGCCGCACCGCAGAACAACAGACACAACATCAGGCGTAAACAGTACCACATCGTATTGATCATCCGAACCAATCGTCCAGAAACCCCCACGCCACCCCACCCCACCCCAC
>SXGQ01102451.1_pt1 | contig 13046 bp, 13 predicted proteins | sample 3178371 | NCBI WGS metagenome assembly SXGQ01 (sample SAMN11356859, study PRJNA531348) | freshwater metagenome | isolation source: freshwater sample F1-20 | place: China: Fuxian Lake, Yuxi | collected 2017-12-25
CACCGCCTCGGCGGGAAGCCCGGCGGGCGTCACGACAAGCAGTTCGGTGGCGGTCGAGGGCCGCTCGTCGTCCGCGTCGATCACCGTCACCGGCAGGGCGGGCATCCCCCTTCGGCCGGCCACGACCGCGCGGAGCATGGCGGGGTCGGCGACGATGCGGAGCCGCGCGTGGACGTGAGCGGCCTGAGCCGCCCACGCCAGGACGGCGACCTCGGGGCCGATGCCGGCCGGGTCACCGCAGGTGAGCAGCATGATGGGCGGAAGGGGTGCGGCCATGGCTCGGGTCGGACTGACAGCCTATAACGTGCGGTCGAAGCACACACGGAGCATACTGCGGCGCGATGACGACATTGTTCACGCGGACGGCGATCTTCGCCGTGGCCCTGATGGCGGCGACGGCCGGCCTGGGCCTGTGGATCGGCGACCTGCACGGCCAACCCGACCCGGGCGTGCTCCGCTGGGGCACGGTGCACCGGCTCTCCGGCGTGCTCGCGGCCCTGGTGGTCGTGCTGGTCAACAGCATGGCCGTGACCTACTTCGTGGGCACCAGCCGCTGGGTCCGCGAGGTGGTCGAGACCTACGGGCTCGACGGCGGGCTCGTCGACCGCAGCCGGCGGCTCAAGCGCAAAGCCTTCCCGCTCGCCGTGGCGGGCATGCTGGCGGTCGTCGGCATCGTCGCACTGGGCGGGGCGGCCGACCCGGCCACGGGCCGCAAGACCAGCCGGGACTGGGTCTCTGCCCATCTCGTCGGCGGCATCGGGCTCCTGGCCGCGATCGCCTGGTGCTTCCAGGCACAGGTGCCCGGCATCCGTCGGCAACACGAACTGATCGACGAGGTGATGGCGGAGGTCCGCCGGGAGCGCCGCCGCCGCGGGCTCGACGTGCCGCCCGATCCGCTGGCGGCCGGCGATCAGTGAGCGTGATCGGCGGCCGGCGCGCCATGCAGGGCGTGGGCGTGCGATGACCGCTCCATCACCGTGATGCCCCAGGCGATCGCTAGCCCCGTCGCCAGGGCCGCCGTGAGCAGCACGCGGTCGTGACTGTGGAACTGCACCTCCGGAAGCAGGTCGGCGGCCGCGATGCAGAGGAAGGCGCCCGCCGCCATGGCCAGGGCCGCGCCGAGCACGGCCTCCTGATGCGTTCCGAAGATCCGCAGGCTGGCCAGGAAGGCGGCCGCCCCGCAGGGCACCATGAGGGCGTAGAGGAGGTTGACGATCGCCCGCTGCCGACCGGTGGCCCGGGAGCTGATCATGAGCGTGGCGATGATGCCCGCGTCGAAGGGCTTGTGCAGCAGGATCGCGAGAAAGGTGGCGCAGCCGGCGAGCAGCCCCGCGCCGTGCCGGGCGTCGGCGTCCACGGAGGCGGCCAACGCGGCGCCGTCGGCGAGGCTGTGGAGCGCCAGGCCCGCGAAGGCGCCGCACCAGGCCCAGCGTCCGGTGGGCCCCTGCGCCGGATGGTGGGCATGGCCGCTGTGGCCACAGCCGTCGTGGTGGGCGTGGGCATGGCCATCCGGGCCGCCGTCGGCCGTATGGTGGGCGTGGCCGTGAAACGCCCGCTCCAGCAGGAACATCACGAAGAAGCCCGCGAGCACCCAGCCCATCGTGGTCTCGATATCGCGACCGAGCTGCAGCCACGCATGGGGCAGCAGGTGCAACAGCCCGACCCCCAGGAGCACGCCCCCGGTCAACGACAGCAACACCTGGGTCTGCCGGTGCGAGAGCGACAGGAAGGCGACCGACGAACCGCCCGCGAACGCCGCCAGCGCGATCAGCGTGAGCTGGACCGCCAGCACGGCAGGTGTCGGCGCATCCGCGGCGGCGAGAAGGGGCGGCATCGACGAGGATTCCAGAGATGGTGCCGCGCCATGATCATGCCCCCCGCGGCCTTCCGCAAGCGGCTTAGCGGCGATACTGCCAGTGGTAGGGCATCTGCTGCAGGTTTCGCGAGGCCTGCTCCATCCGCTGCCGCATCGCGGCCCGGCCCTCGGTCAGGGCCGCGTCGCCCGCGGCGAGGGCGCCGAGGATCAGCGCCAGCACGTAGGTGACCAGGTTCGGCCAGACGACCGGGCCGTAGAACTTCAGGGCGGTGCCGAACGATTTCTTGAACTTCGGCCCGAACATCCCGAGCTTGACGCTCCAGATCTCGTCCAGCACTAGGTGGGTGAGGAAGCCGAGCACGACGGCGCTGGCGACGAAATACCGGCGCAGCGGCTCCTCCGCGGCGAAGGCGAGGAAGGCAGTCTGCCCGGCGATGGCGGCTGCCGGGAGGCTGTGGAACATGCCGCGGTGGTGGGCGTAATTCTTGAGCAGCCAGGTGAGTCCGAACCGGATGACCAGGTAGATCGCGGCGCCGGCGAGGATCATCGCCTCCAGGGGCAGCTGCATCTGATGGAAGCGATGGATCATCATCATCGGCACCACCGCCGCCGCGAACGCCACACTTTCCTTGAGCGGGATCCCGGGCCCGCTATCGAGATCGGGAAGCATGCCGGCCACCGAGCACAGTCCGCCGGCCAGGAGGCAGGTCGTCGGCGGCATGTCGCCCAAGGCCCAGGCGGCGGTCCCGTAGCCGGCGCCCATGATCGTCGAGCCGGTGATGTGCACGCGGAAGCCGGGCACTGCGAATCTTCCCCAGTGGTGACCGCACCCGCCCCGAAACGGGCGCGGATGCGGACGTAGCCTCCCCAGTCCCGGAAAAGAGCGGGCAGGCGCAGTCCCTTTGTGTATCGTCAGGCAAGGCCCGCGGCGTCAGCGGAGACGGATGCCCCTCCCTGCACTTTCCCAGGCGGAAACGTCGCCCCACGGGAGGGACGGAACCGGCCGGATCAGCGGGATCGAGTTCAGCTTGCGTAAGTGAAGAAGCATGAATCGACTGGGATGAATGCGTGGATTACGGAGTCGGCGACGCCTGGTGAAAACGCGATGTTCGCCGACGATGTGATTGACCTTCGCCCTCCTCCATCGCGGCCCCTACACTCCCCCGCCCCGGCCCGACCGGGAGAACCCACGGAGCGGAGCATGGCGATCGAAGGCTACGACCTCGTGATGCTCGGCGTCCTGGCCGCGGCCGCCGTCCTCGGCTACTTCAAGGGCCTGGTCTGGCAGATCGCGTGGATCGCGGGAATTGCGGCCAGTTCGTACGTGGCCCTGCGGTTCGGCGGCCCGCTCGCCCCGTTCTTCGGCCAGCAGGCGCCGTGGAACAAGCTGATCGCGATGCTCGCCCTCTATGTCGCCACGTCGCTGGCCGTGTGGCTCGTGTTCCGCGTGATTTCCGGGGCGATCAACGCCATCCATCTCTCCGCGTTCGACCACCAGCTCGGGCTCTTGCTGGGCCTGGCCAAGGGCGCGCTCTTGTGCGTGGTCATCACCTTTTTCACGGTCACCCTGGCTCCGGGATATCGCAACCAGGTCGTGGCGAGCCGCAGCGGTCGGATCGTGGCCGCGATGATCGTCCGCGCCGACCAATACCTGCCCAAGGACATCGCCGAAACCGTGGACCCGTTCGTGAAGCAGTTCGAGGACCAACTGCGGCAGCCCGCGGGCATCGCCGCGCCCGTGCAGGCGGGGGCCGCGTCGCCGCTCCAGGCGATCTGGGAGGGAGTGACGTCGGCCGCCGCGTGGACCGGAACGGAGCAGGGGGGGCAGGCCGCCGCCCAGGCCGGAGGCGCCGCCGGCTGGGGTGGACCCGCCGGATCAACGCAGCCATGGCCGAACGCCGCGCCGGCCCAACGGCCATCGGCCAGCCGCTTCACGGCGCCGCCGGCACAACCGGAACGCTATCCGCAGCCGCAGCCGGTCGCGGCACCGGGACAGTTCCCGGTGGGCGCGCAGGTGCCGCTGCCCATTCGCTGATCGCCGCGCGGCCGCGATGCGGAACCGGGCCGCGATCCGGCCCGTCGCGACCGGCACACGACAGGGCATCGCCGCCGTCTGCCGAACCGCCTCGTGCAGGGGAGTGCGGCGGGCCAACCAGCGGGCAAATGGCGGCGGAAACGACGACACCCCGACCGGACATAAGAGACATTATCGGACGTTGGGGAGAGGGGCTCTACCGCGCCCGGCGGGCCGCCCAGGCCGCGGCCCGGTTGAAGACCAACCCGGCAATGGCCGAGCCGGCCGCGTACACGAGGGGCGTCGAGCCGTACGCGGCTTCCTTTGGATTGATGAAGACCAGGAAGAACAGGACGACTCCCATGACGCTCGTGAGCGACAGGCCGGTAAAGACGAGGCTCCACGCACTCCACTTCATGAACAGGCTCCGGATTCAGGCGTCGAGCAATGGATGACCGGCGGATGATACTCCGCACTCACATAAAAATCGCCCTGCTGTATTCAGCGCCCGCGCTGCCGCGCCATCGAGCCTGATTCGTCGGCCACGGCCCGGAGCGGTGAGCATCGCCAGCATGAAGAGCCTCAGTTTCCAGAGCTTCGAAACCCGGGCCCGCTGATCGAGAACACGATAATCCCGCTGTCTGATCCTCGTGCCGATCGCATGGTAGATTCGCGCCGCCGCCCGGACGGCCAGGCGGGAATCGGGGTCGAGGCCATGGATGCCCGCCTCCCCCGCCGCATAGAAACTGTCCGCGGCCTCGAGGATCTTTCGCACGCCCAGACGCACCCGCTCCGGATCCGGCGGTTCGTCATCCGGTCGCAGGCCGTCGGTCCATTCCACCGGCAGGTAGCACCGCGACCGCCGCCAGTCTTCGGCGACATCACGCGCGATGTTGGTCAGCTGCATGCCCATGCCAAGCGCCGCGGCGTGGGAGAGAAAGCGGCGGTCATCGAGGCCGAGGATCGGGCACATGAGCACGCCGACCGCCCCGGCTACCTGGAAGCAATATCGCATGAGGGCCGCTTCGTCGAAGCCGGCTGCAGGCGTGAGGTCCGAACGCATCCCGTCGAGCAGGGCCAGGGCCGCCTCGAGCGGGATGTCGTGCCGGCCGACCAGATGCGCGAGCCAGCGGCTCTCGCTTGCGACCGGTTCCGCGCCGGCGGCGATCCGGTGGACGTCCTGCATGGCACGGTCCACGAACTGGCGTGCCTCGTGCGGCGAGACGGCGGTGTCCACGCCGTCGTCGCACCACCGGCACCACGCGTACAGCCGCTCGACGTCGGCCCGTTTGCCTGCGGGCAACAGGCGGCTGGCAAACGAAAAGGAGCGGCTGTGCCGCCGGATCGACTGCCCGGCGGCTGGAGGACTACCTGCAGACGACATGGAAGTCCGCCGCGATCGTGTCGCAGGTGGCCTTGGCCGAGTTGACGACGCCCGGAACGCCGGCCCCCGGATGTGTGCCGGCCCCGACGATGTAGAGCCCGGGGATGTCGGGGTCGCGATTGTGGGGCCGAAAGTAGGCCGACTGCATGAGCGTCGGAGCGACCGAGAAGGCAGAGCCCTGATGGGCGTGGAACCGGGTCGCGAAGTCGGCGGGGGTGCAGTGCCGCCGGGTCACGATCGATGCACGGACTCCCGGCAGGTGCGGCTCGAGCGACTCGAGAATGGCATCGCCGTAGCGGGTGGCCACCGTCTCCCAATCGATCGCCGCGTTGCCCAGGTGCGGCACCGGGCTGAGCACGTAGAACGACTCGCCTCCGGGCGGCGCCATGCCCGGATCGGTGATCGTGGGAGCGTGGAGATAGAGGCTGAAATCCTCGGGCAGACGATGGCCGTGGAAGATGTCCCGCAGCAGCCCCTGGAACCGCGGACCGAAAAGGATTGTGTGGTGGGCCAGGTGCGGATACCGCCGATTGGTGCCGAAGTAGAGCACGAACAACGACATCGACCAGGCCATGCGCTCCAGCCGCCGCTGCCGACGGCCGGCCGCAGCGACCCCGCGATAGAGCGTGGCGTAGGTGTGGTGGACGTCGGCGTTCGACACGACCACGTCGAACGCCTCGGGCGGCCTGCCGGCGGCGTGAACGACGTGCCTGGTCGTGTCGCCGGCAGCCTCGAGCGTGACGCGATCGACGGGAGCACGGAGCCGGAGCGTACCGCCGAGATCCTCGAACAGGCGTACAAGGCCGCGGACGAGCGCGCCGGTGCCACCCTCGGGAAAGAACACACCCCACTTCCGCTCGATCCAGTGGATCAGCGTGTAGATCGCGCTCGTCTCCAGCGGATTGCCACCTACGAGCAGCGGATGGAAGCTGAACGCCTGCCGGAGGTGTTCGTCCTTCACGAATCGGGAGACGGTCGCGTACACGCTCCGGTCGGCCCGCAGCCGTGCCAGCTGCGGCGCGGCCCGGATCATGTCCGTGAAGTGGAGAAAGGGAACCGCGCCGAGTTCCTCGTATCCCTTGGCGAACACCTGCCGGGCGTAGTCGGCGAAGCGGTGGTAGCCGTCGACGTCGGCAGGACTCACCCGCCTGACCTGGTCGACGAGACCCGCCTCGTCGGCCACATAGTCGAAGGAGACGCCGTCGTTCCACTGCAGCCGATAGAGCGGGTTCACCGGCAGCAGGCGGATCGAGTCGGCCATCCGCCGGCCGGAGAGTTCGAAGAGCTCCTCCAGACAGTGGGGAGCGGTGATCACGGTCGGCCCGGCGTCGAAGATGTAGCCCCGATCCTCGTACACGGCGGCCCGGCCACCCGGCTGGTCGTGGGCCTCGTAGCAGACCGTCTCGAAGCCCATCGACTGCAGGCGGATGGCCGCAGCGAGGCCGCCGAAGCCGCTGCCGATGACGGCCCCCCGACGCGACTGGCTGCTGGCTGACCGCGACACAGGCCGCCCTGCAGCGGTCGCCAGGGTCACGAAAGCACCTCAGCCTTCGTCGGCTCGACGGCGATCCGCAGGGCGTCGCAGACCGCGGCGAGGGGGCCGGCTTCGCGGGCACCGCCTGTCGCGCCGATGAGCCTGTCGATCGCCCGGTCGAGCCGGCCGTTGATCGCGGCCACCGCCCGGCCGTGGGTCGCCTCGAACAGATCCCTGGCAATCCCGCGGAACGCGACCAGATCGCCTCCTGACTGTCGCAGGCGGCGCTGCATGGCCTCGAACTGCACGGCCGACAACTCGCTCGCCGCCCAGGCCCAGGGCCAGGTGACGCGGCGGTTCCGCAGGTCGTCGCATCGATCCGATCCACCGATGAGTTCGGCGAGTTCATCGAGGTCGTTTTTCATTTGGAGGCAGATGCCCACCCGGCAGCCGAAGGCGGCGACGGCTTGGAGCGTCTCCGCGTCTCCTGCGGCGGCGTGTGCGCCACACCATGCCGCGAGCGACGTGAGCCGGCCGGTCTTCCACCGCGAGATCGTCAGCGCCGTGGCGAGGGCCTGCCGCGGCGTGACTTCGTCGACCGGAGTGGCCAGATCGATCGCCTGCCCCTCGTGACATTGCCGTGCCACTGCGATGAACCGACCGACGAGCTCGGCTGACCGGATGGGATCCTCGAGGGCCCCTGCCGCCAGCTCGAGTGCCCGGAAATACATCCAGTTGCCGGCATTGACGGCTCTGGCCGGCCCGATCACGTGGTGGAGCGCCGGCTGTCCGCGGCGGGTCAGCGAGTCGTCTTCAAAGTCGTCGATCACGAGCGATCCGGCATGGAGTATCTCGACCGCATCGACGATCAACGCCGGTGCCCGGGAGTTGCCGCCGGCGAAGACGTAGGCGCGCTCGAGCAGGGTGGCACGCAGCCTTTTGCCGCCCACACCGGGATAGAGGTCGGCGGCGAGCTGGAGGGCCCTGGACCACCCGTGCCGCGTGCGGGCGGTCTGGTGGGTCGGACCTGCGAAACCGAGGGCATTGGCTTTCATGTTGGCACCGGCCCTGGGAGTGACACGAACGATCTGGCAAATCGGATCGGAGCCAAGCCGGCGGGGGGCCTGCCGATGACGATCCGGGCGGCATCGCTCACCGTGAAGCGATGCGCATAAAATCGGGCAATCCGCTCTTCCGGCAGCACGCGGTAGAACCGCTCGAAAATCCTCCAGCGGTCCTCGGCCCTGACCATGCAGAAGAGCAAACGGTTGAGAAACCGGGAGAAACCGCGGCGCAGCCTGTCGGTCGCGGCGGCTGCGGTGACCTCCCCTGCAACATCGTCAGGGCTGGCCCGGGCAACCAATTCGGCGAACCGAACAGCCAGCGGCATCGAGTATCCAGTGGCCGCGTGATACCAGCCGCCGGCATAGCCGCCCGCCGGCGACGTGCCCTCGCGCGCGGGCTCTCGCTGATACGGCATAGGCAGGCAGCCCCGCTCGGTGCGGACGAGCCTGGCCGGTCCCGCGTCCGCCTCAGCCAGTCGCGTCGCGATCAACCCGGCGGCCCGTGCTTCGTCACACATCGGCTCCTCGTGGAAGCGTGTGTATTCGAGCAGCACTCGATCGGATCCGAGCGGCAGTTCGTAGAGAAACTCGAAGCCGTGGGTCTGGTCCACCCGGACATCCATCACCGTCGGCTCCGCTGCCGGCCACGCGCCGGCCATCTCATATTCATGACCGACAAAGGTCTGGTAGCCCGCGCCAGCCGTGTCTCCAGCCAACGCGAACCGGCCGCGGCAGTCGAGCACCGTGCGGCAGGAAACCTCGGATGCGTCACCGAGCCTCACGGCGGTCCGCGAGGCGATTTCGCACGGCTCGCCGGTGCGGACGACAAGCCGACCCGTCCGCGTCGTGTTCGCCCCTTCGCCTGCCAGCGACAGAGTCGAGGAACGGAGGCGGTCGGATGTGATCGTGGCGTAAGGAATGTTCACGCGGCGCGACCGGGCCGGAAACTTGACGTGATAGCCGGGCCAACGGTGGGCGACGAGCGGGTCGAACCAGCCCCGAGCCTGCTCGACGACATCCGTCTCGTGGAACGACCAGGTGTGATTGCCGCATAACTCGCCACAGCGTTCGATGAGCAAGACGTGGGCGTCTGGCCGGTGCCACGCCAGGGCATGAGCCACAAGGCAGCCCTGCAGGCCCCCACCGACGATGCAGTAGTCAAACTCTTTGGGGGACGTCATGCGGGACTCCCCATGTGCAGCGGCTTCGTCGAGCGTCGCCGGCTGGAGCCCGCGAGCAGCGGAGCGGCCCCGTGCAGGAGCAAATGCGGAATCGCCACGGCGCTCAAACCGACGAACGTCGCCCGAACGAGCGTGTCATGCCAGCCGGTCCTGGCGAGCGCAATCCATGCCATGAGCCCGATCAGGACGATCGCCCCTGCGGTCAGCGGCGCAAGACTCTTGGCCAGTTCGAACCAACTCTCACCGAACTCAATGCGAAGCCGCCTGAGTCCACGGGCCGCGTGCCAGGCACAGAAATAGACGAGAAAGCCCACCAACGGGCTGGCGACGGCAAAGAGCACGGCGAGCGACGCGACCAGAGCGTTGTCGGCGAGCAACACCAGCCGCGTCCGACCGGTGCGTCTCATGGCTGCCAGTCCCTGCGCCATCCAGGCGGTCGCCGCGATCGCCAGCATGATCCATGAGCAGACTGTCAGCAGCGTGATGGCGTGCGCGAGAGCGGGCCCCGAACCGTGCGGCATCATCAGCGCAAGAATCTCACCGACTTCGGCACCGTGAAAGACGAGCGGCACCCACATCACCATCCCGCCGCGAGCGAATCGGAACACCTGCCGCAGCCACCGCGGGCCGATGGCAAACTGCCGCTCCTCCGCACCGAAGTGCCATGCGGAAGCCAAAAAGAACACCACGGTCGTGATGCCCGGCGTGACGAACCAGCCGCAGACGACGGCGACGGCGACCGCCCCATACCCGCCCAGAAACACTGGCAGCCATGCCATTCCAAAAATGGGCTCGAGTCGCGGCTGCGCGAAGCGATGGTCGGCCGCGCCATGGGGCAGACCGACCACCGCCACGAGCAGCGCCAGGAGGCCGGCTATGAGGCCGGCCAGCGCGTCAGAAAAAAAGCACGCGGCCCCGATCATCGCCCACGAGAGCATGATTACCGAGGCCGCGTGCATGTCATCACTGTTCTGCCGAAGAAGAGCCGGCCCGATCAGGCCGCAGCGTAGGCACCCGAGTGCGATTTCGAACTCTTCGCCCTGGCGATCAGGTAGATCAGCACGCCGAAGCCCGCCTTCGCGGTCATGTCGGCGATCGCATAGCCGATCTGCAGGCCGACCACGCCATTGGCACCGACGATGCCATTGGACGCATCAGCCGTGCCAGCCTTCGCCGCCAGCGCTTCCGGCGTGCCGCCGAGCGCATACGCGATCGGGTAGACAGCCCAGGTGACGAGGATGACCAGGCGAGCGATCTCCAGCAGTCGACGGGCCGCTGGAGGCTGACTGTCCAGCGACTTCGTCAGTTCCGTCCACAGCACATACAGGATGTAGAAAAACGGCACTGAAGAAAGCGCGCCCCACATGACACGCTCGTTCCACTTCGCAGGGTCGGCGATCACCTCACCCGGATACCCGAGTGCGATCATCAACGCGGCCGCGATCACGAGACGGGTGAGAAGGCTGGTCGCCTTCTCTGCCGGCAGCCTGAGCACCGCCACAAGTTCGACCATCAGAAGCGGCACGGTCAGGATCCAATCCGCGTAACGGTAAAAGTCGTTGAACGCGGCTCCGGTGGCCTTGTAGCCACCGTCGGCCAACGTATACGCGCCGTGCCAGCTGTGGCGAATCATGAAATAGTGATAGCAGGCGATCGAGACCACGATGCCCGACACGAGGAGGGCCGGCCGGTACTCCGGATCGACGTGCGCGCGGGACATATACAAGAAGAGAGCGGCCGCCCCCATCGTCGCGACCGTCATCGAAAAAATGTTGTCGACCGCGTTGTACTGAAACAACGACAGATTCGGCATCGCCGATCCCAACAAACACACGGCATCAATCATCGGTTCACCCCTTATTGCATGATGAAAAACGTTGCCGACGCCGCACAGGACAGCGGCGGCCCAGAATGGAAGGTACGGCAGTCTGAATCGGCCTCAGGAATTCGAAGTTTCCTGCAGGACGCTTCCACCCCGCGGTACCCGCGCTTCGGCCAGAAGGATAGTCCGTCGGCGGACACTTTCGCAAGGCGGCAGGATTATGGCCCATGTCCCGCGTTCTGAGACCGGGCGTTTGCCGCGGCCCTGACGACGCCGCGGGCAATCGTCACCCCGTGGCCGCGTCGGGCTCGAGGAACTTCCCCATCGCGCGAAACTTCGCGTAGCGGGCCGCCACGATCTCGTCACGGGGCTTGGTCACCAGTTCGCGCAGCGTGCGCACCAGATAGGTCTTCAGCCGCGTCGCCATCTGCCGCGGATGCCGATGGGCGCCGCCGGCCGGCTCCTCGATCACCGCATCGATGACGCCGAACTCCTTGAGGTCGCGGGACCGGATCCGCAGGGCCCGGGCGGCGTCGGCCTTGTAGTCGACGCTCTTCCACAGGATCCCGGCGCAGCCCTCCGGGCTGATGACGCTGTAGTAGGCGTGCTCGAGGACCGCCACCCGGTCGCCCACGCCGATTCCCAGCGCCCCGCCCGACCCCCCTTCCCCGATCACCACGCAGACGATCGGCACGGGAAGCGTGGCCATGAGGAACATGCTTTCGGCGATCACCTGGGCCTGGCCCCGCTCCTCGGCCCCGACGCCCGGATAGGCGCCAGGCGTGTCGATCAGGCAGATCACCGGCAGGCCGTACTTGGCCGCCAGCCGCATCTTGCCCATCGCCTTGCGGTAACCCTCGGGGTGCGCGCAGCCGAAGTGGCAGGCCTGCCGCTCGGTGAGCGTCTTGCCCTTCTGATGCCCGATCACGAGCACCTTGTGCTGATCGAGCTTGGCGAAGCCCGTGAGCATCGCCGGGTCGTCACCGAACGACTTGTCGCCATGGAGCTCCACGAACTCGTCGAACACGAGCGCCAGGTAGTCGCTCGTCTTCGGCCGGTCGGGATGCCGCGAAACCTCGATCGTCTGCCAGGGGTCGAGGCCCGAGAAGACGCTCCGCTGCACCTCGACGAGTTCCCGCTTCAGCCGCCGCAGTTCCTCCTGCTGGTGCGCGCCCAGGGGCGCGGCCTCCAGCGCGGCGATACGGTCCTCGATCTCGTAGATCGGTTTTTCCAGCGGTAGGCGGTGCAGTCCGGCGGCCATCGGCAGGTCTCGCAGGGAAGGCTCGAGGACGGGAATTGTCCCCGCGTGACGCGGCCGGAGTCAATTCCGGTTGCCGCGCCGCCCGTCAGGCCCCGGCCCGCTCCAGGAGCCGCACGCTCTTGAGTTGCTGGAGCACATCCTGCATCGACGCCGGCCGGTCCGCCGGTCGTTTGGCGAGCAACTTCCGCACGAAGGCGGTGCCGCCCGTCGTCGCGTTCGGGTTGAACTGGTCGACACCCGGGGGCGCCGCCGAGATGTGTTTGTTCAGCAGGTCGTTGGCGTTCGCCGCGGTGAACGGCGGCTTGCCGGCCAGCAACTCGAAGAGCACGCATCCGAAGGAGTAGATGTCGGACCGGGCGTCGAGCGTCTCGCCGCGGATCTGCTCCGGCGACATGTAGCTCGGCGAACCCTGGGCGACCGTCTTGCCGCCGAGCAGTCTTCCGAGGAACCCGGACGCCTTGGCGGCGATCGCGAAGTCGATGAGCTTCACCTGCCCGTCGGGCGCGGCGAGCACGTTGTCGGGCTTGAGGTCGCGATGCAACCAGCCACGGGCGTGCATGTGGTCGATGCCGAGGGCGATCTCCGTCACGATCCGCTGCAGCTTTGGCGACAAGGCCGCGACGCCGGCCGCGATCTGCTTCTTCAGGTTCGGGTGGGGAAACAGTTCCATCACCAGGTGCGGCGGCCCGCCGGTGGTGACGAGCCGGTCGACCTTGACGATCGTCGGATGGTCGAGCGACTTGGCGACCTTCAGTTCGTGCTCGAGCAACTTTCGCTGCTCGGGATCGTCGGCCATCGCGGGCACGACCACCTTCACCGCCACCCTGCGGCCCGGGGGCGTCTCCAGCGCCTCCCAGATCTGGCAATGGCGGCCCACGCCGATCTGCTGGACGAGTTTCAGGGGGCCGAGTTGTTCGGGAATGCGGGCCATAGGAGCGGATCCAGTCGTGTCGAGACGAGCACCAGGCCCTCGGGCGGCGCGGTCGGCCCGGCGGCCGCCCGGCTCCGCGCCGCCACCGCCGCGGCCGGC
>SXGQ01753108.1_pt1 | contig 13046 bp, 8 predicted proteins | sample 3178371 | NCBI WGS metagenome assembly SXGQ01 (sample SAMN11356859, study PRJNA531348) | freshwater metagenome | isolation source: freshwater sample F1-20 | place: China: Fuxian Lake, Yuxi | collected 2017-12-25
ACAGTGTGCCGTGGCAGATGCTTTGCGAGCGGACGGGGGCGGAGTTGAAGGTGATTCCTTGTGATGAGGAGGGGCGGCTGGATCAGTCGGTCTATCAGAAATTGCTGGAGGGGCCGGTGAAGCTGCTTGCGCTGACGTGGATTTCCAACGCGTTCGGCACGGTGAATCCGGTGGTTGAGATGACGGCTGCGGCGAAGGCTGCGGGGGCGCTGGTGTTGATCGATGGGGCGCAGGTGGTGCCGCATCTTGCGCCGGATGTGCAGGAGCTTGGGGCGGATTTCCTGGTGTTTTCCGGGCACAAGGTTTATGCGCCGACGGGGATCGGGGTTTTGTGGGGGCGGTTGGAGTTATTGCATGATCTCCCGCCGTGGCGAGGAGGTGGTGAGATGATCAAGGAGGTGACTTTCGAGCGGACGACTTACAACGAGCCGCCGTTCAAGTATGAAGCGGGGACGCCGAACATCGAGGGGGCGATCGCTTTGGCGGCGGCGTTTGATTACATCAACGAGATCGGGTTGCCGGAGATTCAGGCGCATGAGACGGGGTTGATCCGGTCGGCGGCGGAGCGGTTGGCGGAGGTTCCGGGGATTCGGCTTTACGGTCCGGGGGATCGGATAGGCGCGCTGTCTTTCGGGATCGAGGGGATTCATCATTATGATCTGGGAACGTTGATCGACCAGATGGGTGTTGCGGTGCGCACGGGGCATCATTGTTGCCAGCCGCTGATGGCGAGGTTCGGGATCACGGGGACGACGAGGGCGTCGTTCGCGCTCTACAATACGGAGGAGGATGTGGAGGCGCTGGTTTCCGCCGTTGGCAAGGCGGTGAGGATGCTGGGGTAACCGGAGGCTCAGGAAATTCGTCTGCGGCGGGCGAGTCCGATGAGGGAGGCTCCCAAGATCAGAGCCGTCGAGGGCTCGGGCACGGCGTAGATGATGGTTCCAGCGAATGCGCGTGGGGTGAATTGATTTCCAGCGAAGGGCGCCGTGCCCGTTCTTGAGACATCGCTGAAAAGGCTGATGTCGGCGTTTGAGAAGGTGCTGGTGGAGGTGGTTCCTATTCCTTGGTAGCGAATGCCGTTTCCAAGGGTTATCGAGTGGAAGTAGAGAGAAGTTGTTTGGCCGAAGGGGAGTTCGATGGGGGTTCCGAAATTGATCGCTGCGGATTCCGTGGAGGTCCCTGCGGCAATTCCGGTTACGGTTTCCAATAGGGTCCAGCCTGAATTTGAGGCAGTGAATCCGGCGTAGGAGCCGACTCTTGCCCAGATTTCGATCTCGGCTGGGGTTCCGACTGTCGAACTACCGAGATATGCGGTGAAACCGGTGAGTTGGATGGTCGAGGTGACGGGGGTTAGGCTCAAAAAAACGCCACCGCTTCCGTTATTGGCGGGCAAGGTGGTCAGCGTGGCGGCGTTTGCGGCGGAGGTGAGGAGGGAGGTGAAGGCGAGCGCTTTCAGAAACATGGGGCGTTTGAAGTAGAAGGGTTGCCTTGATGTAAATATGAAACTTGCTAAACTTAGTTAATAAAAATTTTTAAGTATCTGAATCTTTTTGCTTTTAATTTCCTGATTTTTTAAATAATCAGATGGTTGCCAACCGATGACAGCAAGCTTCGGCGAACTGAATCGAGGGGCCATTCTCTGTTCCGGCGAGGGACCGTCATTGTTTTTTCAAGCTCCGGGGGGAGGTTGAAAAGGCCGGCGGCGACGAGTCGGGATCTTTGGGGGGAATGTGCATTCATGCGGGCGAGGGTTCTCGATGTCCCTCGCCCGCATTTTTTTGAAAATCGGGGGCTCAGGGGGAGAAGTGTTCGATGAACCAGTTGCTTTGGGTGGGGGGCAGGCGGATGAAGGATCTATCGGGGGCTGGGCGGCCGGGTGCTTTGTTGGAGAATCCAAGGGTGGAGATCGGAGAGATCCGGATCGAGGAGAGCCATGGCGAGGGTGGGGCCGGGGCGGCTGAGGAGGGCGCGGGTGAGGAGCGGCTTGGCGTCTTCGGGGCGGCCTTGGACGCAGGCGTAGCAGGCGAGGTTGTATTGGATGAGGGGGTGGTTGGGGTGGAGTTTGAGGCCGTGTTTGAGGAGTATTTCGGCCTCGGTGATCGAGTTGGAGCGACGGACGGCGTAGGCGGCGTGGATCCACCAGCCGGGGCTAGTGGGTTCCTTTTCGAGCATCGGGAGCGATAGGAGTGCGGCTTCGTCCCAGCGTTCGAGTTGAAGCAGTGCCATCACGCGGAGGTCGGTCATTTCGGAGGTGACGGGACCGGCGGATTCGAGTTCCGCGAGGCAGTCTTCGTAGAGTCCGAGCTCGAAGTATCCGAGTGCGCAGGTGAGGGGCATGATGGCGGGGAGATGTGGTTATGTGGGGTTAGTTTACCTTGGCTCGGAGGGTGGTCAAATTTCCATGGGGTTCATTGGGTTTCTTTGGTTCTTGCGGCGATGTTTCCGAGGATGACGCCGCTGATGAATGAGGTGGATCCGAGGAGGATGAATCCGGTTAGGAGATTCGGGAGGTCGGGTTGGATTTGATTTTCCTGGATTGTGCCTGATTTCCTTGTGATTCGGATTTCCGCTGAGAGGTAGAGGTTGCCGGCGTGCAGGATGATGCGTTTGCTTTCTTGGTGATTTCGAGAAGGAGGGCAGAAGGACTGCGTGGTTTGTAGCGTGGCCGCCTCATGTGAATGCGAAATAGAGGGCGGAGAACAAGCCTCCGAGAAAGCCGAGAGTTGAGATTATAATGCCGATTTCGAAGGCTCGATAGACGGGGATCAATCCCCAAAACCATCGGAAGTGGCAGAAGAGTCCGGCCGAGATTTGGGTTATAGCGAGGGATTTGGCGGTGGCCCCGTGGACGACAACGCTTGAACCTTGGTTGCCGAACCAGGTGGCTCTTTCGCTGGTCCAGGCTTGAACCCCGAAGTGGATGATGACGATGGGGAGGATGATGCCGAGGAGGACGAGCTTCACTCTCCCGCCGGAGGGTGGGTAGGCGAGGTCTTCGACGTCGGTGGCGGTGTGACGGTTGGGATTCTCGTTCCAGTTGAGCATTTTGTTATCTCCTGGAGTTGGAAGCTATCGGACGAGTTTGGATCGAAGGGCGTCCGCTTCCTCTTTTGGATAGGAATCCAACAAGGGATCGATGGTGAAACCGCCATGGATTCGGTCGCCTTTGGTGTACATCCAATCCGAGATCTCGTCCTTTTTGATTTTCCAGGCTTGGCCGGTTTTCACGTTTTTGACGATGCCGGGGTCATTGCCGATCCGGCCCGAGAAGGTTTCGTTTTCGTAGGTGACGTTGACGATCCAGAAGTGCTCGGTTTGGTCGCCATCGTGGATGGGGGCTTTCATGGTTGGTGGTTTCAGCGTTCGAGTGTGAGGTCGTCTTTGGTGTGGGGTTGGCGGTCCGGGCCGGGGGAGGTGATTTGCATACGGTTGGCGGCGATGGCGTGGAAGAAGTATGGGGAGCCCCAGCGGTCGGTTAGGCGGCCTTGAGGGTCGATGGCCGTGGAGTTGGCGGGGAGGTAGGTGAGGCCTTTTGGGTTCTTGCCGGTGAGGGCGGCGGTGATTTCCTCGTTTTCGCCGACAGGGTTTCCGTTGAAGTGGCGGCGGTATTCGGTGAGGAGGAGGTCGATGATGGCGAGGTCCTCTTCGGGGGACTCGTCGGGGTTGTTGAGCTGTGCGGCGAGGTCGGCGGAAGGGAGGCGGGTGAGGGTTTTTGGGAGAGGGGCGACCTCGGGTGGCGGAATGCGAGTGGCTGTTAGAGGCTGCGGGGCGGGTGGTGGCGGCTGGGGATTCCGGCTTTGTGTTAGAAAGAGAGTGAGGCAGAGGGCGGCGAAGAGGATGGCGAGGGTGGTTTTGGGGTATGGGATTCTAACCACTGACTTCGTTGATTTGCTGATTTTTTGGAGGGATTGAGCGGGTTCGCGGATTTTTCGAGGCTTTTCAACTGATGAAGGCGAGGTTGGCGGAGGTGGTTTGGAAGGGATCGTCGAAGCGTGGGAGGTTGGGGAAGATGGCTTGGATTTCGTTGGAACCTGCGCCCATCCATGAGGTGAGGACGGCAGCGTATTGGTCGACGGCGACATCGGGGATCCAGCGGCCGCGGGTGGAGCCTGCGTCGATGGAGCCGGTGGCGGCACCGGTTTTGAGTGAGGGGAAGTGGCCGTAGAGGTCGCCGCCATTGACGGCGCCGCCCATGACGATGGTGTGGCCGCCCCATGCGTGGTCGGAGCCGGCGCGTGCGGGATCGGTGCTGTTAGGGGTGAAGGTGCGGTTGAAGTCGGATGCGGTGAAGGTGACGACGTCGTTCCACATGCCGAGGGCCTGGAGGGCATCGTGGAAGGCGCCGAGGCCGGAGGAGAGTTCCTCGACGAGGTTGGCGTGGGAGGAGAGGAGGGTTTGGTGGGTGTCGTAGCCGCCGACCTGGCAGAAGAAGATCTGGCGGTTGTTGCCGAGTGCGGAGCGGCCGGCGATGAGTTTGGCGATCATTTTGAGCTGATCGCCGAGGGAGTGGTTGGCGTTGGCGAAGATGGTGTTGAAGTCGACGCCGCTGGTGGCGGAGGCGGTGAGTGCCGTACCGATGGTGGCTTCGGTGGCGCGGGCGCGGCGGACGATGCGGTTGTATTCCTCTTCGTGGAGGTTGGCGTGGGTGAGGCGCATGATGTCCTCGAAGGCTTTGAGGCGTTTACCCTGATCGCGGTCGATGCGGTAGCCGTTGGGGTCGAGGGCACCGTCGTAGGGGTTGTTGTCTGTGGAGTCCGACACGCTGTTGAATCCGCTGAGGGGGACGGTTCCGGTGGAGCGGACGACGTATTGGACGACATCGCCGCCGGTGCCGACCTGGAAGGAATTGATGCCGGCGAGGGAGATGGACATGGAGACCTTGGAGGCGGCGGAGCTGTTGTACGATGCATGTAGTAGGTCTGCGGCGCGGCCGCCCCAGCCGGAGGCGAAGGGGCGGTCCGGGATGGAGGATTGCCACTGGGTTTGTTGGTCCGAGTGGGAGTAGAGTTGGGGAGGGAGCGGGACGGATCCGCTGGTGTAGGCGGAGCGAGAGGGGACGGGGTAGGCGAGGGTTCCGACGTTGCAGACGAAGGCGGCTTTGCCTGTGTTGAAGAGGTTGGCGAGTTCTGGGGCGGAGGGGTGGACTCCCATGGCGGGGATTTCGGAGCCGTGGTGTCGATTGAAGGCGCGGGTGGTGGTGGGGAGGTTGAGGGGGATGGCGGTTTCGCGTGGGATGGAGAGGACGCCGCGGCCGTTTTGATAGTCGGAGCGGAGATTGCCGGGCGAGGCAACGTCGATGGGGAGGATGAGGTTGTTGGAGTCGTGGCCGCCGTTGAGGAAGAGGCAGACGAGCGCTTTGTAGCCGGTGCCTTCGCCTTGGGCCATGGCGGCGGTCATGAGGCGCATTTGAGCGAGTGCGTTGACGAGGCCGGTGACGCCGAGTGAGGCGCAGGCGGATTGGCGGAGGAAGTCGCGGCGGGAGCGGCGGTGTTCCTTGTCTCGGGATTTCATGGCCATGGGGTGGGGTTATTTCTGGATGATGGCTTCCGGCGAGGAGCTGACGAGCCAGAGGATGTCTTCGATGCGGTCGCGCATGACGGAGGCCTGTTGGCTGTTAGAGGTGTTGTTGGAAGAGCGGACGGAGACGGCGGCATCGAGGATGGTGCGGCGAGGATTGCCGGGGGTGTCGGCGTAGCGTGCCTTGAGCGCGCCGGCGCAGAGGATGAGGTCGACGTGATCGAGGACGGCTTCGCAGGCGTTGCGGAGTGCGGTGGGGTTGTTGTGGGTGCCGACATCGGCGCTGTTAAAGATCTGGTCGTTGTTGATGTCGACGACGTCCATGTAGAGGGCTTCGAGGGGTGCGAAGTCGATGCGGATGTGGTGGGCGGTGGAGCTGTAGAGGTAGGGTTCCTCCTCCTGATCGGGAGGTTTGGAGACGTTGCTGTTTCCGGAGGAGTTGTAGATGTTACTATAGATGTAGTTGGTTGCCTGGATGACGCTGTTTTCGTTGGCGATCTGGAGTTCCGGGGATGCGACGCCGTTTGCGGAGAGGGCACCGGCGGGGGTGTAGTCCGGAAGGAACCAGTTGAAGACGCTGGGGGCGTAGAGGAGGGTTTGGCCGAGTTGGGAGTCTGTATTTCCCATGCGGAAGAGGGTGGTTCCTTCGGGGAATTTGGCGAGTTCTGCGGGTGGGTAGCCGTAGGTTGAGAGGTCGGAGAGTTTGAGTTGCGAGGAGCCGTTGAAAGCGCGGACGAAGGCGGTGTAGCGGAGGAGGGGTTCGCGGGGTTTGCCGAAGCTGGCGACGTTGGATGCGATGTCAAGGGAACGGGCTTCGGGGTCGAGGAGGATGGCTTTGATGGTGGCGGCGATGTTTCCGTTAGATGAGGTGAAGGTGGAGGAGGTGCGGTGGAGGTATCCAGCGGAAGGGTTTGCGGTGACGAAGCGTTGGATGAGGCGTTTGCAGATGAAGGGTGCGGTGTTCGGGTGTGAGGCGAGGTGTTGGGTGATGGCGTCGAGTTCCTGTTCGCCGGTTTGGTTGGGCGGGAGGTTGAGGCCGAGGACATTTTTTGCGCCGACGTCGTGGAAGGCGGGGAAATTTTTCATGGGGTTCATCCATCGGTCTTCGAAGCGTTCGGTGCCGTTGGTGCGGGTGAAGAGTTCGTTGGGGACGACGGTGGTGCTGGCGGAGGGGTTGTTGTAGACGCTGAAGGACCAGCCGGTGAAGACGCGGGCGAGTTCGGTGATGTCGGTTTGGGAGTAGGTGGGGATGGGGAGGCCATCGGGTCCGAGTTTGAGTGAGCCGTCCGGGTGGAGTTGGACGAGGCCGATGGAGAAGAGCTGCATGATTTCGCGGGCGAAGTTTTCGTCGGGTGAGACGAGGATGTTGCCTTGGGCATCGAAGGTTGCCTTGGGGTTGCGGAGGTGTGAGAGGTACCAGCCCATCATGGGGTGGGTTGCGACGTTTTCGAGGAGGTCGCGGAAGGAGCCCGACGCACCGGATTTGAGCATGTCGTAGTAGTGTGCGGAGCCGTAGGCGCGGTCCTTGATGAGGGAGTCGTTGTCTGAGATGACGAAGATTTCCGATAGGGCGAGGGCTGCGCGTTGGCGGAGTTGGTCCGGGGCGTGGCGGGCGAAGAGCCACCAGCCGCGGCGGCGGTTGCCTTCGTTGGGATCGTAGGCGGGATCGTAGTAGGATTTGGTGGGATCGAGGCGGGATTCGATGCCTTGGCGGTTGGCGGCGATGGTGTAGTCGAGGAGGTTTGGGGAAGGGAGTGAGAATTGTTCGTCGATCCAGGTTGAGAATGCGGCGATGCGGTCGCCGTTGGCGGCGGCGACGCGGGCGCGGAGATCTGTTAGGTCGGCGGGGGTTGGGCCGTGGGTGGCCTGGGTGAGGAAGCGGATGATCTCGCGGTTGAGATCGGTGTTTGTTAGAGGCGAGATGGGAGGGGCCGGGGGAGGTGTTGGCATTTCGGTGAAGCCGACGGCGGGCTGGAAGGTTCCGGAGATTTCGCCGGCGACGTGTGCTTCGGTGAAGATGCCGAGTTCGACGGCGCCGGAGATGAGTGCGTCGAGGACGGTTTGGTCGGTGGGGTAGGATTGGCTGGCGCGGATGGCCCATGGGTGGCCGTTGTAGGCGGAGGGTGGGACGGATCTGAGGATGGCGTCGTCGGTGGTTTGGACCTGGGTTGAGTTGACGGGAGAGTTGAGGTTGGAGAAGGCGAGGGAGATGGTGGCGGTGTCGTTGTCGCCAGGGAGGCGGATGGTTGCTAGGCCGGAGCCGGCGGAGGAGATGCCGGGGACGGGGCGGAGGTAGGCGATGAAGAGGCGCTGGTTTTCCGGGGTGGGAGGGGCATCGCAGATGGCGAGAATGTTCGAGAGGGTGGTGCCGCCGATTTGGATCTGGAGGTATTCGGGGACTTCGGTGAGGGAGTCTGTTAGAGGGTGAAGGTGGAGGGTTGCGGAGGTTGCGCCGGCGGGGATGACGAGGGTGTGGTGGACGGGGGTTGTGGAGGCGTTGCGCAGGGTGAACTCGTTGGCGGCTGGTGAGGAGCGGCGGGCATCGGGGTCCGGGCGGGTGTGGACGAAGAGCGTGAGGGGGTGGGTGGTGGGGCCGGTGCGGGTGTAGGTGATGACGGCGTTGGCGTTTTCCTTTTCGAAGGCCGAAGGGGTGGTGACGGAGGCGGAGATGTCGCCGTTTGTTAGAGACTGGAGCATGGCGGTGGCGATGTTGGAATCGCCGTAGGGGGTGCCGGTGTTGAAGGAGTCCGGGGAGAGGCGGTCGAAGCCTTCGAGTTGGAGTTCGGCCCAATCGCTGATGCCGTCGCCATCGGTATCGGCGTCGCGGATTTCGATGCGGAAGAAGGAGCGGTCTTCGGCGGTGGGAGCGGTGAAGGCGAGGGAGGGGGCGAGGGCGAGTTGTGGTGGGCCGACGGGAGTCCATGGGCCGGAGAGGTTTTCGGCGCGGAGGAGTTGATAGGATTTTCCGGGGAGGGTTGGGGTTTGGAGGGAGGTTTGGTTTTCGCCGAGGGTGAGGGCGCCGGAGGTGGGGCGGGATGAGGGGTCGAAGGGATCGGTTCCGGCGGTGGCTTCCTGTTGTTGGGTGAAGCCGTCTCCATCGTGGTCTGTGGAGGGAGGCAGGGCTGCGGCGTGGTGGCGGGCTTGCCAGACATCGCAGAGGCCATCGGCGTTGAGGTCGAGGGCGGGCAGGTGGGTTGCGAGCGAGAGAGTGATCGCTAGGATGATGAATTTGGCAGACATGGAATTTCGCCTTTCCTGAAAGATGTTCAGATTTTCGCGGGGGCGTCAATGCGGGGCTTGATGGAGCTAGGAATAGATGCTGAAAGGCTGAGATGCTAAAAGGTCGGAAAGGATGTTGAGCGAAACGCGGAGGCGCGGAGGTCGCAGAGGAGGTCGCGGAGAGGAAGAAGGTGAGGTGCTGGAAGGTCGGGAGATCTCGTGAAGCGAAGGGCAGAGATGGAGTCGCGTAAACCTAAACAGGAACCACGGATGAACACGGATGGACAGGATGGGTTGGCTAAGGTGGGTGTGGGATGGGTTGATGGGGATGAGTTGAAATGGAACCGCCCGTGGCCGGGTGGGGCGACGGGCGGTTTGGAGGGGGAATGGTTGGGGTTTGGGGCTCAGGGGCCGGTGACTTTGAGGCGGGCGAAGACTTTCACTTCTCCGGTGGGGAGGGTGTAGTCGATGGAGGAAGCGCCGATGGTGAGGTTGGGGTCGGTTTCGAGGACGGGAGCCCAGGCGTCGAGGTTTCCGAGGTCGTCGGAGGTTTCGATGACGTAGTCGGTTCCGTAGATTCCGTCGTATTCGGCGCCGATGGGCCAGGAGATGGTTCCGGCGGCGTTTGGTGTCGGGTTGGCGGTGAAGGCGTTTCCGGAGAGGCCCATGAAGTATTCGATTCCGTTAGGGACGCCGTCGCCGTCGTGGTCCTGGTCGATGGTTTGGCCGGGGGCATTGTCATCGGCCCATGAGTCGTAACCTGCCGGGAGGGTGTAGACGATGGAGAGGATGTTGCCGGTGACGGATGCGGCCCAGTTTCCGATGCCGGAGAAACCGTTGGGGATGACGGTGAAGTCGGCGGCATTGAATCCGGTGATGCCGCCTGTGGCGGTGGCGATGGGGAAGGAGGCGGGTGCTTCGGTGAAGTTGGTGACGCCTGTGAGATCGACACGGATGGTGTGTGAGGTGCCATCGAGCTGGAGTTGGCCAGCGATGGTGAGGTCGGTGAAGCCGGTGCCTGGGGCACCTGACCAATCGGTGATGCGGGTGCCGAGTCCGCCGCCGGTGTAGACCTGGACATCGGAGCCGAGTGCGCCGTTTCCTGCGAGGGTAGCGCCGTCGGAGATGCGGGTGATGGAGTTTCCGAGGGAGCCATCGACGGCGAGTGTGCCGGCGATGATGTCGGTAAAGCCGGTGTAGGTGTGGCTGTTAGAGAGGCGGATGGTTCCGTTGCCTTCCTTGCGGAGGTCGACGGTGCCGATGCCGTCTTCGATGGTGCCGGGGAAGAGGAAGTCGGTGCCCGTGGTCGGGGGGTCTTGGCCAAGGGTGAGGGCGGAGAAGGAATCGGCGACGGAGTTGGTGACGGTTCCAGTGCCGAAGAGAGCTTGGAAGCCTTCGTTTTTGCCGTTGAGGTCGAGGGTTCCGTTGAGGGTGACGCGGGTTTGGAGGTAGATTTGGTCGTCACCTGTTCCGGCGAGTTGGACGGTTGCGCCGGGATCGACGGTGAGTCCGACGACGTGGGATGCACCGATGGCGTGGACGGTGGGGGAGCTGGCTTTGGCGAGGATGAGGGTGCCGGAGGAGGCGCGGGCCCAGCCGCCGGAGTTGTCAGCGGTTCCGGCGAGGGTTTGGGTTCCGGTTCCGGCCATGTTGAGGATAGTGCTACCGGAGATGGTGCCTTGATAGGTGGCTGAGCCGGAGGTGAGGACGGTGAGGGTTCCGCCGCCGTTGACGTTTCCGCCGGTGCCGATGAGTGATGCGACGGATTCGGTGAGGGTGGCGGTGTCGAAGTTTCCGCCCGCGAGTTCGAGGGTTGATGCGTCCGGGATCACGCCGGGGGTGCCGGGGCGGAGGGTGCCGGCAGCGATGCGGGTGAGGCCGGTGTAGTCGTTGGAGGTGTTGTTTAGGACGAGTGTGCCGCCGTCTTCCTTGCGGAGGTTTCCGCCACCGGTGATGAGGCCGTTGATGGTTTGGGTGGTGCCGCCCCAGACGTAGAAGGTTCCTTCCTTGCCGTTGTTGAGGGTGAAGGTGCGGGTGGCTGGGTGGGTGACGGATTGGCCGTTGGTGACCTGGATACTGGCGAGTCCGCCTTGGTTGTTGAGGGATTCGACTACATCGCCATCGAAGATGATGTCGTTCTCGATATTTCCGAGTGAGGCGTCGGCGAGTGTGTTGGGTTGGAAGCGGAGGCGGCCGTTGCGGATGGTCCAGTTTCCGGTGAAGCTGTTGTTGGCGTTGCGGATGTCCCAGTGGACGGCTCCGCCGGTGGCGGTGGCGTGTGCGTAGGTGATGTTACCGGTGCCGGTGATGGTGCCGTCCCAGGTGGCGTTGCCGTAGCCGCCGAAGGTGCCGGCGACGAGGTTGTTGTTAGTCACCGTTAGATTGCCGCCAGATCCGAGGTTCATGACGACGTTGGTGTCTCCGGCGGAGCCGGTGGTGACGGCTCCGGTGGTATCGGTGCGGCCGTTGACGTTGAAGGAGGTGCCGCCCCAGAAGACGCAGTAGGAGCCATCGGGGAGGGCATTGTCCTCATCGAGGCGGAGGGTGTTGGACCCGCGCATGTGGGTGATGCCGGTGTAGGTGTTTCCTGTTTTAAGGGCGAGGGTGCCTTGGAACATGGAGACGTTTCCGACGTGTGCGGAGTTGCCGAGGGTGAGGTTGCCGCGGTGGTTCTCGATGTTTCCTGTGAAGGTGTTAGGGCCGTTGAGGATGAGGGTTCCGCCGTCGGTGTGGCGGAGGTTTCCGGAGCCGGTGATGGTGCTATCGACGGTGAAGGTGGATGAGCCGTAGAGGCGGAAGATTTTGTCGCCGCCGCCGGAGAAGATGATGTCGCGGGTGGCGGGGAGGCTGTTGGTGGCAGCGGTGCAGACGATGCCGCCGCCCTGGATGATGATGTCGTTGGAGGAGTTTCCGAAGGCAGCGTCGGAGGAGAAGTTGACGACGCCGGAGGTGATGGTGATGTCGCCGGTGAAGTCGTTGGTGTTGTTGTTGAGGGTCAGGTTTCCGGGGACGCCGTCGCCGGAATCGGAGGTGGAGCCGTTGGCGGCGAGGGTGATGGAGCCGGTGCCGGTGAGTTTAGAGGCGATGTTGTAGTTGAAGTTGTTGGCGCGGCCGGCGGAGGAGATGGTTGGGCTGAGGGCGACGGAGATTTCGCCTCCGGAGAGGGTTTTGGTGCCGTTTTCCTTGAAGGTGATGGAGGCGGGTTGGACGGAGCCGGAGATGTTGACGGTCCAGCTGCCTGTTCCGTCGGCACCGGCGGAGAAGATGGCGGCGTCTCCGTCTTGGAAGGTTCCGGTGATGGCGGTGCCATCGGCGAGGTTTGACCAGTTGGCGGTGGTGGCGGTGTCCCATGTTCCAGCGGCGTTGCCGGAGCCTGCGGTGTCGTTGTTGACGTCCCAATAGAGATCCGCGGCGCGGAGGGCTGGGGTGAGGGTGATGACGATGGCGGCGAGGGCGGCGGTGCCCGAGGCGAAGGACTTGGGTTTCATGATCTTTGTTGATGAATCAGGTTAGGAAGCAAACGGAGACGTTGGCTTCCTAGCACCTGATTTTACCGACTGCAACCGGTTAACCGGAGATCTGAGAATTTTCGGGTTCCGACCGATGGTTTGGGCGGGGATGGGGATGATACTTGTTTATTTCATTCAATCGAGGGGCGGGACATCGACCCAGCGGCGTTCGGCCCAGGATTTGAGGCCGAGTTCGGCGAACTGGACGCCTTTTGCGCCGCGTTTGAGGTCCCATGGGAAGGGTTCGTCGATGGCGACGTGGCGGAGGAAGAGTTCCCACTGGATTTTGAAGGCGTTGTCGTAGGTTTCCTGATCGGGGACTTTGGACCAGCCTTCGTAGAAGTTGATGGGTTGTGGGATATCGGGATTCCAGACGGGGCGCGGGGTGTTTCCGTAGTGTTGGGTCCAGACGTCGCGGAGGCCGCAGACGGCGGAGCCTTTGGTGCCGTCGACCTGGACTGTTAGAAGGTCATCGCGGCGGACGCGGACGTTCCATGAGGAGTTGAAGTGGGCGATGACGCCGTTTTGGAGTTCGAAGGTGGCGTATGCGGAGTCGTCGGCGGTGCAGGGGTAGGGGTTGCCGTTTTCATCGACGCGTTCGGGGATGTGGGTAGCGCCGAGGCAGGAGAGGGATTTGGGTTCGCCGAAGAGGTTTTCGATGACGTATTGCCAGTGGCAGAGCATGTCGACGATGATTCCGCCGTCGTCTTCCTTGCGGTAGTTCCAGCTTGGGCGTTGGGCGGGGATGGTGTGGCCTTCGAAGACCCAGTAGCCGAACTCGCCGCGGACGGAAAGGATGCG
>SXGQ01487001.1_pt1 | contig 13045 bp, 12 predicted proteins | sample 3178371 | NCBI WGS metagenome assembly SXGQ01 (sample SAMN11356859, study PRJNA531348) | freshwater metagenome | isolation source: freshwater sample F1-20 | place: China: Fuxian Lake, Yuxi | collected 2017-12-25
CCGCGCCCCCGCCCCCGCCGGACGCGACGACGTCGGGTTAGAGCGTGCCCTGCACGAGGAACTTCACCGGCGGCCCTGGGGTGGCGAGCACCTCCCGCTCGGCCTCCTCGAACACGCGGATGAACTCGCGACCGATGAGCTTGCGCTTGGTCTCGGGGTCGCTCACGCCGTCGAGGTGCCCGAGGAACCGCTCGCGCGCGTCGACGACCTTCAGGTCGACCCCGGTGGCCTCCACGTAGTCGCGCTCGACCTGCTCGGCCTCGCCCTCGCGCAGCAGCCCGGGGTCGACGAACACGGCGGGGAGGCGGTCACCGACCGCGCGCTGCACGAGCGCCGTCGACACGGCGGAGTCGACACCGCCGGACAGCGCGGAGATGACGCGCGCGTCGCCGACCTCCGCGCGGATCTTCTCGACCTGCTCCTCGACGATGTTGACGCTGGTCCACGTCTGGCGGCAGCCCGCGATCTCGACGAGGAAGCGCTCCAGCACCTGCTGGCCGTGCTCGGAGTGCAGCACCTCCGGGTGCCACTGGACGCCCGCGAGCCGGCGTCCGATGTCCTCGAACGCGGCGACGGTGGCACGCGGGGAGCGCGCGTTCACCGTGAAGCCCTGGGGCGCGCCGACGACCTCGTCGCCGTGCGACATCCACGACGTGAGGCTGTTCGGCAGGCCCTGGAGCAGGGTGCCTGGGTCGAGCACCTCGACGGCCGTGCGCCCGTACTCGCGCTGCCCCGTCCGGGCGACGTCGCCGCCGAGCGCGGCGGCCATGGCCATGAAGCCGTAGCAGATGCCGAACACCGGCACGTCGGACTCGACCATCGACGGGTCGAGCTGCGGCGCACCCGGCTCGTAGACCGAGGAGGGACCCCCCGAGAGGATGATCGCGGCGGGCTCGCGCGCGAGGATCTGCTCCACCGGCATCGTGTGCGGGACGATCTCGGAGTACACCCGGGCCTCGCGGACGCGGCGTGCGATCAGCTGGGCGTACTGGGAGCCGTAGTCGACGACGATGACGAGGTCGTGGTCTGGGGTCACCGCGTCATCGTATCGGTCGAGAAATTTCTTCAGACGGCTCGTAACCCCCTCCGGGGAGCGTCGTTGAACAGGACGGATCTCGCTACACTCCCTCCCGCGAGATCCACATCGTGCCCGCTCCTCGTGGCACATGACAGGACCCGGCCCGTGAGCTCCCTCCAGGCCGGGTCCTGTGCGTTCCGGCACCCCGAGCCGGCGGCCGCGGCGCCCGTCCCTCCCCCGTCCGCGCCGTAGATTGGTCCCGATGTCCGGTCTCGAGATCGCCCTCTCCCTCAGCACGGCCACGCTGGCCGTGCTGCTGGTCGTGACGTGGGGGCTGCTCCTGGGTGCGCGTCGCCGGATCACCCAGCTGAAGCGGTCGCTGCAGGCCGAGCGACCCCGACCCCGACTCACCGTGCCGCGACCCGCCGACGCCGTCCGCACGGTCGTGGGCACGGCGATCAGCCTGAAGGACAAGGGACTCGGCGGCACCCTGCGCAGCTCGATCGACGACCTCGCGCGCTGGGCCGACGTCGAAAGGCCCGACCTCGCGCGCATGGCCACGCCCGACGGCACGGTCGCGATCCTGTTCTCCGACATCGAGGGCTCCACCGCCCTCAACCACGAGCTGGGCGACGGGGGCTGGGTGCGGCTGCTCGCCAAGCACGACGCGGTCGTCACCCGTGCGGTCGGCCGCCACGGCGGCCACGTCGTGAAGTCCCAGGGCGACGGGTTCATGGTCGCGTTCCCGACGGCGGCCGCGGCCGTCGCCGCCGCGGCCGAGGTGCAGCGTCGGATCACCCGCGCCCGGCCGGGGTCGCGCCTGGCCGGCGTGGCCGTGCGGATCGGGGTGCACCGCGGCTCGGCCGTGCACCGCGACGGCGACCTCTTCGGACGCAACGTCGCCTACGCCGCGCGCGTGGCCGCCCAGGCCGAGGGCGGCGAGGTGCTGGTCAGCGACACCGTCCTCGAGGCGCTGGAGGCCGACGGTGCGGACGTGCCCGTGCTGGAGAGCCGCGAGGTCGACCTCAAGGGGATCCCGGGCACGCAGGTCGTGCACGCCCTGGACTGGCAGGTCTGAGCCCGGACGCGCGCCGGCCCGGCACCTCCGGGGAGGGACCGGGCCGGGCGACCGGGAGCGGGACGGTCAGTCGAGCCGCTCGGTGGCCTTCTTCTGCAGCTTCTCGGCGAAGTTCGGGTCGTGCTCCAGCAGCTCGGCGACGTCGGAGTCGGTGAGGTGCAGCGCCTTGACCGGCGTCTTCGCCACGACGGTCGCGTTGCGCAGCTTGCCGTTCACGAGCGCCATCTCGCCGATGACGTCGCCGGCACCCAGCTCGGCGATGGACTCCTGGTGGCGTCGGATCTCCACCGTGCCCTCGAGGATGATGTACGCCTTGTCCGCGGGGGTGTTCTCGATCATCACGGCCCAGCGCTCGGGGATGTTCACGGGACGACCGACACCGGCGAGCTTCTCGATGGTCTTGGCGTCGAAGTCGGTGACGCGGGTCAGCGCGTCGATGGTCTCGCGGTCTGCCTTGCGTGCCATGGCTTCCTCTCGGTCGAACGGCGCGGGGGTGGGAGGGCGCCGCAGCCGGTCCAACGACCTGGAGCGAAGGAGGACACGCCCGCAGCATGCTGACGGTACGCTGCCCGACGTCCCCTCCGCCAGCCCTGGAAGGCAATGACGTGGCCTCTCGTGACGCGCGTACGGCCCGGTCCCGCCGCGCGTTCGGCTCGGTGCTGCTCGGATCGGCCGAGCAGGACACCAGCCGGCTGCGGGTCCGCATCCAGCTGCTGCTCACCCTCTTCCTCGTCAGCACGAACGTCATCGGCGCGGGGATCGTCGTCGCGCTGTCGGTGTTCGTGGTCCCGAGCCCCCGCCCGACGGGCGACATGGGAGTGGCCCTCGCGGTCGCGGTGCCGATCTACGTCGGGCTCGCCGTGCTCGTGGGCGCGACGTGGGGCACGCGGCGGACGGTGCGGGCCCAGCGGTGGGCCCTCGAGGACCGCGAGCCGACGTCGCGCGAGCGGCGACGCGCGCTGCGGGCCGCGCGGTCGCTGACCGTCATGCAGGCGACGCTGTGGGTGCTGGCCACGGTCCTCTTCACGCTCCTGTCGGTCGCCGTGCAGCCCGAACGCGCGCTCTCGACCGGCCTCACCGTCGGCATCGCGTCGATCGTGGTGACGACCATCGCCTACCTCCTCGCCGAGTTCGCGATGCGACCGATCGCCGCGCGCGCCCTCCGCGGTGCGGTCATGAAGCGGCCGCGCGGTCTCGGCGCCGCGACCCGCGTGCTGATGTTCTGGTGGCTGGGCACCGGTGCTCCGGTCGTCGGACTCGTCGTGGTGGGCATCCTCGCGCTGTCGACCGACCAGCTGACCCTGAGCGAGCTGGCCGTCGTCACCCTCATCATCGGCACGGTCGTGCTGTTCTTCGGGTTCTTCGTCATGTGGCTCACCTCCCGCGCCGTCGTCCAGCCGATGACCGGCGTCACCGAGGCGATGCGTCGGGTCGAGCGCGGCGAGTTCGGCACCACGATCGAGGTGTTCGACGGCTCGGAGCTGGGCATGCTGCAGTCGGGGTTCAACCAGATGTCGACGGGCCTGCTCGAGCGGGAGCGGCTGCGCGACGCGTTCGGCCGCCACGTCGGGCGCGACGTGGCCGAGGCGGCGCTGGAGGACGTCCGGCTCGGCGGAGAGACGCGCGAGGTGTCGGTGCTGTTCACCGACCTGGTGGGCTCCACGTCGTACGCCGAGGAGCGTGAGCCCGACGAGGTCGTGGCCATGCTGAACGACTACTTCGGCGTGATCATCGCCGAGGTCGACGCGCACGGCGGCCTGGTCAACAAGTTCATGGGCGACGCCGTGCTCGCGGTGTTCGGCGCACCGCGCCACCTCGACGACCACGCGGGACAGGCGCTCGCCGCCGCCCGGCGGATCGGCGAGCGGCTGGAGACGGAGCTGGTGGGCGTGCGGGCGGGGATCGGCGTCGCCACCGGCCGCGCCGTCGCGGGCTACGTCGGCGACGAGACCCGCTACGAGTTCACCGTGATCGGCGACGCCGTCAACGCCGCCTCCCGCCTGACCGAGCTGGCCAAGGACGTGGAGGGCGGCGTGCTGGCCGACCTGCAGGCGGTCACCTCCGCCGACCCCGAGGAGGCCGCCCACTGGCGCCGCGAGGGCAGCACCGTGCTCCGCGGCCGCTCCGAGGAGACCGAGACGGCCGTGCCGCGCCGCGCCGCGCCGACGCTCCCGAGGCCTGAGCCCTCGCCCATCGACTGATTCCCATCAGGTCATGGGAATCCCTCGCTCACCTGCAGGTGCATCCGCAGGTGAGCGAGGGAGGACCGTGGTGAGCTGCTGGTTCCCATCACCCGATGGGAACCAGCAGCAGCGAGGCGGAGGTCAGCTGACGCCGACGATCGGCAGGCGCAGGGCGGCAGGGGCGTCCTCGGGGACCACGGGGTTCTTCGGGGCGATCGGCTCGAGCGAGCGGAAGCCCTCCCCCACTGCCGGGCGCGGGTCGGCCTCGCCGCGGTTCGGCCAGTAGGCCATCGCACGCTCGGCCTGGGCCGTGATCGTCAGCGACGGGTTGACGCCGAGGTTGGCGCTGATCGACGAGCCGTCGATCACGTGCAGCCCCTCGTGCCCGTAGAGGCGGTGGTAGGGGTCGATCACGCCGGTCTCCGGGGAGTCGCCGATGCACGCGCCGCCCATGAAGTGGGCCGTGAGCGGCACGTTGAAGGGCTCGCCAATGGTGCCTCCCGGGGTGCCGCCCATGTGCTCGGCCATCCGCTGCACCGCCACGTGCCCGGGCTCGATGAACGCCGGGTTCGGTGCGCCGTGGCCCTGTCGCGACGTCAGCACCTTCCGGCCGAGCAGGTTGCGCTTCGTGTACGTGGTGATCGAGTTGTCGTGGGTCTGCATGACCAGCGCGATGACCGTGCGCTCCGACCAGTGCCGCAGGTCGTAGAGCTTGAACATGTTGCCCTTCTGCTTCCACAGCTCCTTGAGCCACGTCTTCCAGCGCGCCGTCGGCAGGCTCCCGTCGGTGAGCACGGTCTGCATCAGCGACATCGCGTTGGAGCCCCGACCGTAGCGGCACGGCTCGATGTGCGTGAACTCGTCGGGGTGGAACGACGACGTGATGGCGACGCCCTCGGAGTAGTCGACGTCCTTGCCGTCGGCGATGGAGCCGAGCAGCGCCTCGGAGTTCGTGCGCGTCAGCAGCCCGAGCCGGTCCGAGACGTTCGGCAGGACGCCCTGGTCCTTCATCCGGTGCAGCAGCTTCTGCGTGCCCATCGTGCTGGCCGAGAAGATCACCTGCTCGGCGGTCATCACGCGGTGCTTGCGGAAGCGCTTGTTGGTGCGGCGCGTCTCGACCGCGTAGCCGCCGCCCGGCAGCGGCGTCACCGACACCGCCGTCGTCATCGGGTGGATCTCGGCGCCGTTCTGCTCGGCGAGGTAGAGGTAGTTCTTGACGAGCGTGTTCTTCGCGTTGTGCCGGCAGCCGGTCATGCACTCGCCGCAGTTGGTGCAGGCGTTGCGGTCGGGGCCCGCTCCGCCGAAGTAGGGGTCGGCGACCTTCTGGCCCGGCTCGTCACCGAAGAGGACGCCGACCGGCGTGTGGTGGAACGTGCCCTCGACGCCCATGTCCTGCGCGACCTTCTTGATCACCCGGTCGGCCGGGGTCTCGAACGGGTAGGTCGCGACGCCCAGCATCCGCTTGGCCTGGTCGTAGTACGGCGCCAGCTCGGTCTTCCAGTCGGCGATGTGGCCCCAGGCGGGATCCTTGTAGAACGGGTCGAGCGGCTCGTACAGGGTGTTGGCGTACACCAGCGACCCGCCCCCGACGCCCGCGCCGGAGAGGATGAGCACGTCCTTGAGCTTGTCGATGCGCTGGATGCCGTAGCAGCCCAGCTGCGGCAGCCACAGGAACTTGCGCAGCCGCCACGACGTCTTGGCGAAGTCCTCGTCGCGGAAGCGCTTGCCCGCCTCGAGCACGGCGACCTTGTAGCCCTTCTCGGTCAGCCGCAGGGCGGACACGCTGCCGCCGAATCCGGAGCCGATGACGATGACGTCGTGGTCGAAACCCATGGGAACCTCTCGTGGTGCTGCTGCGGGGTAGGTGGTGCTGTGTCCTGCGGAGTGTGGGAACGCGGGGTGTGCAGGTGCGGTGGCGTCAGGCGCGGGGGGTGCGACGCAGCACCTTCAGCCCGAGGGTGAGGGCCTGCGCGTAGCGCCGCGCGGGGACGAACGCCGGCCCGCCCATCGGCACGGCCCGCTGGACCGCCACGGCCTGCGGCTCGGTGTAGCGCAGGATGCCCTCGGCGCCCTGACGCCGGCCGACGCCCGATGTGCGCATGCCGCCCATCGGGGCGTCGATGCTGCCGAACGTGGCGGCGAAGCCCTCGTTGATGTTCACGGTGCCGGCCTTGATGGCCGGGGCGATGCGACGGGCCTCGCGGACCGGTCCGAAGATGCTGGCGTTGAGGCCGTACTCGCCGGCGTTGGCGAGCGCGACGGCCTCGTCGACCGTGCGGTACGGGTAGAGCGAGACGAGCGGGCCGAACGTCTCCTCGGCGAAGCACGCGGCCGCCTCGGTGACCCCCTCGAGCACCGTCGGCTCGAAGAAGTACGGACCGAGGTCGGGTCGGGCCCGACCGCCAGTGAGCACGGTGGCGCCGTTCGCGACCGCGTCGTCGACGTGCTTGGCGACGGTCTCGACCTGGCTCTGGGAGATCAGCGAGCCCATGTCGGCGTCCCAGTCGAGGGACGCGCCGAGGCTCAGGGCCTGCACCCGACGCACGAAGGCGTCGCGGAAGCCGTCGTACAGCGCCTCGGGCACGTAGACGCGCTCGATCGACACGCAGAGCTGACCGGCCGAGGAGAAGCAGGCGGTGACCGCACCGGCTGCGGCCCGCTCGACGTCGGCGCCGGGCAGCACGATCATCGGGTTCTTGCCGCCGAGCTCGAGCGAGCAGCTGACGAGCCGCTCGGCCGCCTGCTTCGCGACCAGGGTGCCGGTCGCCGTCGAGCCGGTGAAGCAGATGTAGTCGGCGCGCTCGATGATCGCCGAGCCGACGACCGAGCCCGCACCGCTGACGACCTGCCAGACGTCGGTGGGGATGCCGGCCCGACGCAGCAGCTCGACGCCGGCGAGCGCGATGAGCGGGCTCTGGCTGTCGGGCTTGTGCACCACCGCGTTGCCGGCCGCGACGGCGGGCAGCCCGTCGGAGATCGCCATGGTCAGCGGGTAGTTCCAGGGGCTGATGATGCCGACGACGCCCTTGGGCACCTGGTTCACCTCGACCCGCGTGAGCCCCGGCAGGGCGCCGTTGCGTCGCGTGGGGGTCAGCTGGCTCTTCAGACGACGTGCGTAGAAGCGGGCGGTCAGCGCCAGGTGGGCGACCTCGTCGAAGGCGTGGGCCCGCGCCTTGCCCGACTCGAGCTGGATGAGGTCGAGCAGCTCGTCCTGGTGCGCCAGCACGAGGTCGTGCAGACGCAGCAGGGCCGCGGACCGCGCCTCCAGCGGGGTCTGCGCCCAGCGCTGCTGGGCGGCCCGGGCGGCGTCGAAGGCGGCCTCGACGTCGTCGATCGACGACACGGGGATCTGGGCGACGGGCTCGCCCGTGAGCGGGGTGGTGGTCGTGCGGGTCTCGCCGCTGGTGCTGCGGATCAGCGCCGTCAGGCTCTGGACACGGGAGGCGGGGACCACGTCGACGAGTGACATGCCCTCCAGGATACCGCCGGTATGTCGAATGCGACAGGGCTTGTGTCACATCCGGACGGTCCGTCGGACGAACGTCACCGCAGCGGGTCAGCCGAGCAGCGTCTCGCCCCAGAAGCCGCGCGGCCCGACGCCGGGCGGGCAGGCGAACAAGCCGGAGCTGCGGTGCACGAGGTACTCGTTGAGGGCGTCGTTGGTCGGCCCGGCCAGGTTGCGCTGGATCCGCACGAACTGCTCCGGCGAACGCTGGTAGCTGATGAAGAACAGACCGGCCGCCAGCTGGCCGAGACCGTCCGTGCCGTTGACGAAGTTGTAGCCGCGTCGCAGGATCCGGGCGCCGCCGTTGTTGTCGGGGTGTGCCTTGGCGACGTGCGACGTGACGGGGATGAGCGGCTGGCCGTCCGAGCCACGCTTGCCGAGGTCGATCGCCGCGTGCTCGTCGCCGCCGGACAGCGGACCGCCCGAGCCCTTGGCCCGGCCGATGATCGCCTCCTGCCCGGCGAGCGGCTCGCGGTCCCACGTCTCGATGCGCATGTCGATGCGGCGCGCGACCAGGTAGGAGCCGCCGACCATCCAGTCGGGACCGTCGCCCTCCTGGACCCACACCACGTCGTCCACGTCGCGGTCCTCGGACTTCACGTTCGCGGTGCCGTCCTTGAAGCCGAACAGGTTGCGCGCCGTGGCCTGGGCCGCCGACGTCGACGACGTGCGACCGAAGCCGAGCTGGGAGTAGCGCACCGACGCACGCCCGAAGGCGATGCGGACGAGGTTGCGGATCGCGTGCACGGCCACCTGGGGGTCGTTCGCGCACGCCTGGATCGCGACGTCGCCGCCCGTCAGCGACGGCTCGAGACGGTCGCCGGAGAACAGCGGCAGGTCGGCGAGGTCGGTGGGCCGCGCGTCGCCGAGGCCGAACCGGGGGCGACCGTCGCGCTCGAACAGGCTCGGCCCGAAGCCGATGGTCAGCGTCAGGCCCGACGCGGGCAGGCCGAGGGCCTCGCCGGTGTCCTCCGGTGGCGCCTCCGGGGCGCCCGCGACGGCACCGTAGACGCCCACCTCGTTGCCCTGGGTGAGCTTGCGCGCCGCCTGCGTCCACTCCTTCAGGAGGCCGACGAGCTCGTCGCGGCTCTCGGTCGTCACGTCGAGCACGACGAAGTGCAGCCGGTCCTGCGCCGGGGTGAGGATGCCCGCCTGGTGCCGACCCTCGAACCCGACCGGGACCGCCTCGGGGTCGGGGCGCACCGGCTCGTCGCGCGTCGCGCCGACCGCGTAGCCGCCGGCGACGCTCGCAGCCACGGCACCGGCGCCGGCCGCGCCGAGCAGGGCGCGACGCGAGAGGGGCGAGCGCTCGCTCACGCCGAGGCCGCGACCACGGCCGCCACCTTGCTGATCGGCTCGCTGAGCGCTGCCACGGAGTCCGAGAGCCGCTTGACCTGCTCCTTGCTGAGCGTGTCGTAGCCGGCCCACTCGCCGGTGTCGGCGTCCTGGTACTGGTCGAGCTCGGCGTCGAGGGCCTTGAACCGCTGGTCGATGAGGGTCACGAGGTCGGGGTCGGCCTTCTCGAGCACCGGACGCAGGGCGGCGATCGCCGCCTGCGAGCCCTCGATGTTGGCCTTGAAGTCCCAGAGGTCGGTGTGGCTGAACTCGTCCTCCTCGCCCGTGATCTTGCCCGTGGCGACCTCGTCGAGCAGACCCTTCGAGCCCTGGGCGAGCTGGAGCGCCGTGAGCGGCTTGTCCTTGCTCTCCTGGACCACCTTCGTCACGTTGGCGAGCAGCTGGTCGGCGTAGGGGTCCATGCCGTCGGTGTTGCCCGCGACCCACAGCTGCTTCTCGATGCGGTGCCAGCCCGTGAAGTCGCGTCCCTCGGCCTTGGCGTCGGGCTCGCGGCCGTCGGTGATCGGGTCGAGGTCGCCGAAGATCTCCGCGACCGGCTCGATGCGCTCCCAGTAGGTGCGCGCCCGCGGGAAGAGCGCCTTCGCCTCGTCGACCTTGCCGGCCTTCACCGCGTCGACGAACTCTGTGGTCTTGTCGATGAGCGCACCGGTCTGGCTCTCGACGTAGCGCTGGTAGCTGGCGGCAGCGGCCTTGAGCTCGGCGGAGTCCGACAGCTCCTTGGCGGCCTTGCCGGAGACCGTGAGGTCCTGGCGGATGCCGTCGCCGACCATCCCGGGCTTGCACGCGCCCTGGTAGTCACCCTTCGGCAGGTCGACGACGAGGTCGCGCGACAGGCCCGGGCCGATGTTCTCGACCTCGCCCATGATCCGGTCGCCCTCGGCGTACACGTAGAACTCGGTGACCTTGGAGCCCGCGTTGGTCACGGCGAACGTGGTGGGGCCGGCCTTGAGCTGCGTCGCCGAGACCTTGCAGGAGGAGTCGGCGGCCTTCACGGAGACCGTGCCGTCGGCCTCCGACGGCTTCTCGGCGCAGGCGGCCAGGAGGACGAGCGACGTGGCGGCGAGGCCGGTGGCGATGACGGTGCGGCGCATGGGGGTTCCTTCGGTGCGGGCGTCCAGGTGAGGACAGCCTCACCATGCTAGACCCCGGACCGTTCCTCGCGGCAACGGATTCCGATGTGATCTGGCCCGGACCCCTGACGAGCCGTCAGCGGGTGATGATCGCCAGGTCCAGGATCATCAGGACGAGGCCGAGCAGCGCGATGCCGAGGCCGACGAACGGCCACGGCCAGACGGGCCGTCCGGTCGTCGCGGCGCGCACGATCCGGAAGGCGCTGAGGAGCACCGCCACGAGCAGCAGGACCCAGAGCAGCGCCAGGCCGCCGAAGAACAGCAGCGAGCCCTCCGGACGGCAGATGAGGGCCCCGTCGTCGGAGGAGCCGCCGCAGCCGTCGGAGGCCATCGCGGTGAGCGGCGCGAGAGCGCCGACCAGCAGGGAGCCGAGCGCGAGACCGACCCACAGCACCCCGGCGACCACGACCTCGACGATCCGCGCAGCGGTCGGCGGCTGCCGGTCCGGGGGCGGCTCGGCGACCGGCCAGGCGCCGTCCGGGGGGCTGGTCGCCATCAGGCGACGACCACCTCGACGCGCTGGAACTCCTTGAGCTCGGTGTAGCCCGTGGTGGCCATGGCGCGACGCAGGGCGCCGATGAGGTTCATCGTGCCGTCGGGGACCGACGACGGACCGAACAGCACCGACTCGAGCGAGCCGACCGTGCCGATCTCGACCCGCTTGCCGCGCGGCAGCTCGTGGTGCCAGGCCTCGGCACCCCAGTGGAACCCGCGACCGGGAGCCTCGGTGGCCCGCGCGAACGGCGAGCCGATCATGACGGCGTCGGCGCCGCAGGCGATCGCCTTGGCGATGTCGCCGCTGCGCCCGATCGAGCCGTCGGCGATGACGTGGACGGCGCGGCCGCCCGACTCGTCGAGGTAGTCGCGACGCGCGGCGGCCACGTCGGCCACGGCGGACGCCATGGGGACGGCCAGGCCCAGCACGGAGCGGGTGGTGTGCGCCGCGCCGCCGCCGACGCCCACCCGGACGCCCGCGGCGCCGGTGCGCATGAGGTGCAGCGCGGCCGGGTAGGTGGCGCAGCCGCCGACCACGACCGGGACGTCGAGCTCGTAGATGAACTGCTTGAGGTTCAGCGGCTCGGTCTGGCTCGACACGTGCTCGGCCGAGACGGTCGTGCCACGGATGACGAACAGGTCGACGCCAGCGTCGACCACGACGTCGGCGAACTGCTTGGTGCGCTGCGGCGAGAGCGCGGCGGCCACCGTGACGCCGGCCTCGCGGATCTCGGCGAGCCGGTCCTTGATGAGCGCCGGCTTGATCGGCTCGGCGTAGATGTCCTGCAGGCGCGCGGTGGCGGCGACGGGATCGAGCGACGCGATCTCCGCGAGCAGCGGCGTCGGGTCCTCGTAGCGGGTCCAGAGGCCCTCGAGGTCGAGGACGCCGAGGCCGCCGTGGCGACCGAGCGCGATCACCGTCTCCGGGCTCATCACGCTGTCCATCGGGGCGGCGATGACGGGCAGGTCGAAGCGGTAGGCGTCGATCTGCCAGGCGGTGGAGACCTCCTCGGGGTCGCGCGTGCGCCGGCTGGGCACGATCGCGATGTCGTCGAAGGAGTACGCGCGCCGACCGCGCTTGGCGGCACCGATGTCGAGCTCAGGCATGGGTCCACCCTAGTGCCGACGGCGATCGCCACGACCCGCCCGGCTGTGGACGTACGCCTGGACCGACGTCGGTGGCCCTTGGCAGGATCGCTGACGTCGCCGACGATGGAGGGGTGCCGAGCATGACCGACGCGCAGAGCTGGACGCTGATCATCGGGTTCCTGACCACGACCGTCGCCGTCCTCGGCCTCGTCATGACCTCCTTCCACCGCACGCTGCAGTCGGGGCTGACGGCGGTGCGGCACGAGCTGCGCGGCGAGATCGGCACCGTCCGCGCCGAGATCGACGGCCTGCGCACCGAGATGCGCGCCGCGTTCCGCCGTGTCGACCAGCGGCTCGACCACCTCGACCGCGACGTGCAGGCACTCACCCGCCACGTGTTCGACCGCCCGGAGTAGGTCTCGGCGCAGGCTCAGCCCGCGCGCGCCTCGGCCTCGGCGAGATCGCGCAGGGTGAGGAGCTGCCGGCGGGCCATCGGCAGGTCGCCGAGGCACAACAGGTCGGTGAAGGGCCGCGCGCCACGCGAGACGAGCTTGAGGAGCAGGCGGGTGCGCCGGTCGGGCAGCGGCTCGACGCGGTAGCTCATCAGCGACGGGCCGATCCGGGCAGTCAGCTCGCGACCCGGCTCGACCGCGACGACGGTGCCGACGTCGCGGCCCATGGCGTGCATGAAGCGGTCACCGGCGACCGGTTCGGGCAGCTCGGAGCGGACGCGGGGCGAGCGCCGCCCGAGGTTGTCGACCCAGTCGTAGGAGTAGGGCGCGAGCCTCAGTTGACGCACCCACGCCCAAACGACGTCGGGCGGGGCGTCGACGGTGACCCCCCTCCACGCCTGCATCGGCGCCGCTGGCAGCACGGCGTCGCAGCCGAAGGCGAGGCGCGTCTCGGCATCGGTGACGCCCCAGCGCTCACCCAACACCGGCGCGCCCCGGACCAACCCGTCCCGGACGCGCTCAGCGTCCGGCGTAGTTGGGCGCCTCGACCGTCATCTGGAGGTCGTGCGGGGGGCTCTCCTTCAGGCCCGCCGACGTGATCCGCACGAAGCGGCCGAGCTCCTGCAGCTCGGGGATGGTGCGCGAGCCGACGTAGAACATCGACTGGTGCAGGCCGCCGACGAGCTGGTGCGCGACGGCACCGAGGGGGCCGCGGTAGGCCACCTGGCCCTCGATGCCC
>SXGQ01671293.1_pt1 | contig 13045 bp, 14 predicted proteins | sample 3178371 | NCBI WGS metagenome assembly SXGQ01 (sample SAMN11356859, study PRJNA531348) | freshwater metagenome | isolation source: freshwater sample F1-20 | place: China: Fuxian Lake, Yuxi | collected 2017-12-25
AAATCGAATTGTCTTTAAATAATTAATTTATTATTTTTGCACTTCTTAAATTTTAATGAATGAAGATTTTAGTTGCAATAAGTAATGTACCAGACACTACAGCAAAAATTCAATTTAACGATGGTAATACTCAATTTAATAATGCTGGAGTAACTTTTATTATTAATCCTTACGACGAGTGGTATGCATTAGTTAGAGCTCTTGAATTAAAAGAAGCTAATTTAGCACAACAGATAACTCTAATTCACGTTGGTTTAATCGATAGCGAACCAACAATTCGAAAAGGATTAGCTTTAGGAGCTGATGATGCAGTTAGAATTGATTCGGCGGAGCCAGATGCTTTTTATGTAGCAGAACAAATTGCGAATTACGCAAAATCAAATAATTACGATTTAATATTAGTGGGAAAAGAAACCATTAATTATAATGGCTCTTCGGTAGGGGGTATAATTGCTGGTGTTTTAGATTTACCCTTTGTATCTCTAGCAACTAAATTAGAAATCAATTCAAATAAAGCCACGATAGAACATGTTATAGATGGTGGTTCTCAAATAGTGGAGTGTGAATTACCCCTAGTAATAAGTTGTGCAAAAGGTATGGCAGAGCAACGTATTCCGAACATGAGAGGAATTATGGCGGCAAGAACTAAACCACTAACTGTTATTTCATCAACTAATCATAATAACTTAACTTCTATCACCTCATATGTTTTAAATGCAGGAAGAACCTCCTGTAAATTGATGAATGAAGATGATTTAGACGATTTAGTAAAATTATTGCACACAGAGGCAAAAGTAATTTAATTTATACATTTTTAATATTAAACAATTATGTCAGTTTTAGTTTACACCGAAATAAATAAAGGCAGAGTAAAAAAAGCATCATTAGAATGTATTAATTATGGGGCAAAAATAGCCGAATTAACTGGATCTTCTGTTACTGCATTTGTAAATAATGCAAATCAAAGTCAACTTGAAGAAATTGGTTTAGCTGGGGCTTCAAAAATAATTTCCGTTAAAAACGATGCATTAAAATCAGACAGCATGTTACTTTCTGCTGCGATGGAACAAATAGCAAAATCGGAAAAATCTAAAGTTATTATTTTTGCATTTGATATTAATGGTAAGGCGATTGCGCCGAGATTATCTGCAAAATTAAAAGCTGGATTGGTATCTGGAGCTGTTGATTATCCTGTTATTAAAGGCGATTCTTTTGAAGTAAACAAAAATGTTTTCTCTGGAAAAGCCACAGCAACCTACAAAATTAATAGCGAAATAAAAATTATTGCTATCTTACCAAATAGTTTCCCCTTAACATCAGGCCAAAATAAATCAACAATTGTTGATTTGGATGTTGATTTAACAAATGTTAATTCAAAAATTATTATCAAAGAAATAAAATCAGATAATGTTGTTGGAATGATTCCGCTTCCTGAAGCAGAATTAGTTGTTAGTGCAGGTAGAGGTTTAAAAGGTCCCGAAAACTGGGGAATTGTTGAAGATTTAGCAAATTCATTAGGCGCTACAACTGCATGTTCTAGACCTGTAGCAGACCTGCATTGGAGGCCGCATCACGAGCATGTGGGACAAACTGGCGTTGCCATTCGACCAAATTTATACATAGCTATAGGTATTTCTGGGGCCATTCAGCATTTAGCAGGAGTTAATGGAAGTAAAACCATAGTTGTAATAAATAATGATAAAGACGCACCGTTTTTCAAATCTGCTGATTATGGCATTATAGGCGATGCTTTTTCAATTCTACCTAAATTAACAATTGCTATTAAAAAATTTAAACAAAATCAAAATTAATTGTAAAAAAATTGTAATTTAGGATACAATTAATGAAAAAGATTCGTTTAGAAATAGTAGGTTTATCTTATAGCCATAATCAAAGTGGTGCATATGTTTTAGTTTTAGGAGAATGTTCTGGTTCAAGAAGATTACCAATTGTTATTGGAGGGTTTGAAGCACAGGCCATTGCAATCGAACTTGAAAAGATGACCCCTACCCGACCTTTAACTCACGATTTGTTTAAATCTTTTGCAATTACCTTCAATATTATTTTAAAAGAAGTTACTATTTATAGTGTAGTTGAAGGTGTTTTTTTTGCAAAACTTATTTGTTCTGATGGCTCTAAAGAATTTGATATAGATGCCAGAACAAGTGATGCGATAGCTTTAGCAGTTAGATTTAATTGCCATATTTTTACAAATGAGTCTATTTTAAAAAGTGCAGGTATTGTTCTGGATGGAGATATGGACTCAAATATATTATCTGAAAATTCGAAAATTGCTGAACTGCACATTGAAGATTCTTTTCAAAAAGATAATACATATGAATTTAAATCCAAGAGTAGCGAAGAATTAAGAAACACTCTTCAATGGGCTTTAGAAAATGAAAAGTACGAAATGGCCTCAAAAATAAGAGACGAGCTTAATCAACGAAAAAAATCATAATAAGTTAAAGTTGTTTATCCAAACCTTTTAATTCATCAACTTTTTCAAGATATCCCAATTTTTCATACGAAAAAATTAAATTATTTAGTGCTCTTTTAATTATTTCTCTATTACTACAGGGAATATAATACTTTGCTTCGGGTTCTAAATTTAATTGTTTTAAAAACTGATCGATATCTTTTTGATTAAACATTAAGCCCTTGCTAAAGGGGTTTATATAAAAAAGAATATTGTTTGATAAGGTTTTGTTATTGACATCTATTAAATTGGCATAATCATTCAAGTAAGCTAAAACAAAATGCTGTGGAAGATTAATGCCATATATAGGAATATTTAACTCTTTGCAAATTAACATATACAAAACACTCAGCATTAAAGGATTTCCTTTTTTACTTTCAAGAACATTATTAATAAATGAATTTTGTGGTGCGTGATAATTTGTAATGTTTCCGGTAAACTGATGAACTTCAAATAAAATATGATTTAATACTTTCACTTTTTCAAGAGCTGTCAAATCATCATTCAACTCAAGCCAAACATCTTGTTTTATTTGATCAAGAGACTTTCTAATTTTAGCTTCATCTAAATCCGGATATTGATACCTAGACAAGATTAATATTCCTTTTAATAAATCTTCTTGTTCTTCTGTAGCCCATTTTTTTAGAGCTTTTTGAAGAATTTCAAACTGAATAGTATGAATAATAATTTCAATTCTTTTTTGCATAATGGCATCGAAACTGTTCTCCCAAGCAGTTTCTAAATGTGGGATTGCTGGGGGGCCCAAAATAACAAAACGCTCTTTTACTTGCGAATAAATTACTTCGTCCGGATCGTCTAATAAAGTAATTAATGCAATTACTTCTTTCAAACTCATTTCACTTTTTCGTTTAGTTCCCATTTATAATACAAAAATAATTTTATAATAAAGCCTATTTTGCTGATTAATCTATAATTCTCAACAAAATCAATGTTTATTCATTTTAACAATCAAATATTAATAAATAAAGGTTATTTAAATTAATCTCAGCTTCCTCTGAATTAAACAATCTTTTGTTTAGCTTGTTTATTTACTAAATTTGTAGTATATTATATTTCAATATGGCAAGCGATAATTTTCAAGCTCACGATTACTATTTAATGGATGAGTTATTAACCAACGAACATAAATTAATTCGTGAAACTGCTCGAGCTTGGGTAAAAAAAGAGGTTAGCCCTATAGTAGAAGAGGCTTGCCAAAAAAATACTTTTCCTAAACAATGGATAAAAGGATTAGCTGAAATTGGTGCGTTTGGACCATATATACCAACTGAATTTGGAGGAGCAGGCTTAGATCAAATTTCTTATGGCTTGATAATGCAAGAATTAGAACGAGGCGATAGTGGACTTCGTTCCACAGCATCAGTTCAAAGTTCGCTAGTTATGTTTCCTATTTATACATATGGTAGCGAAGAACAAAAACATAAGTACTTACCAAAATTAGCTTCGGGCGATTTAATGGGTTGCTTTGGATTAACCGAACCGGACCACGGTAGTAATCCATCAGGAATGATTACCAACTTTAGAGATGCAGGGGATGATAAAAATGTAATTTTGAATGGTGCCAAAATGTGGATAAGCAACTCTCCATTTGCTGATATTGCAGTTGTGTGGGCTAAAGACGGTGAAGGAGAAATAAGAGGAGTTATTGTTGAACGCGGAATGCCAGGATTTACTACTCCCGAAACTCACGGTAAATGGAGTTTGAGAGCAAGTGCCACAGGAGAACTTGTTTTTGATAATGTTAAAGTTCCTAAAGAAAATATATTACCAAATATTAAAGGTTTAAAAGGCCCTTTAAGTTGCCTAAATAGTGCTCGTTTTGGAATAGCTTGGGGTGTTATTGGTGCCGCAATGGATTGTTATGATAGTGCACTCAGATATAGTAGAGAGCGAATTCAATTTGGCAAACCAATTGGAGCATTTCAATTAACTCAAAAAAAACTAGCTGAAATGATTACCGAAATTACTAAGGCTCAACTTTTAACATGGCGCTTAGGGCTTTTAAAAAATGAACATCGTGCCTCCCCTGCTCAAATAAGTATGGCAAAAAGAAATAATGTTAATATGGCAATTCAAATTGCTCGCGAGGCCCGTCAAATTCATGGAGGAATGGGTATTACTGGTGAATATCCTATAATGAGACATATGATGAATTTAGAAAGCGTGATAACCTATGAAGGTACTCACGACATACATTTATTAATTACTGGAATGGACATCACAGGATTTAATGCTTTTGAATAACTTTTAAATATTTAAATTAAAATATTTGTACTCTATTTAAAAATCTCGATTCAGTACTTTTTCTACTTTTACTACAACCTTGCAAGTCTATCAGATAAAAGTAAGTGCTCGAAATTATTTTATTCGTTTGATTTCCATTGGTCTAAACAAGAGCTATCTGTGATTAGCCAAATAATTTAAATGAAAAATAATAATTTATTATTTAAACTATAAATCAGTAACATACGAAATAAAATAAAAACTATTTATTCTGTATAAAATTCATATAGTCTTGCAAAATAATTATAGCACTTATTACATCAACAGTATTTTTATTTTTGCGTTGTTGTTTTTTTACCCCACCATTCAGAATAGTTTGACGAGCAATTTTACTTGTAAAACGCTCGTCAAAGCGTTCAATTTTTTTATCTAGAAATTTTTTTTGAAGATGTGCTACGAAAGGATTAATAAATCGAGCGCTGTTACTCTTTTCATTTTTCATGGTTTTTGGTTCTCCTATCACGATAATATCAACAACTTCTTGCAAAAAATATTTTTCTAAATAAACAATTAGATCTTTACTATGAACAGAATTTAAGCCAGTTGCAAGAATTCGAAGCGGATCGGTAACAGCTAACCCACAGCGTTTACTCCCATAATCTATGGCCATTATTCTTCCCACAATAAATTTTATATAAATTATAACAAATTTAAATTATTTTAACTAATATTTGACATAAAGAATATTACAAATTAAATGTATTGCTTCAAAAGAAGCCTTAAATTTGTATTAATTATGTTTAATAAAAATAGCGCCGAATTAATCATATCAAAATCTTCTTATCCGGAGGATTTAAAAAGAATAGCTAAAAAAGTATTTAATAACGAAAGGATTTCTTTAGAAGAAGGGAATTTACTTTATAAAAAAGCTGAATTACCTTTTTTAGGCATATTAGCTAACTATGTTCGAGAAAATAAAAATGGTAATTATGTTTATTTTAACCATAATTTTCATGTTGAACCAACAAATGTTTGTGTATACTCTTGTGCTTTTTGTTCTTATTCTCGTTTACTAAAAAATAAAGATCAGGGTTGGGAATTATCGGTAAACGAAATTTTAGACATCATAAAAAAATACGATAACCAAGATGTAACCGAAGTTCATATTACCGGTGGTGTAGTGCCAAAGCAAGATTTAAACTTTTATACCGACTTATTCACTAAAATAAAAAGTTATCGTCCAAATTTGCATATAAAAGCACTAACTCCAGTTGAATTTCATTATATTTTTAAAAAAGCAAAAGTAAGCTATGAAGAAGGGCTAATATTAATGAAAAAAGCTGGGTTAGATAGTTTACCTGGAGGAGGTGCAGAAATTTTTAACAAAGAAATAAGAGATAAAATTGCGGGAGGAAAATGTTCTACGGATGAGTGGCTTAGTATGCACGAAATATGGCATAAAATGGGTAATTATTCAAATGCAACTATGCTTTATGGCCACATAGAAAGTTATGAGCATCGAATAGACCACATGAATCGTTTACGAGAATTACAAGATAAAACAAAAGGGTTTAATGCTTTTATTCCATTAAAATTTAGAAATAAAGATAATGCTATGGCACATATAAACGAAGTGAGTGTAATTGAAGATTTAAGAAACTATGCCGTATCCCGAATTTATCTGGATAATTTTGCACACATAAAATCTTATTGGGCTATGATAGGAAGAAGCACAGCACAATTGTCGTTAAACTTTGGAACAGATGATTTAGATGGAACTATTGATGATACTACAAAAATATATAGTATGGCAGGTTCTGAAGAGAAAAATCCAAAATTAACCACACAAGAATTAGTTGACTTAATTAAAACAGCAGGCAAAATTCCGGTACAACGAGATACACTATATAATATGGTTAAAGAATACAGTATTAATTAATTAATTTATAATTTTTAATATATTATTAATTGAAAAAATTTTTTTTATATATTTTATTTTTTGGTTTAAGCGCAAAATCACAAGAAAATAAAAAATCTGTTTTTACATTAAAACCAGCTATGGGATTTAATTTTTGTCAAATACATGGCGATAGTTATTCTGGTTTCGATAAACTCGGGTTGTTTTTTGGAACATCTGTTAATGGTCGTTTTAACGAAAAAATGAGTCTAGAACTTGGTTTTTATTTTTCTCAGAAAGGTGCTCGGCACAATTCAAATCCTGAAAATGGGGATTATTCATTTTATCGTGTTAATTTAAATTATATCGATTTACCGATATTATTGAAATATCAAATAAACTCGACTTATTTTATTACAGCAGGGCCATCTTTTGCATATTTATTTAGCTATAACGAAAATATTGATAATACAGATATGACCGGAACTTATTATTTTAATAAAAATGAATTTGGTGTAAATTTTGGTTTAGGGAAAATTGTAAAAGAAAAATTTTATATCGAATTAAGAACATCTAATTCTATTACTCCCATTAGAGACTACGGCATAATTAATAATAAAATTATTTTTCCTAATCCGGTGGCAAACATATTTAATAAAGGCTTATATAACAACATCATATCAATATTAGTATCATATAAACTAGATTTTAATTCAAAAAATGGAAACTAAAAAACAAAAAATAGCTGTGGCTGTAACGGGCGCAAGTGGGAGCATTTATTCAAAAGTTCTTCTCGATAAACTAACTGGTTTAAAGGAACAATGTGATGAGATTAGTTTAGTAATGAGCGATAATGCAAAAGATGTTTGGGAATTAGAATTAGAAAACAAAAAATATCAAGATTATGACTTTAAGTATTATGATAAAAATAATTTTATGGCTCCATTTGCATCAGGTTCTGCAAAATATGATGCATTAATAATTTGTCCCTGCAGTATGGGCACTCTTGCAAGAATATCTTCAGGCATAAGTAATGATTTAATAACTCGAGCTGCAGATGTGATGTTAAAAGAACGAAGAAATCTTATTTTAGTTACTAGAGATGCACCTTTAAACCTTATTCATATTAATAATATGAAACTTCTTACCGAAGCTGGAGCAATTATTTGCCCGGCATCTCCTTCTTTTTATTCAAAGCCAAAAACATTCGAAGAATTAGCAGCTACTATTATAGATAGAGTGATTGATTTAGCTGGTTTAAGTCAAAATTCTTATCGTTGGGGTTACGATAAATCATAAATTAAACATTGTAAATTATTATCATTAAATACGTATTTTATAATCCCAAAAAAACATCAGTTATTAATAGTATTGTGTTCATTAATATTATTTGGTGAAAAAAATTTTTAATTAACTTTCAATTAAATTTGTATAAAATAATCCTAAACAATTTATTAACGTAAATTTAACTCTTGACTAATAATAGCGCAATATTTGAAAAAGATGCTTTTACATCAATTCATAATGTCCAGTTAAAAGATGCTGTTGAAAACAGAATGAAAGTATTTACTTTTGTCAAAAGAACTATAGATGTTGTTTTTTCTCTGATTATTGTATGTACAATTTTAATTTGGTTAATCCCAGTTCTTGCTTTATTAATAAAATTAGATTCAAGAGGCCCTGTATTTTTTAAACAAAAAAGAACAGGCTATAAAGGCAAAACATTTAACTGTTTTAAACTAAGAACGATGAACATTAATAAATTGGCCGATGATTTACAGGCCTCTTTAAATGATCCGCGCATAACAAGAATGGGGAAATTTTTAAGAGCTTCTAACCTAGACGAACTACCTCAATTTATAAATGTTTTAATTGGAGAAATGTCTATTGTAGGACCTAGACCTCATATGCTAATTGACTCTGAACATTTTGCTGAATTATTTCCAGGATATTACAATCGCTATTTAGTAAAACCTGGAATTACGGGTATAGCTCAAATTCATGGATTTAGAGGTCCAACGCCTAATACAAGATCCATATTTAAACGTCTTCAATGGGATTTATATTATGTTGAACATGCTACAATTGGCATGGACATTAGAATAATTTTATTAACTACTTTAGAAACAATTCGCGAAAGTCTTAAAATTAAAATTATTAAGAAAATGCCATTTAATGGTCAGATATAATTTATTTATAATGAAAAAACAAAAAAAATAAAAAAATTAATAATAATTTACTTGTAATTTTATCAGAAATATTTTGTTTTTTATCATTATAAATATTTTAAATGAAATCTTTGTTATTAATATCCCAACGATTTAATCCTTTCCTTATTTACAATGCATACCATTGAACCATTTTATAATTGGAGGCATTTATATATAGCTTCAGAAGATAATCAATCTCCTTTTTACAACCAAGAGTACAGTGAATTTAAATATACGAATACAATTTATAATTTCTATATTCATCCGCAATGGGACGACATTGGAAGCGAAACTATTTACATTAAAATACTATTTGTAGATTATGAAGAATCTTATGCAATTATCGAATTAATTGGTGAATGGAATGATGCAATAAATAACGATATTATGTTTTTAAAACGAGATATTGTTGATGAACTAAATAATTATGGTATTAATAAATATATTTTAATTGGCGAAAATGTTCTAAACTTTCATACTAGTGATGATAGTTATTATGAAGAGTGGTTTGAAGATATCGGAGATAATGGGTGGATTGTATTAATTAATTTCAGAGCTCATGTTTTAAAAGAATTTAAACAAGCCCATTTAGATTATTTTTTTATTTATGGAGGTGAATTAGATGAAATTAATTGGAGAACCTTTTCACCAGGCAAACTTTTTGGTAATGTTTCTAAAATTATTAATAAACGACTTAGTTAATATTTAAGAACTTTAATAAATACCTATGGAATTTATAGATCAAAAATTATTAGATTATTGTCAAGATTTTTCAAGCGACGAAAATAAATTATTAAAAGAACTTTATCGACAAACCAATTTAAAAATAAATCAACCCAGGATGCTGAGTGGCCTTATCCAAGGTCGATTTTTAAGTTTGTTATCAAAGCTAAAAAAGCCAAATTACATTTTAGAAATAGGCACATACACGGGCTACTCTGCAATTTGTTTATCAGAAGGTCTAACAAATAATGGAAAATTAATAACTATTGATCCAAACGAAGAAACTAACTATTTCGCTAAACAGTTTTTTAAATCATCTCCTTATGATACCAAAATTGAATTAATTCAAGGTTTATCTCAAGAAATTATCCCTACTTTAAATTACATGTTTGATTTGGTTTTTATTGACGCAGATAAACAAAATTATAATTTATATTTTGACTTAATTATAGACAAAGTAAATCCTGGAGGCTTAATTATTGCTGATAATGTCTTATGGAGCGGAAAAGTATTAGATAAAGATCATGATATTCAAACTCAATACATTCATCAATTTAATATAAAAATAAACTCAGATAAAAGGGTTGAGAATTTACTATTACCAATTCGCGACGGATTGATGCTAATACAAAAACTATAGATTACCGATTTTAAATAATAGTTAGAAGTTTAAAACTTTAAAATTATATTTGGTTTTTTTTAAACTAACTTTTTACTTTAGCTGAATGGTTTTTAGTTCAGTTGTATTTTTATTTATTTTTTTACCATTTACATTAATTGTTCATTCGTTTTTGTCTCCAAAAATTCGCAATTTTTTTCTTCTTCTTGTCAGTTTACTTTTTTATTTCTGGGGAGAAAATTATCTTACACTACTTATCTTAATTTCAATATTATTTAATTATTTTGGTGGAATTCTTATTGGGAAATTACAAAAAGACAGTCCTGGCACTTCTAAATTAGCACTTATTATTTTTATAATTCTAAATCTCGGGATACTAGTCTATTTCAAATACAGCCATTTTATAATTGAAAATATAAACCGACTTGGGTTTATAAACGCAGTTGATAATCCAATTATCCATTTACCGGTAGGCATATCCTTTTACACCTTCCACATTATGTCTTATTTAATAGATGTTTATCGTAAAGACGCTATACCGCAAAAAAAACCTTTTGACTTAGGTTTATACATTTTTCTTTTTCCACAATTAGTTGCTGGCCCAATTATTAGATATAAAGATATTTCTCAAAAAATAGCTTCACGTTATTTACTAGGAATAGATTTTACCGAAGGGTCGATTCGTTTTATTCGTGGACTTGCCAAAAAAGTTATAATAGCTAACACAATGGCAGTAGTTGCCGATAATGTTTTTGCAAATCCAACTGGGTATATGCCGGCACCAGTTGCGTGGATAGGAATTATTTGTTATACGCTTCAAATTTATTTCGATTTTTCAGGCTACTCAGATATGGCTATTGGCCTTGGTAAAATGTTGGGTTTTAATTTTCCTGAGAACTTTAACTACCCTTATATTGCAAAATCCATTCAGGAATTTTGGCAGCGTTGGCATATTTCATTATCAACATGGTTTAGAGATTATCTTTACATACCCCTTGGTGGAAGCAAGCTTGGGCATTATAAAACATACCGAAACTTGTTTATTGTATTTTTTGTAACAGGTCTTTGGCATGGAGCCAGTTGGAATTTTATTGCATGGGGACTTTTTCATGGCACTTTTCTAATTATTGAAAGAATTGTGTTTAAACAGATTCTTAAAAAGTTACCTGCATTTTTACAACATTTTTATACTTTATTTGTGATAATTTTAGGTTGGGTTTTCTTTCGTGCATGGAATTTTAAATATGCTATTAAATACCTTATCTCACTTTTAGGTCTTGGCCATTCAAATGATTATAGTCCATTTATACAAATTGAATACTATTCGATATTTATTTTTATTCTTGCAATCATTTTTTCAACTAAAATTCGTGTTATTATAGAAAATAAAATAAAAGAATTATTTGCAACACAAACTTTTTTTCAAAATATAAATATTATAGTTGGTTACTTATTTTATATTATGGTGCTAATCTATTGTGCTATTGAACTTGCTCAAAACAATTATAACCCATTTATTTATTATCGTTTTTAAATTTCACAAAAAATGTCTCAAATTTTTAGAAGCATATTTTTTAAAATAACACCAGTAGTTTTTATAGGTATTTTATTATTGCCATTAATATTCAATTTTTTTGATAATTATATTGATTTTGAAAAAGGAAATGAAAAACGAAAAATGGAAGAATTACCAAAGTTTGATCTAGATAGTTTAAATATTTTGCCTAAAAAATTTGATGCCTATTATAACGATAATTTTGGTTTGCGTATAACTCTTGTTAACATTGGAATTAAGATTAAATATTTTTTATTTAATTCTTCGCCAAAACCAGAAAAAGTGCTAATTGGTAAAGATGGCTGGTTATTTCTTACAGGACGATTTTATGAGATTACTCAAGACCTAAATAGAGAAAACTTATACAGCCAAGCCAATTTAAAAAAAGCGGTAGAAGAATGGGAGGCAAGAAAAATGGAACTAGATAAGCACAATATAAAATATTATAAAGCCTTTTGGCCAGATAAATACTATATATATGATGAATATATGCCTTCAGGAATGAAAATTGCTAATAAAAAAGGCCAGTGGCGATGCGATCAGGTAATTGAATATTTAAATAAAAAAAAATCAATTGTGCAAATAATTGATGTAAGACAAAAATTAATCGAGCATAAAAAAAAATTCAATGTTCATTACAAACAAGATTCACATTGGAATAATTATGGTGCATTTATTGGCTATTCTGAACTTATAAACTGCATCTCAAAAGATTTTACAAAAATAAAGCCCCTTTGCTTAAATGATTTTAATATAATTTGGGGCGAAAGAAAATACGGTGATTTATCTGAAATTCTAAATCTTAAACTTACCGACATTGATGTGAATTTTATAAAAAAAAATGGAAATACTACCTTTGAAAATTGTAGCATTGATGGTTACCCTGCAAAAACAAAAATTTATACAAATCCAAAAAATCCAAATGGACCTGTAGTGCTTATTTATAGAGACTCCTACACAAATGCTATGATTCCTTTTCTGATGGAACATTTTAGTAAAGCTATTTTTATTTGGGATACGCCCTACTCTATTGATCTTGTTAAAAAAGTAAATCCAAATATTGTTATTGAGTGTTATGCTTTACGTTATTTTAGATAAGAATTAGATAGGTATTTTAATACTGATTAATTTTTGATTATTTTATTTGTTTTAAAGGTGTTTCTATGTTGCTAAAAACTTCAAAAAAAATCCCGACACAAATAAGTATCGGGATTTATTTAAAATTGGCATCGACATACTCTCCCGGGCTTTAGACCAAGTACCATCTGCGCTGGTGGGCTTAACTTCTCTGTTCGGAATGGGAAGAGGTGATCCCCACCGC
>SXGQ01294152.1_pt1 | contig 13044 bp, 10 predicted proteins | sample 3178371 | NCBI WGS metagenome assembly SXGQ01 (sample SAMN11356859, study PRJNA531348) | freshwater metagenome | isolation source: freshwater sample F1-20 | place: China: Fuxian Lake, Yuxi | collected 2017-12-25
AACAGAGGCTGAAGTAGGCCGGGTGATTGATCCGGTAGAGGAAGAAACCGATGAACGGCGCCGCCACGGCGACGATCAAGGGACCAAGGGACCAAGCGACTAAGGGACTAACGGACGGAGGGAGTGGGGGAGTGGGGGAATCAGGGAGTGAGGCGCAGGAGCTGCCCGCCGAGCGCGCCTCGTCCTTCAGGCTGTTAGTCCCTTTGTCCTTCAGTCCCTTAGTCCCTTGGTCCCTCAGTTCCTTGGTCCCTTGGTCCTTCACCAGCGCCAGCACGGCCAGCCCCAAGCCCGTCGCGAAGAGCCACTTCGCGATCAGGTATTTCAAATCCCAGGCCCAGGCGGCGCCGCGGGCGGCGATCACGAGAAAATGCAGCGGGTCGCCGAACATCGACTGCCCTTGGCCGAGCAGAGGCACTCCCAGCGCATTGTAACGGTTCCATAGGGGCAATTCACCCTGGGAAAGCGCGCGGTGCTGAATGACGGAGAAAGGCACGTGCTGCCACATCACGGCGCCGACGTCGGACAGCTTCGGATCGGTCATGGCGCTGGAACGGTAGCCCGGCAACGTGGGGAATTTGTCGTAAAGGAGCGTCGTGCCGAGGTTGGGCGAAACGTGGCTGCGGCCGAGGAACACGATCGGATACGCGCTCGCGATGACCGCGATGGCGGCGGCAATCATCACGGCGGTAGCGGGACGGGTCGCCAGAGAACGTGCTGCGGCCGCGAGCGCCGCGCGAAATCCCGGGGCCTTTTTCAGTGCCAGCAGGATCGCGACCAGCGCGGCGAAGATCGCCGCCGCGTAAGGCGGGAGCTCGCGGAGGAAGTCGCGCGGATCCAGCCGCACCTGCAGCGGAGGCGAGAACGTGGTCCAGATCTGCGGATCGTCACTGCCGGGCGCGGAGGCGATCTCCAGCGTCCCTGCTTCATATCGCACGGATCGGACCTGCTGGAGCGTTTGAAACCCGGAGAGGCTTACCGGTGCGATCGTTTTGCCGGTGAGGGTGGCGACGCGGATCGAGTGGATGGTGATCGCGGTGCCGCCTTCCGGTGGATCCATGCGGAGCGCGAGATAGGTTCCGCCCGGGATATTGAGCGTGTAAGTCTCGACGGCGGCCGAGGCCTTCAGGGCGGTGGCGGTGGTTAGTTCCTCGCGAAAGCCCGGTCCGTCATCGTAGAAGACCTGAAGACTCGACTCCTTCGGGCACGTGAGCCGCACCTCCAGCACGAAGCGGTCCGTCCGCATGCGGGCGGCGGGCAGGAACGGCAGGGAGAAGACGACGCTGAAAAGCGCCGCCAGCGCGAGGGCCGGCGGGTTGAGGAACTTCATGCGGCGGCCTCCAGATTCGTTGAGGGCGGCGCGGCGCGACAAGGAATTATCCCCGCCTCCGTGCGACGAGCGCCACCGCGGCGAGGAGCACGCTTGCCCCCGCGGCGACCTGCAGGATGAGCGGGGCGTGGCGGGTCGCCTCGCGCGCGAGGTAAGAAAGCCCTCCCATTCCGGCCGGTCCGGAGAACGCCAGCCAACGGGTTGAATCGCGATCTGCTGCGACGACCCGGAAAGCCTCGCGGGGAGCGGGAACAAAAGCGGTGCGCCACGCGTCACCCGGTACCCGGCTCGGTCTGACTTCCGCCAGTAGGCGATCGCCGACCGCTGAACGTAGCTGAAGGGAAACCCCGGTCTCCCCGAGGTTCCCCGCGGTCTCGAAACGCAGCCAGCGGATGTGTGGCGCCGGCGCGGGCAAGGGCTTGCTCCGCCATTCGCCGGCGGCCCCCGGGCCCGTTTCCGCGGCGTGGCTGCCCCAGGTGGACGTGTAGTCCAGCGGCGGCGTCCGCCGGGAAAGTCCCTCCGCCGGGGGATTCACCAGATTAAAGCCAATCGCGCGATTGCGCCGGAATTCCCCGCTGTTGCCTTCCGGTTCCAGCTCTCGAGGAAGCGGGATGGGAGCGGGCAGCATGGCGCGGAGGGCAGGGTTCGAAAGATAGTCGATGATACCTTGTGCGCTCGGGTAGGGGATGTCGGGGTGCGCGAGAAATCCCGGGTCATTGGTCGCAAGGTAGCGGCGCAGATGGCCCTCGGCCTTGTCGTAATACTCGCGCGCTCCCTTCAGCTCGTGCACCGCGATGTCGCGCAGGAAAATATGGACGCCGATCCCGAGGGTCAGTGCCCATGCCGCCACTAGCGCCGGAGTCGTGAGTCGTTTTGGGTTCGGGGACACGCTCGATCCGCGTGCAAGCCAGGCGAGCGCGAGGCCGTTCACCGCGACGCCGAACGCGAGGGTGTCCATGTAGCGGGACGCCGGATAGTCGCCGCCTGCGCCGCGGGCATAGGCGGTGGCGCCGAGCTGCAGCATCACCCAGCCGCCGAGCGCGGTGATCAGGACGCCGCCGGAGTCGCGGACCGCCGCGCTGTCCCGCGGAGAAAACGTGACGCGCCACGCGGCGAGAGCCCAGGGCAGCCATAGCAGCACTGCGGCCCAATGCTGCCCGCGCCAGGGCCATTGCAGGCTGTGCAGGAGGCTGCGGGTGATGTCCTGCACGGATTTCGCCTTCATGTGCGCGTGCCATTCCACCTCAACGCGTAGCGCCAGCCCCGCCGCGACCAACGCCGCGCAAAGCACGAGCGTGGGCCAGGAACCGCGCCACGTTTCCTCCCGTCGCACGAGACGCCAGCCGAGGACGATCAGCACCGCGGCCGACGCCAGCAGGCCAGAGCCCATCGAACCGAGCGCGGCGACCGCGGCGAAGGCGCCCAGCCACCAACCGGCGGAGCCGGGACGACGCGACGGCAGCAGGGCGATCGCCGCGAGGGAAAGCCCGAGCAGCCAGTACTGCTGCGAGTGGAATCCGCCGAGGACGTTTTGCCACGCGAGCGGCAGGCCGAAGAGACCGGCAAGCAGCAGGAAAAGCCCGGTCAGGGCGGGCCACGCGAACCAGCGCGCCGCCATCAGCCAGAGCGCTGCGGCGACGGCGGCGTGCAGCAGCGCGTTGGTCGCCGCCTCGAGTCGCGAGTCCCATTGGCCGTTCGCGACGCCAAGCGCGAGATTCTGCAGCTTGGTCAGGATCACGCGGTGCTCGTTGTGCGGGCGCACGATGTGCGGGAGGAGGTCCTCGCCCTGGTGCCAAGGGATGAAAAGCGCGCCGCCCTCCGCGTCCCATTGGTCCCAGTCGGGCATGGGCGAGCCGTATTTCCCGAACGTCGCCCACTTCGCCGCCACGATCAGCGTGAACAAGCAGGCGGCGAAGGCGGCGGTGAGGATGCGGTGGGGCATCGGGCACCCTGATCAACGCCGCTCGGCTGCCCGTGGCTCAAGCTTGCAGTTCCGTCAGGAAGCCGGCCGGCCGCATCAGCGCACGCCGCCGAGCCCTTCGGTTCGCGCCGCCCAGGTGGCGAAAGGCTCGGCGTCGGGTCGGAGCGCGGCGGCGGGATCGTTGGCGGTGCGGATTCGGAAGGCCTCGGCTTGCGCCCGCGCCAGCCAGCCTTTCTCCACCCGCAGTACCGCGAGGATGCCGTTCGGGCACGACGCGGGAAAACTCTCCGCCAGCTCCAGGACTTCCCAGCCGAAGCGGCCGGCGTCGATGCGCGGCAGGGTCCCGAGAAAATCCCCGAGGTTTCCCGGTTCGAAGGTGTGGAAGTGAATGTTGATGTCCTCTCCGCGCGCCACCGCCTCATGCATGCCGCGCGCGAGGGTTTCACGGGCCCCGGTGATCTGGTCCGGGGGCGTCCCCGGGCTGAAGAGGCTCCAGTCCACGCCGTGCGCGAAGTCATCGATGTGCGTGGGGTCGCACGCGGTGGTGCCGGCCGCGAGGTCGTCGAGCAGGTGGTCCACTGTCGTGAGCGGCCGGGTGCGGTCAAAGGTCATCCGGCGATCGGGCACCACAAGGTAAATGATCCCGCCGGGGCGCGTCACGCGGCGCCATTCGACGAGCGCGGCGGCCGGGTTGGCGACGTGCTCGACGACGTGCGACGCGACAACGTAATCAAGCGAATGATCGTGGAATGGCAGCGCGCCGGCGTGACCGTAGTAATCCGCGAGACTGGCTTCGGCACCGAAGGCCTTGAAGCAGTCGACGTAGACGGGGCGCGGCTCCAGTCCCGGCACCGGCGAGCTACCCGGGCCGATCTCGACCCCGCGGGCGCCGCGGCCGATCCAGTGAGCGACCTTCTCTTCGTGCGTCATGCGGGCCGGCGCGCGACGGCGAGCAGGTTGTAATGCAACGGCGTGCCTTCGACGGTGCGCAGCGGGTACGGTGTGTGGAACCCGAGTTCGACCTCCGGATAAAACTCGCGGAGCAGCGCACCGAGGCTCCAGCGGGTGAAAAAGTTCACGTGGGACGCCTCCAGCATGTGCCACGGCGTCGCGAGGTGATCCCAGAGGTAGCCGAGGAGCTCGCAATTCGGGACCGACACGATGACGCGCGGTGCGACGCGGGCCACTTCGCGCAGGAAGGCGTGCGGCTCGTCGATATGTTCCAGCACTTCGATGCAGAGGGCGGCGTCGAACGCGCCGTCCGCGAACGGCAACGCGCGGCCGTCGACCTGCCGGTGCGGCAGTCCGAGGCGGGCGAGTTCGGCGCAATCCGCCGGGTTTACCTCGACGCCGAGCCAGTCGTAGCCGTCGGCGAGCAATCCACGTCCGTAGGACCCGAAGCCGCAGCCGACGTCGATCAGCCGCAGCGGCGGAGGCCCGAGATGGCGGCGCAGCAGCGCGGCCAGTTCGCCGCTGCCCTCGTGCTGGGAAGGACCCACCGCCCAGATGTTGGCGCGGCGCTGGATCGCGGTCGTGCGTTGGTCGAGGAGTACTCCGAAATGATTCGTGCGGTAGTCGCGCGCGATGGCGGTGACGCGCGTAACCGCCAGCGGCTCCGAGCGGCTGCCGTCGGTGTGGCGCACGCGGAGGTGGAGCTCGAAGGCCGCGGCGTTCGCCGCCGGATGATGGGCGAAAAACTCGAACCCGCTGCGGGTGCCCGGCGGCAAGCCCAACGCCGCGGTTACGTCCGGACGCTCGTGCACCGCCGCCGTCGCGCCGATCACCACCCCGTCCGCCCAAGCCTCGACGACGTCTCCCGCCGAGAGCCCGGCCGGCGGCCGCGCCCACCCCCGCACCCGAAAGCACAGCGGATCGACGGGTGTCCCGGTGGATGGTTCGTCAACGCACGCGTGCATGTCAGCCCAGCCCCAGCCAGAGCCTGACCGCGTTTTCGACCGCCGCCAACGTGGTGGCATCGACCGAACCGAGTCGTCGTAGCAGCCGTATGCCCGGAACGCCGGCGATGCCTTGTGCATCGAAAGCCCCGGGTTCGAATCCGCGCGCGTGATGCGCGACTTCGAACCGGGTGCCCCGCACCGCCGTGGTCCGGGGGACAAAAGTGACGATGGCTCGCTCGCTGTCGTTCGGTGCGATGCTCAGAACGACGGCGGGGCGGGTCTTCGCCGCGTAGCCAAGATCGATCAGCCAGATTTCTCCGCGACGCGCGACCGGCACAGGTTTTCCTCCTCCTCGTAAAGCTGGAAGAGGCCGGCCGTCGATTCCTCAAGCATGCGCCGCTCCTCCATCCACGCCGCCAGCCGGACTTGGTCGGCGGGGGGAAGCGCCGCGATGGCGGCCTCGATTTCGGCGAGCGTTTTCACCGCGACAACTTACGACGAGGAAGGGTACGGGCAAGCCGTGGTTCAGCCCTCACTTCAGGGGCGGCCAGTCGCGCGGGGGGAGGGCGAGGGTGAAGTCGTTGATCGTGAGCGTGAGGTTCGGGTTGTAGGCGGGATCGTGGTCCAGCAGGTCACCCCAGGTCGCGCGCATGTACTCCACCTCGCTGCGGAAGCGGTCGCGTTTCTCCAGGGTGTCCTCCTTGCCGCGGCTCGCGCTCTCGTGGTGGTAAAGCTCGGCGTAGGGTGTCCAGAGGTTGCGGAAACCCGCCGCGCGCACTTTCAGGCAGAAGTCGACGTCGTTGAAGGCGACCTTGAGCTGATCCGCGTTCAACCCGCCGACGCGGAGGAACGTCTCCCGGCGGATCACGAGGCACGCCGCGGTGACGGCGCTGAGGTTCTGCTGGAGGTAATTGCGGTGGGCTTGGCCCGCGGCGCCGCGCGGATGAGTCTGCCACGCGTGGGCGGCGACGCCGCCGATACCGAGGATGACGCCCGCGTGCTGGATGCGGTCGTCGGGGTAGTAGAGTTTCGCCCCGACGCACCCGATCTCGGGCCGGAGGGCATGGGAGACCATCTCGTGCAGCCAGTCGCCGTGGATGACCTCGAGGTCGTTGTTGAGCAGGCCGACCAGCGGCGCGTCGGTGTGCTCGACGCCGAGATTGTTGAGCGCGGAGTAATTAAACTCGCCCGGCGAATGGATCACGTGGACCGGCGCGCGGCCGTCCGTGCCGGCGGTTGAGGAGACTTCCTTCAGGTAGGCGAGGGTCTCGGCGTCGTCGCTGTCGTTGTCGACGATCAGGATCTCAAAGTTCGGGTAGGTGGTCTTCGCCAGCAGGCTCGCGATGCAGGGCCGCAGGACGTCGAGGCGGTTGCGCGTGGGGATGATGAGTGTGACGCGGGGCGCGGGATCGGGGACCAGGTAGTGCACGCGCCAATAGGAGCCCTTGGTGGGTGAGATCGTCGCCTCCACGCCGGTGCGGATGAAGTGCTCGGTGATGACCTTCTCGGCGGCGACGGCGGCGAACGGCTTCTCGCCGATCAGCATCGCGGTCGAGCCGGGCACGCTGCGCCAATGGTAGAGGATCCGCGGGATATGGCGGATGCGGTCCGGGCCGCTCCGCTCGATCACGCGCATCGCGAGGTCCCAGTCCTGCGAGCCCTCGTAGCCGACGCGGAATCCGCCGACTTCGCGCACCAGCAAGGTGCGGTAGACGCCGAGGTGGCTGATGAAATTCTGGACGTTGAAGAGGTCCGGGTTCCAGTCGGGCTTGAAGTAGTGGTCGTAGCGGTGGCCGTTCTCGTCGATCTTGTCCTCGTCGCTGTAGACGACGTCGGCCTCGGGATGGGCGTCCAACTCGAGGGCCACGCACGCGAGCGCGTGGGCGCGCAGTTCGTCGTCGTGGTCGAGCAGCGCGATGTATTCGCCGTGGGCGAGGGCGAGGGCGGAGTTGGAGTTGGCGGAGATGTGGCCGTTGGTCTCGCGCAGGACGACCTTGATGCGCTTCGGGTCCTTGCGCTGGTAGCGCTCGAGCACCTTGCGCACATGCGGTTGCTTCGAGGCGTCGTCGGAAATGCAGAGCTCCCAGTTCTCGTAGAGCTGGCGACGGACGGACTCGATCGCCGCGACGAGCAGTTTCTCCGGGGTGTTGTAGACGGGTAGGACCACGGAGATCAGCGGGCGGCGGGTGAGGCCGGCGAGTTTCGTGCGGATGTGGGCCGCGCTTTCCGGGGTGAGGGTGTCGTAGGCGGCGACCCATGCGCCGTAGGTGTTGGGCGGGGGAGGGGCGGCCTTGCCGGAGCGGCGGACCGCGCGGGCGTGGGCCACGTGCCATGTGCCGCCCTCGTCCTGCACCTCGATCACCAGCAGGTGGGTGCCGCGACGAGGCACTTCGACCTTCACCTGCCAGCCGCAGCGCTCGGCGCCCGGGTAGTCGCGGAAGTGGTCGAGGACATCGAGCCGTTCGTCGCCGTAGACGGCGTGGGCCTGGGTTTCTCCGAGTCGCGCGCGGATCGCCTTCAGGCGACGGCGGTCGCGGAGCAGCGACCAACCGCGGATGCTCAGGGTTTCGGCGACGACCGACCAGTCCTGCGGGTAATCGATGTTGCCTAGCAGCACCGGGGAAGCAGCCGGGGGTGCGGGCTGGTCTAGAAAACGCCGGCGCAGGGCGCGGAACGGCGAGGTAACTTTCCAGGAGAACGACGACTGGATCTTGGCGAGCTTCTCGTCGCGGGAGCGTACTACGGCCTCGACCTGCGCGAGTTTGTCGGCGGCGACCGCGAGTTCGGCGGCGTGCACGGCCCGCAGGTGGACCTCGGCGGCTTCGGCGGCGGCGCGCAGCCGGGCCTGCTCGGCGAGGCCCGCGGCGGTCTCGGCGCGGGATGCGGCGAGGGTGTCCTCGAGGCGCGCGACTTCGTCCTTGAGCGCGGCGATCTCGGCGTCGGCGCCGAGCAGGGCGTTCTCGTAGGCCGTGACCTGACGACGGGCGGTGGAGAGCAGCGTGTCGGCCTGATCGCGCCGGAGCTTATGCTTCGCGCATTCCTTCGCGATGTTGTCGGCGTATGCCTGCGTGAGGTCGCGGGCCTTCTCGAGTCCGGCCGCGTGTTCGCGGCACGCGGCGAGCAGTCCCTCGATGTTGCGGACATGGTTCTGCGTGAGCTGTTCGCGCGCGGCGATCGCGTCGCGGTCGGCCTCGACCGCGGAGAGGCGCTGGCGGGCGGAAGTCTCGATGCTTTGTTCCAGCTGCCGCACGACGTCGGCGAGTAGCGCCGTCTGCTCCGCGAGCTGGCGGGCGGAGGCGTCGTTCAACTCCGCGGCGGCCGCACCGAGCCGGCCGGCGAGCAAGCTGGAGAATAACGTCGCGTCGGAGGTGGTCGGCGCGGCGATGGCCGACCAGTCGGCAACCGGCGGGCGTTCGCGGCAGGCGACGTAGAACGCCGCGAGGCCGCGGGTGTTCGCGGCGAGGTCGAAGTTTTCGCGGGCGAAGGCGGATCCAGCCGCGCCGAGCTCGGCGGCCAGCTTCGCATCACCGAAAACCCGCTCGCATGTCGCCGCGATGTCTTGGGGCGTGCCCGTTGCGGAAAGGAAAACCGCCTCGCGCCCGTCCTGCATCAGCGCGGCGAGGTTGGTGGGCGGGAGGATCACGGGCCGTCCCGAAGCGAGAAACTCGGGGAGCTTCGAGGGTAACCGCAGATCGTTGAAGGGTCCGGGTCGGCCCGGCTGTACCAGGACGTCGGCCAGGGCGAGCAGGCGGGGGAGTTTCGCTTTCTCCACGAAGCCGAGATCGAGCACGTGGCGCTTCAGGTCATCCGTGAGGCCGGCGAGGAAGCGGGGGGAGTTGAAGCCGGTGCGCACGAGACGCACGCGCGTTCCGCGTTGGTTCAGGAGGGCGACCGCGACGTACAGGTCGCGCATCTCGGGCTCGTTCGCGAAGGTGTTGGAGCCGGTGAAAACGATCACCTTCTCGTCGTCCGCCAAGCCCAGGTCCTTCCGCAGCGCGGCGGTTTCGGCCCCGGCGACCCGGTCCGGACCGTACAGCTTGGAGTCGACTCCGGGGAAAAGCAGGTGCGTCGGCGTGCCGGCCGGCGCGAAAGCGGCGAGCGGCTCGATGATGTGCGTGACGCCGTCCGCCAGACCGAGAAACGTCTCGCTGCGCACGGGGTGCGGCAGGCTCGGGTCGAGCAGCGCGGCCAGCTCGGAATCGGAAGCGGCGCGCAGGCGGTCCAGCGGGCGGCCGGTGAAGCTCTCCAGAAGGAAGCGCTCGTTGTCCTCGAGGTGGATCAGCAGTCGTCCGTCGCCCGGCGCCGCCCCGGCCGCGAGCGCGGCGCGACGGTAGGCGAGAACGAAGGCGCGGACGCACTCGCGGGGCGTCCAGGCATGGATGATGTCCGCCGTGCGGCCGTCGGGAAAGAGCTTGGGGCGGGCGAGGGCCTCGTCGTAGGTCGCGGCGATGAACAGGGGCCCGGCGATGTGCTGGAGCGTCTCCTTGCGGTGCGGCACCACCACGGCGCAGGCGTGCCCCGAAGCGCACAGCGTGTTCGCGAACCCGCCGATGTGGTTCAGGCTGTTGGTCGTGAAGTCGCCGTAGTTAACAAAGATAATATTCAAGAGCGCAGGTGCGGTTGGGGAACAGGAAGGACGGGAAGGCCGGTGAGGTTCAAGGCTGGTCTGCGCCGCGCAGAGTCAGCCGTCGGATGCCGTCCTTTACCACTGGCTCATGGAAGTTGATCACCAACCCCAAGGGCGCGTTCAGGAGCCGCATGTAGCTAAGAGTCTGGGCCAGGTGGATCGGGAGAAGCTTTTCCACGGCTTTGATCTCAACCACGAGGCATCGATCAACCAGAAGATCGAGGCGGATCTGCTCCTCGAAAACGAGGTCCTTGTAGGTGATTGGTACCGAGAGCTCCCTTTCGACCGGAGCCCCCCGCAAGGCCAACTCATGGAGCAGGCAGCGGTGATAAATGCTTTCGAGCAATCCCGGTCCCTTGTCCCGATGAACCTCGATCGCGGCGCCTATTACCTGCGGCGACCAGCGGTCAGCCCGCTCGTAATCGGGGTGCATGCTTGGTTCCCGCTCTTCCCGGCCTTCTGTTCAAAACTATCGGTTCAGTCTCTCGGCCACTTGGTCCCTCGGGTCGTTAGTCCCTCAGCCCCTCGTCCCTCAGATGCGGTAACCGCATTCGGCGGCGTCCCGGGCGAACATGCGCACGGTGTCGAGGGAGAGTTCCGTGAGGTCCTGACCGAACATCTTCACGGCTTTGCCCAGGATGTCGTGCGGCACGGTGATGATGCGGCAGCCGCACTCCTGCGCCTGCAGGATGTTGATCACTTCGCGCGTGCTCGCCCACAGCAGCTCCGCCTTGGGCTGCCCTTCCAGCAGCGCCAGCGACGCGCGCATCAGGGGCATGGGGTCGACGCCGGTGTCGGCGATGCGGCCGGCGAAGACCGACACCACCGAGGCCACCTTGGGATTGAGGGCCTCCGCGACGCCCGCGACTTGGCGGAGCGTGAGCAGGGCGGTCACGTTCAACTTCACCCCGGCGAGACCCAGCTCGCGGATGAGCGGCAGGCACGACTCCCCGCGGGAGTTGGTGATTGGGATCTTCGTGTAAACGTTGTCGCCCCAGGACGCGATCTTCAGCGCCTGGCGCTTCATGTCGGTGAGATCGTCGGTGAACACTTCCAGCGAGATCGGCTTCGCCGTGACCGTCTGCAGGATGTCCTTGGCGAACGCCTCGTAATCCTTGATCCCGGCCTTCTTCATCAGGCTCGGATTGGTCGTCAGGCCCTTGATGTAGGGCTTGGCGTAAAGATCTAGAATGCCGGCACGGTCCGCGCCATCGGCGTAGAGATGAATGGAGAGGTCCTGGATCGACTTCATCGGTGTGTTTTCCGGCAAGTCAGGCTCCGCGGCCCTCGTGCCGCAAGCGCGCAGCCCCGGTTTCCCGCAGGATCACCGCGGCCGCCTCGGCGAACGTTTTGACGCTGAAGTCCGGAGCCGCGCGTAATTCCTCAGCGTAGCCAAAGTCGATGAACACGGTCCTGACCCCCGCCCGGAGGCCGCAGTCGATGTCGCGCCAGCGGTCGCCGACCATCCACGAGTTTCCAAGGTCGAGACCGAGTGCCGTAGCCGCGTCGAGCAGCATGCCCGGCTCCGGCTTCCGTCGGCGGTCGGGCGGTGCCGAACGATCGAGCCCCGGGGCATAGCAGACTTCCACGCGTTCGATCTGCTGCACCCACGCGCGCAGGCGGGCATGCATCGCCTCGACGACGGACTGCTCCTGGGTTCCGCGGCCGACGTCGGGTTGATTGGTCGCAACCACCAACGCGAAGCCCGCGTCCGCCAGCCGCGCGCATGCTTCAGCGACATCGGGGAACAGCACGAACTCCTCCAATGTGGCGGGCGGATACGGCCGGCCGTCACGGATCACCTGGCGGTTAAGTGTGCCGTCCCGGTCGAGGAAGACCGCCGGGCGCCGCCCGGCGGGAGTGGTACGGGAGCCGGGCGGGTTCATCCGGGAATGCGTCCGCGCCACGTGTTCCGCCGCGCCCTCAGGGCCTGGCGGCCACCGACTCCCATTTCGTCTGGTGGGCCTTCAGGGATGGATGGGAGACGAACAGATGCCAGATGACCGCCTGGAAGGCCTCGCTGTGCGGCGTGATGTTGCCGGGGTTGACGGTCGGGACGATCACGCAGGCGTCGGCGACCTGCGCGGTGTAGCCGCCGTCCTTGCCGACGATCCCGATGATCCGCGCACCGACCTGCTTCGCGAGCTGGAGGGCGAGGACGAGATTGGGTGAGACGTTTTTCTCCCAATTGCCGCCACCGACGGAGAGCACGAGCAGGGCGTCCTCCTTGCGCAGCCGCGAGCCGCGCAGCCACTCGGCGAACACGGTCGCCCAGCCCTCGTCGTTCGTGCGCGCGGTGAGCTCCGCGACGTTGTCGGTCGGCGCGTAGCACTCGCTCCCGCCGATCTTGCGGAAGTCGTTCACGGCGTGTCCCGCGTTGGCCGCGCTACCGCCGACGCCAAGGATGAAGAGCCGGCCGCCGCGGGCGCGCACCGCGACGAGTTCCTGGACGCATTTCTCACACGCCGCCGCGTCGATGCGGGCGACGATTTCTGCGGTCTCCTTCAGGTGCTGGGCGGAGTAGGACATGGCTTGGGTTTTGGCCCGGAACCGTGTCGGGCCCTTGCCTGCTTGGCTAGGCTGGATTCTGCCCGGGGTTGGCTCCGCCGCTCCGCAGCAACGCGTCCAGTTCGCTGAGGCCCTCGTGGGAGCCGATCTCGTAAAAACGCTCCTTGATCTCGTGGCCGGCGAGCTGTCCGCGTCGGCAGAGATCGGTTTGGACGGTCGCCAGGTCGACGACCGCGTCGCGCGGGCAGCCGTCGAACGCCGCCGCGCGGAATACCCCGAGCCCGTAATCGATGTGGCGCATGGCGGGCGTGCGGTGGCGCTTTTCGTAAACGCGGATTTCGCCACCGGTGAACTCGACGTTACTCGTGTCGTAGCGCCCTTCGTTGCCGTAGACGGTCATGAGCCCGAGCCGGCCGGAGCGAAGGAAATGGTCGCCCACCGCGCGGTAATCGACCGGCAGGTAGCTGTCGCCGTAGAGCACGTAGAACGCGTCGCCCAGTTTCGGCAGCGCGGCGATGAGCGCGCCGCCGGTGCCGAGCAGCCGCGGGCCGTCGAACGAGTACTCGATCTTCACGCCCCACGCCGAGCCGTCGCCATAACGCTCGACGACCTGCTCGCCGAGGTAGCCGACGCACAGGACCAGATGATCGAGCCCGTGCTGCTTCAGCAGGCGGATCTGATGCGAGAAGAACGGCTCCCCCGCGACCTCCACGAGGAGCTTGGGGATCTTTTCGGTGATCGGCCGCAACCGCGTGGCCAGACC
>SXGQ01332827.1_pt1 | contig 13044 bp, 19 predicted proteins | sample 3178371 | NCBI WGS metagenome assembly SXGQ01 (sample SAMN11356859, study PRJNA531348) | freshwater metagenome | isolation source: freshwater sample F1-20 | place: China: Fuxian Lake, Yuxi | collected 2017-12-25
TACAACCAAAGAGAGAGATCTCTAAGGAGATGCTTGCAAAATTAGGCCCTGAGGTTTTTTTAGAAAGTCAAAAAGTACAACCAAAGAGAGAGATCTCTAAGGAGATGCTTGCAAAATTAGGCCCTGAGGTTTTTTTAGAAAGTCAAAAAGTACAACCAAAAATCGGTCAAGGTGCTGGATTTGGAGACTTCCAATTAGATATACAAGAAGGAGAAACTACCGGTCAATATATAGGTAGACAATTTGCTAGAAGTGGTGCTGCTGGCGCTAGTGCTCTTTTAGGTTTACCCGGTGATTTACTTAAACTTCCATCAATTCTAGGTGAAGCAGGTAAAGAATTTTTACCAGAAAAAGGGAAAAATGTTTATGAAGCAATAACTCAATATGGTCTCTTAGATCCGAGGGTTGCAGAAAGAATACCCGGTTCGCAAGAAATCAGAAATGGAATTGTTGCGTTAACTGATTATTTAGGTGGCGATGGTGATATCTTTCTTCCTCAAACAAAGACTGAGGAACGTGCTGACGAATTAATTAGCGATTTTGCAACTATGTTTTTTCCGATGGGAAGAGCTGCAAAAGTAGCTGTAAAAGGTGTTCCGATACTAAGAAACTCATTGATGTTTAAAATTGGAAATGCTGCTGCAACTGCTGGGGGTTCTGCTGGAGCAAAAAAACTTGCTGAATCTTTGGGAGCAGAAGAGGGAACAGCGAATACAGTAAAATTTGGTACAGCGTTTTTAATTAATCTTTTAACAAATGGTAAGGGTGGCAGACGTTTGGCCAGAGATTTAAGAACAAAGGCCGACTCTCTAATACCAGAAGGAGACATTTACGAGAATGGGCAAATTCTTAGAAGGAAATTACAAAATCTTAAGGCAGAGTTCACCCCGGGTGGTTTGACTAAATTTTCGAATCAAGACGCAGTTAAAGAGATAGATACTTTGCTTGGTGCAATTGGCCGAGGTGATCAAATTACCCCTGAAGCCTTAACCAGTTACATAGATAGAATTAATGAAATCCGTTTTAAAAAGGTTTCACCAGACGGTGTAATGGTTGTAAAAAGATCTCCTGCTGAAAGAAGAGCCATGAATCGGGTTTTCGATGTTGTGAACGAAGCTGTAACAGATTATGGAACAAATCAGAATCCAGATTTTTTAGAAATATTTTCTGGGGCTCAAAATGCTTACAGCGCAAGCGCTAAAGCTGAACAAGTTGCAGGAAATTTTATTAAGGCTGGTATATCAAAACTTAGTGCACCGATAAAACTTGTCCTTGGTCTATCTAGTGGGGGCTATGGAGGTTTAGCAGTGGCTGGTGCTGAAATACTAGGGACAGGGGCTTTAGCTAGGACAGGAAAGATTTATAAAGAACTTGCAGGGAGCCCAGTATTAAGAGAGTATTACGCAAAAGTAATCAAGTCTGCAACAGAGAATAATATACCCGCATTGCGAAGAGATCTTATCAAACTAGATACCAAATACAAAGAAGAGCAAAAAGAATTTGAAAAAAAAGTTCCAAAGCTCCAACCTAAAAAATAAACTTATAGGAATTGTATGGCCAATCAAAACCCCCTAGCCTACACGGGCAGAGTTCTTGCTTCAACGTCTCAGGTAGGAGTTTGTCAATTTAATCCTCAAGACTTTTCAGTCAGCGGAGAAGGTGTAGTTTCTTTAGGCGGTACTGGTGCTGTTCAAACAGTAAATAGCCTTTTGCCAACTGCAGGAAATATTTTAATTCAAGGTACTGGCTCCCAGATTGGTGTCGCTAATGCCGGTTCTACAGTCACCCTTTCTCTTCCCAGTGCCGTAACTGCCCCCGGTTCTGTGGCCAGTACAACCTTTTTGTCAGCCGGTACTCAATTAAGATGCAACGGTGGAGCTGCAACGGATTTTATCGGGCAAGCGACTTTAGTTAATGGTACTGTAACGGTTGCAAATACCAATATTAGCGCTGATGATAGAATTTTTGTCTCAGTAAGTGCAAAAAATGCAACTACGACATTCGGGCATCTAGTAACTAGCATAACGCCAGCGACATCATTTACAATTACATCTTTCCAAGGTAATAACCCCAGCAACATTCAAACAAATGATTTGTCGACAGTTGATTATTTTATAGTGAGACAATTCTAATGGCCGAATTTTCAAAATTTGAGGTTAAAGAGTTCGATACTGGTACCCTTACGGGTTCTTTTCAAAGTGTTGGTACTCCGACGACTGAAGCCGCTAGGTTTGTTCAAATTTTTAATACCTCCTCTGTTAGTGTTTATATTGGCGTTGGAGGGAATACAATAGCACGTTTACCGGCAGCTTCTTCACTATTTTTACCCTCTTACCCTCGCCATAATACGTTAAATGAAGGGGCTTTCGTTTTACCTGCAAAAACCCAACTACAAGCCAAACAGGTAACAGCTGCTGGAGCTGGTGCCATAATTGTAAATATTATAACCTGAAGAAAAAATGGGAAACGCTGCTGTAATAAATCGCCCAATGAAATTCGGAACTAATGATAGAAGAGAATTCATCGTTCAGGATTCCGAGGTTAGTTTAGTGGCCATAAATGATACCAACGCAAACCCAATCTTCATAGGTAGGGCTAAAGTCGGCACACCGTTAAGCGCTGAAAAGTGGCAAATTAGAAAGATTACTTATGATGCAAACCAAGGGATTACTCGAATTGAGTGGCCGGAAAATTTGGATGGTGTGGCATCTGCTGAATTTGAATTTGCATGGTCAAGCGTTACCCCTCTTTCCATTACTAACGTCACACAAGCTAATCCTGCCGTTGTAACAGTTTCCTCTATCGGTAATCTTTTAAATGGCGATAGCATCGTTATAACAGACGTGTCCGGGATGACCCAATTAAATTTTACTGGTTCTAATTTTTACACCGTGGCCAACATAGCGGGTAATACTTTTGAATTATCTGGCATTGATTCTACCCTATTTTTTGCATACGGAGCGGGCGGAAGTGTAAATTTTGGTGAAGTAGTAACTTACTCTTACAGTTGAGGGAAAAATGCCGTTTCGATTTAATCCGATAACTGGCGAGTTAAACGTAGTAATTTTAGCGAGTAGTCAAGCCGTGAGTATAACATTTCAAGGGGATTCCGGTTCGGCCGTCCCAGCAGCAGGAGTTTTACAACTTCTTGGTCAACAACTTCAGGGGGTAACCTCTTCCGCATCCGGAAACACCGTTACCTTTACCGTAGCAGATGCAACGACCTTACAAAAAGGTGTCGTAGAACTTGCAACAGATGCAGAGTCTATAGCGGGTGCTCTAACAGACAATAAAGTTATTAATCCGTCTTCTTTAAAAGCAAAATTGGGTGTCCAAACTTCTAAAGGATTACCTTATGGACTGGGTACAACAGCTGCTTTTAGCTGGACAAATGCACTTACAGATGGTCAAGTAGTCATTGGTTCTACGGCCGGTAACCCACAAGCAGCCTCCATTACCTCAACTGGTGGTGATTTAAATATTACGGCTGGATCTAACACTTTGGATTTTGCCCTAAATACCGTTGGTGTGGCAAAAGGGGGCACGGGTTCCACCTCGTTTAATACAAAAGGTGTCGTTGTTACTGGGGCAACTGGTACATCTGCTCTTACATCAATTACGTTAACTGATGGCCAGTTTGTAATCGGCTCGACTGCTGGATCACCTGCTGCAGGAACGATTTCAGCTGGAAACGGGGTGAGCATAGTATCGGGGTCAAATACCATAACTATTTCGGCATCTGGAATCTGTGCTACATCTGAAGTGACCGGAACTTCTCAAGCCATGGCCGTAAATACTGATTATATTGCCAACAACGCAGGCCTTGTAACCCTGACTTTGCCCGCCACTTCAGCAATCGGAGACGAAGTTTCAGTCCTTTATAAAGGTGCCGGTGGATGGAAAATTGATTACACAACTAACCAGGAAATCAGAGTCGGGACTTCCTTATCCACAATATCCACCGGAAATATTGCGTCGACTGCTGCCGGCGATTGCATACGTTTAAAATGTATAACGGCTAATACCCTGTGGACTGCCGTTTCAGTTCAAGGAAATATAACCGTAGTTTGAGGTTTTATGACGATCGGTATCACCAGCCAAAATCCCCTTCGCTACACCGGAATACCTGTTTCTGTGGCTCCAATGCGTGGTTTCCCAAAAATACCAGACACAAATGATCGGCGATTCGTAATCGGCCAATTTGTCATTATTCAAGAAAACCCCATTGCTCCAGCTGTAGAGGGTGAACTTTATTATTTATCCAAATTTGATACATCGGGAGATCCAGTATGGAAAGACATAGAAATCCATGGATCTACTGGGGGTTTTATTTGGGAAGTGATTACTGCCAGTCAAACAATTGAAAATAAGCATGGATATTTTTGTGACACCTCTGGCGGAAGCATCGTTTTGACTTTACCTGCTTCTACAACGATTGGACAAACTTTTGTGGTAAATAAATTAACCGCTGCAAATACCATAACAATTTCAGGATCAGGCTCACAACAAATTATTTTCGGGACATCTTTAACAACTCTTAGCACCGGATCTCTAGTGTTAGATGATATCGGAGACTCTTTACGAATTGTGTACGCTGGTTCCGATCTTTTTTTTGTAGAATATTCAATCGGTAATATTAATGTAAATTAAGGGAATATATGCCAACTAATAACTCAATCAACTCCCAAGATCCGATCCAAGTCGCGAAAGGCGGAACGGGATTAAACACCGTAGCTCAAGGGGATCTCTTAATTGCCTCAGCATCTAACACACTCGCATCCCTTCCAAAAGATACCAACTCAACTAGATACCTTTCAAATACTGGAACAAACAACGCTCCAGCTTATGCACAGGTCGATTTATCAAACGGAGTTACTGGAACATTGCCGGTTGGGAATGGCGGACTTGGAATCACAACAACCCCAACAAATGGCCAAATTCCAGTCGGTAATGGTACAAATTACACCGCAGCTACTTTAACTGCTGGGTCGGGGATCAGTATAACCAATGCTGCGGGATCAGTGACAGTTGCTAATACGGCAAATCCTGGCGCAATGGTGCTTCTTCACACGATCACTTTTAACAACACCGCATCAAGCTACGATCTAACATCTTATGTGACCGGATATGACACATATAAATTTATAGCCTCAGCAGTCCCAAACTCTACAGGAGCTAACCCTTTAATTGGTCTACAGTTCTCAATCGATGGCGGTGCAACGTTTCTCAACAGTAGTTATATAACCTTTTATCAATATTTTAGTTCGGGTGGGTCAGTTGGAAGCAATGTATATACTGACCTTGTACCGATTGCTTTTCTCAATTCATCAGCAAATTATCTAGCTTCATGTGATGCAATGATGACAGGGTATGGTGGAACTAGCGGTGCCTTGGTTCAATCTTATTATGTTAGTTCTGGTACTACAGGTGTTAGTCCACAGGTTTCAGGAGGAACTTATTTTGGATCTACACTAAACGGAATACGTATAACAAACCCCGTTGGAACAAATTTTATTGCAGGAAAGTTTTCAATTTACGGAATAGCAACATAGAGGTCTTATGCCAACTAATAACTCAATCAATTCCCAAGATCCGATCCAAGTTTCGAAAGGCGGTACCGGTCTAAATACTGTTGCCCAAGGAGACCTATTAATTGCCTCGGCATCTAATACGCTTGCTTCCCTTCCGAAAGACACTAACGCAACAAGGTACCTTTCAAATACTGGGACAAACAATGCCCCAGCCTATGCACAGGTCGATTTATCAAACGGAGTTACTGGAACACTCCCAGTTGGGAACGGTGGACTTGGTGTCGCCTCGACCACGGCTTATGGGGTATTAGCAGGAGGCACCAGTTCAACTTCAGCTATTCAAAACTGTGGAGCAGGAACGAGCGGCCAAATCCTTAAAAGTAACGGAAATTCTGCGTTGCCGAGTTTTGTTGCCCCTTCAAGTGTGGGTGGATCGATGGTGCTTTTGCAAACGATCACTTTTGACAACACAGCCTCATCTTATAATATTACTTCAAATTTGAGCTCGACTTATTCGACCTATAAAATAATTGGTACGAATATTCAAGGTTTTAACGGCGGTTCAAACAGTATAGCTCTTAGAGTTTCGACCAATGGAGGATCATCATTTGAAACAACAGGTTATAGTGTTTATGGAGGTGTTTGGAATTTTGCCACAAACGCTTTATCAACTTTTCCATCAACTGACGGAATTAGAATGTGTTATCTTGATCTAACTGGAACAAGCGATTATGTAAGTTTTGAGGCGATGTTGACAGGTTATTTAGCTTCAACTGGTATACAAGTAGTTGCAGAAAATGCACTAAAACCCACAGATAAAATGGTAACTACTTTTGGTAATTATATAGGTACTGTCAACGGTCTGCAAATTATAAATATAAACGCTGTAAATATAGTGTCAGGAAAAGTTTCCATTTACGGAATCGTGCAATAAAAAAACCCCAGTTTTTAGGCTGGGGAAACTGCATCGATTAAGGCTTCAACTCAAAAGGGAGAAGTTTTTTCAAAAAGAGGCAATCTTTTTGATATCTTTAATTCTAAATTAGACATCCCCAATTCCTTGAAGATGTCATCTGCCTGTACGGCAGTCAACTATCATTTAAGATAACACCATAATAAATCAAAATCCGAATTAATTGCAATAAATCTTCTCAAAAAATGCAAAAAAAGTTAATTTCAAATTATGTTTAAAAGTTTTGAAGATTTTCTATCTGAAACGCCAAAATGGGGCTACTGGTTATTACTAATTTTTTTAGGAATTATTGGGAGTGCGTTATATTACTCTTCAGTTGCTTATTCGAGCTACAAACATGATAATTTAATTGAAGAAACAGTGGAAAAGGCTATAGAAAAAGCCACAGGAATTGATATAGATCTTTCACCCGACTCGCCGGAACCACAGCCATGAAATTAATTTTTTTATTGTGTGCCTTAAATGCGTGTACCGCCCAAATCTCAGTTGACAAGGACGGAACACACAATTTCTGGGTTCAAGCAAATAAAGAGAAGATTCAGCTAGACGATGACCCTCTTATAAAAGACGATCCACTCGGTAAGAAACAATCGGATTCTTGCGATATTGCTCAAGGTCAATTGTCCCAAGCTCTGGTATAGCTTTATAGTCGATATTTCCCGGTCTCATGATCTTTTGAAAGCGCATGTTTTTACCTGCAATATTTTGACCATCTGCCATGACTTTTAGCTTTTCTCTTAGTTCTTTCTCTTTTGCCTCAAGAACCGAAAGCTGATCTAAGATTTGTAGCAATTCTTTTTCTACTGTGACCCAGTTTTCGTCATGACCCTTTTGAACATAATCGCCATCTTGAAGCTTTGGCGGTTCTAAGTTTTTGACCTGCTCCCAGAATTCGACCTCTTTTTTCAATAGCTTTGTAATATACTTATCGTCGCGATATACGTTTACAACTATGAGTTCACCCTTGTGATAAGAGCAGTAGTGCATCTTCATATGACCTGTACAAGCGAGCTGATGCTGTAATTGAGGTAAATACTTTTCAGGAACAAGCCCATATCTAGCCAAATCGTGATCTTCCTCGTTACAGTTTTTGATCTCAATCGCTAGATTTTGAAGCATCGCAATACCGTCTAAAGAAGCCATCAAGAAAGGGATTTCCTTGTGTACAACAATAGTGTCTTCCGGATCTGTAGAAACAAAGTCCTTAGTTTCAGTCTCATAAGCCGATCTTGCAACAGGCTCCATCTGCTTTCCATAGCGTGTAGCGGATGTGTCTTTGGAATGATCTTCAAAACCGGTCTTTTCTTGCCACAATTGATACTGGGTTTTCCATGGCGACACACCCATGATTACAGGTGCATCGCTTGATCCAATATGCTTTTTTCTGAAAGATAGCCAGTCTTCTGACCCTTGAATTAGATTAGTGCTCACAATTGCCTCCTTTGCATTAAGTCATATTGTAATACATGATATGCAAAATTGCAATAAAAAAGCATTAAAGTGTGATTTTTCTATGATGTTGAATCACGCCTTTTGTCTTCTGAAATTGATCTTCGGTCAGATCGGACAGGTCATTAACTCCATAAGCCTTTTGTAGATATGAAGCTAAGCGTTCTCTGAGTCCGTCGTCGTCTCCAATAAGTTCGTCAAGAATTTCCTTACGCTTAGAACCCTGTTCTATTTGAATATCAAGATCTTCCGAGTGTAGTATGTCAAAAACAGGCTTAATTGGCTTGGCAGGCTCGTAAACAGGTTTCTCGGGGATTGAAGCATCTAAAGAGATTTCTCCCTCTACATAAACAGAACCGATAATGTCCGGAAAAAGTTGTCTTGCTAAACGTGATAAAGCCCTCGCAAAAAGCATATCGCGAGTATAATTTTTCCAAACTGGTGAATTTGTAAGCCCCGCTTTTTCTGCTTCTGCTACTGTAAAAGACTCATGCCAGATGTCCCCGTTGTCTGCTCTGCGTCCGTACAACTTGCAAATTGTGTCATCCGAAGATTTGCAACGGGTAATCGAGTGTCCACGACTTCTTATCAAAGCATTCATTGTCCTCGCTGACATCTCAATTTTTCCCTTGACGTTGTATAAACCACCATTCAAAGCAATTCTAGGGTCAAGTCCCAAAGATTTAGCCGTTTCGATAATGAGTACGATTCCCTCTTTTCCAAGTCTTGCGTAATGAGGCATCTTTAAAAGCTCTTCACAAACTTTATGTGTCTCTTCGATGTCTTGTAAAAAGCTTTTTTGTACTTCGTTTTTCATAAATAATATTCCAATTCTATAAGTTCTGTTATAGTTTTATAATAATTGAGATTAAATTTCAACTAAAAATCAGCAGGCGAAGGCAATAAACTCAGGTACTTTTTCATGAGATCTAAGCAATAATCTTCATCAGTAATAGCGCGTCTTAAGTCTTTTTTTACGCGATCGAGCGGCGATTTCTTAGCTTGACACATTTTTTTCAAGCCGTCTAAATCCCCAGATTCCAATTTTTTAAGTACTCTTTTTTTGATGGTTTCTCCTAAAAGGCCTTTGTATTTGCGAGTTTTTGTTGTGTTCCAACCGGGATAGCGTTTTGGTTTTGATACACTTAAAATCTGCTCTCTTAAAATCCTGATAAGATTTCGTGGATCTTTTTGTAAATTAGTTCGGGTTTTAGCACATGGACAAGAGGTACCATTTAAAGATATATATTGATATATCTGATTTTCAAAATTTACTTTTAATTTTTCCTTGCACTCATCTAACGTCAGCTTTAGCATTCTAAAGTCATACTCAGTTGAGTCCCAGGAAATACGTACACCTTCCCCAGATTCTGTTTCTCCAGTCCATTCCACTTCCATTTTACTTACCTGTTTATCTCCTCTCTAATCCATCTGAGCTCTTCAGCAATAGTCTTTAGCCCCTCTTCCATTCCCTCCAAGTTTCGGTCTATCCGAAGATCATAAATCTCTTTTAAAGTAGCTTGGATTCTATAAATATATACTATAAACCAAAGTGCGCAAAAAATAGCTAAATACTCAATCATAATATCCCGAATTTTCTCTGTATTCTTCTCTAAAGATGTTAATAAATTCCTTTATGTAACAGCACATATTGTACAAAATAAGAGCTGTAAATAGTGTTGAAATAACTGACATGACCCCTCCCTAATCTCTGTAAGCGTAACAATGAGCATCGTAACCGTCATCTTCTTCGAAGCCGGCACTTTCAGCAATTTGGTTGAGCAGGTCTTTTACTAGTTCTAACGAATACCTTTCGACTACAGACTCTCCACCCTCTTCGTAAGTCTCGTAAATACGATTCTCCCAGTCATTTACTTCCTGTAAGCGTGTTTTTATGTCGAATCCGTCGCAGAAAACAGTTTTGTAGTCGTATTTCAGTTGCTTTTGGAGATCGCCTATAGTCCAAAGATTCTCAATTAGGAAGTCTAGACCAGCGCATTGAAAAGATTTACTCATGATTGCCTCTCATTTATAAGTAAATTATATCGAAATTAAATAAATAAATCAAGATAAATTCACGTTTTTTTAGATATGCTCAAATTTAGTAGAACCTTTAGATAGAGCCTTAGAAAAACAATCAACTATCCCTTGCCTGTCTTCCGAATCAAATATTTCTTTTAATGAGGTTCTATCACAAGTAACAGAAAAATATTTCATAAAGGCTTCTAGTAAAGATACCATCATAAAGTAATACTGATGGGGTGTAAGTTTGTGTGTATCTACTACCTTATTTGTAAAAGACCATAGATCATTCAATCCGAACTCGTAAAAAATATTTAGTATTTCTGTGACTACTTCTTGCTCGGTTTTTAAGTCTTCTTTTGTCATATGTTGCCTCAATTTGTTGTGTTGCTTTCAAAAAGTTTCTTGTAGTATGAGTATCCTCGCTCATCTTCAACAAAATTTTCGGGATCGTTTAGATCTCTTCTTTGAATGTCAAAAATCTGACTGAATAAAAGAACCCCGTTTCCGTCGTGTGATGCGTCAATAATTGTGCCGCAATAAGTGATAAAATTTTCTTCAAATTTAGTAGATGGGGTAGAGAATTCGCTTACAAGATTTTCCGGAAAAAGAAGATAATCTTCTTCATCTTTCAAGTAGAAGTTATATAGTCTGTCCAGATCAAGGTGATACTCAATTTCGTTTTCCCAAGTCCCTTTTCTGTAAAAATCAGGATATCTGTCTCTAAATTCTCTGCATGTTTCTAGAATTATTGCGATTTTTTGATCTTTGATAAACTCTTCATATGTAAATTTCATAAAGTTGCCTCTTTTATTTATATGAATATAATATGCATATTTGCATAATTAATCAAGAAGTAAAAAAATAAAAGAAAGATTTGTATCCCATAACATAGATTACATTATTAATTAAATTCTTGAAAAAAATCAATAGGTCTGATACTGTGCAATTATGAAATATTTATTTGACGGTGCTTATTTTCCGAAAGAGATCTTTGAGACTTACCCTTTTCGGGTGTGGATGCAACAAAAAGGCTTATCACAAGCACATTTTGCGCGTAAATTAATGAGCACGCAATCGGGTCTTTCTAGAATCGCTTCTAGAGATATGTCTGCTTCACTGCTACTAGCATTAAAGATAATGCATTTCTCAAATTATGATTTTACACTCGAGGATCTTCTATCTTCAAAAGATCTTCAGGAACTACAAGAGTTCAAGGGAAAAAATGACACTGGCAATCATTGAAAAGAAAATCAAAGAGCGTAAAGAATACGGTCGACAAGGACGTATCCGCAGCTTATTCGCTGTAAGAATTCCTAAGCTGATTTTACAAGACCAACGCTTGAGCGCTAAACAAAAACTGATTTTAAGCACTCTATTAGCAATCTCTGATCATCAACGCATAGTATCGAATCGCCAAGAGGTTCGCGAACGCCTCTTATCTTTATTAGAAATTGATCCAGGCTTTTTTGATCGTACCATTGTTAAATTCAGAAAACTGGAATATCTGGAGCAGACACCTACACGCTATAAATTAAAGCTAGGGAAATTTCAATGTGTAACAGATTTTGTTCAAGTGGAACTTTCGCTACTTCGTTTCTTAAAAGACCGCATCACAAGTCATAATGAATCTATTAATTGCGCGTTTCTTTACTCGTTCTTTGAAAGATTGACGCTCAGAGCAAAAGGGGATTTCAAAGTTAGCCAAAAAGCTGTTTGCGCTTATTTTAACATTACGGCAAGTCAGTTTATTGAATATATGTGTCATTTATCTAGAAGCGGTGCTCTCAAGTACACAGGAATTGACAGATGGAATAAAAAGATCGACATAGAACGTAAATTCTCTTATGTCTTACGCGTTCCAAAATTACAACCAAAAATCGTCGAGTTTGTACCAAAAAAAACGAAAAAACTTGTCTATAAAGAAGCCCAGCAGGATCATCCCAGCCCGGAGTGTAAAAAATTTTTTTTGAACAAGGGTTTGTCGGGACGATCTAACAATCTCTCTCGTAAATTACGTGCGGAAAATTACGTATATTTATATATAAATAATAGAGAACTGTATCAAAAAGGGGGTTTAAGCACTACTCAAGCATCAATTTCTCGGGAAATGTGGAAAGATGTGAGGCTGAATTACTTCGAATATCAGAAATTAGCTCAAAAATACGGTCATGAAAAGCTAGCGGAGATGTTCGTAACGTACTCAAGCTGGAAAAAAGAAAAAGGCAACAGGCAAATTGACGACTACTATGAGCTTGACAGGGGATGGGTATTAGATCTTTTGAACAGAAACGATCGAAAAATCTTAAATAAGCGACTAGGATTGGATCCGCCGTTGTTTCAAGGGGCTCTATTGCAAAAGTTGTGTAAAAGTCTGTTGAAGAATCATCGAGCTCAGACGCAATTCAACAACATTTTCAAAGCTGAGACAAAAACTTGGAAGGATCAACTTGCTTCATGGCGCGAACAGAAAAAAATAAGGGCTGAAAAAAGAAAGATGGAAAAGCTATTAAAGCAACAGTTTGGGGGCACTTTGTCTGCTGATAATAAAACGGAGCATCAAATCGCTCTAGAAAAAGAGAACGACGATTACGAGTGGTATAAACACGAGAAGCTAAAACGTATGGAGTTCCGTGACAAAGATCCGTTCGAAAACTATAGTGGGTACAGATAATGAAAGCATTGAAAGAAGAAATCGAGAAGATTCTGGCTCAGGACAAAGAGAAAGCGCTAATTTTTGGGGATATGATCTACAAAATGCGTAAAAATTGTGGACTTTGTTTAATGCGGTCTGCAGAGATAATGGGAATCTATTTTTCGCGTCTACGGTACTTTGAAAACAATATGTTCACTAGATTGCCGAAAAAAGAGGAGATCGACAAGATAGCCCATTTCTATGACCTGTGCCCCGAATTTTTGTGGGAAAAAGTGGTAGATTTTGTAGGTAAGAAATCTTATTTATCAGAAAACGTGCCGGGCTTCAAACTTAACGTATCACATAGAGATCATAATGATAATTTGTGCAAATTGTAAAGAAGAGAAAGACATCATCGACTATTACATAGCGAA
>SXGQ01395569.1_pt1 | contig 13043 bp, 9 predicted proteins | sample 3178371 | NCBI WGS metagenome assembly SXGQ01 (sample SAMN11356859, study PRJNA531348) | freshwater metagenome | isolation source: freshwater sample F1-20 | place: China: Fuxian Lake, Yuxi | collected 2017-12-25
CCTGTTCAACGTGGTGATGACCTACCTGTCGGAAGACGACGAGGTGCAGGTGGTCACCGACACGACGAGCACGAAGAAGGCCGAGCCGTCGCGGGTGCTCGATGGCGCCGAGATCCTCGCGATCCAGGACTGCGTCCGCCAGGTGCTGGTCGCCGAGGAGGTCGTGCGCTACGCGGTGCGGCTGGCCGACAGCACGCGTCCCGGCCGCGGGGCGAAGCTCGCGTTCATCGACCAGTGGGTGAAGTGGGGCGCCGGCCTGCGCGCCTCGCATGCGCTGGTGATTGGCGCCAAGGCGCGGGCGTTGCTGCACGGGCGCGTGCACGTGTCGGTGAAGGACATCCAGGCGCTGGCCAAGCCGATTCTGCGGCACCGCGTGCTGCCGAACTTCTATGCCGAGGCCGAAGGCATCACCTCGGATCGCATTGTCGATCAGCTGCTCGATGCCGTGCCGGTGCCCGCCAGCGGGTTGTAGGCCATGGGCGAGGCACGGTTCCTCGACCCGGCGATTGTCGCGCGGCTCGGCACGATCGACCTGAAGGCGCGAACCATCGTCGAAGGCTTCCTGACCGGGTTGCATCGCAGCCCGTACAAGGGATTCAGCGTCGAGTTCGCCGAGTACCGGCAGTACCTGTCCGGCGACGACTTGGCCACGCTCGACTGGAAGGTCTACGCGCGCTCGGACCGGCACTTCGTCAAGAAATACGAAGAGGAAACCAACCTCACCTGCCACCTGCTGCTCGATGTCAGCGCTTCGATGGGATATGGCTCGCGCGGCATCACGAAGCTGCAGTACGGGTCGTACCTGGCCGGCGCGCTCGCTTACCTGATGAACCGCCAGCGTGATGCCTTCGGCTTGATCGCCTTCGACGATCGCATCGCCTCGTTGGTGCCGGCCAGCGCGCGGACCGGTCATTTGCGGGCGGTGTTGCTGGCGCTGGAGCGCCTGAAGCTGGGCGCGCGCACCAACGTCGCCAAGCCGCTGCACGACCTCGCCGCGGCGGTGCGGCGCCGCGGCTTGGTGGTGTTGGTGTCGGACCTGCTCGATGACCCAGCGCAGGTGCTCGAGGGCCTCAAGCACTTCCGCTACCGTGGCACCGACGTGGTCGTGTTCCAGGTGCTTGATCCCGACGAACTGAAGTTTCCGTTCGAGGGCGCCGCCCGCTTCCGCGATATGGAGACCGCCGCCGAGGTCATGGCCGTGCCGGCCAATGTCCGGAAGGACTATATCGAGCGAATGCAGGCGATGATCGCGCATTACCAGCGAGAGTTGTCGCTCGTCGGCATCGACTACTGCCTGCTCGACACGTCACAGCCGCTCGAACTGGGGTTGATGGCGTACCTGATGACGCGCCGCCGGATGCCGTGATGTTCGGGGTGTCCTTTCTCTCCCCGTTGTTCCTGATTGGCGCGCTGGCGGCGGCGCTGCCGATCCTGCTGCACCTGTTTCATCGCCGGACCGAGGTGGTGATCGACTTTCCATCGGTCACGCTGCTGACGCGCGCACCGGTGCAGCAGCATCGGCGCCGGCAACTGCGGGAGTTGATCCTGCTGGCGCTGCGGGTCGCGGCGCTCGTGCTGCTGGCGGTGTCGTTCGCACGGCCGTATGTCGCGGGCGCGACCGCGCCGCTGTCGGCGCCGGTGACGGTGATCGCGCTCGATACGTCGATGAGCCTGTCGGCGCCGGGCCAGTTCGCGCAAGCGCAGCAGGCGGCGGCGCAAGCGGTGGAATCGGCGCGCGCCTCGCACGCTGTCTCGGTGATCACATTCGCCGACGCCGCGACCGTCGCCCTGCCGCCGACCACCGACCGCGACGCCGCACGGGCGGCGATCAGCGGCGCGACCGTCGGCGCGGGCGGCACCCGGTACCGCACGGCCCTGGCGGCCGCGAGCGAGGTGATTGGCGCGCGCGACGGCCGCGTGGTGATCGTGACCGACCTGCAGCAGGTGGGATGGGACGCCAATGACGAAGGCGGCATTCCGGACGGCATCGACGTTGAGGTCATTCCGATCGCGCGGCCCGCCGGTAACCTCGCCGTGACGTCCGCTGCGCGTCGCGACCGCGTGGTGGTGGCCACCGTCCAGAATTACGGCCCGGACGAGGCGAAGACGTCGGTCACGCTGATGGTCGAGGGAGAACCCGTCGCCAGCGCGGTTGCGAACATGGCGCCCCAGGCGGCGGCCGATATCGAACTGCGTGGCGGCTTCGGTGACGCCGCTGAGGCGCAGGTCGTGATCGACGACGCCGCCGGCTATCAGGCTGACAACGTTCGGCTCGTGGCGCTCAACCCGCCGCCCGCCGTGGCCATTGCCACGCTGGTCGCCGACCCGACCGGCGCGACTGGCGGCATTTATATCGAACGCGCCTTGTCGGTGGCGGACGAGGGACGTGAGTTTGCCGTGACCGTGGCCGACGGCCGTGTCCTCTCGAAATGGACGGCGGCCGAGATGGTCAGGCACGCGGCGCTGGTCGTCCTGGGTACGCGCACGCTCGACCGAACCGGCCGGGAGTTGGTGAAGGCCTACCTGGCCGGTGGCGGACAGGTGCTGCTGACCTTGGGTCCGGACGTTGACCCTGGGACGCTGGGCGACGTTGTTGGCGCAGACCTTGGCCTGTCGCCGGCCCCGGTGCGCCAGCCCGGCGCCACCCTGGTGGCCAGCGACAGCCGTCATCCCATCTTTCGGCCGTTTCTCATTCCGTCGGGCGCGCTTGGCGACGTCCAGATTGACCAGCACCGGCGTCTAAAGATCCAGGGCGAACGAACCGTGCTCGCGCGGTTGTCGGGAGGCGATGCCGCGCTGACGGAACAGGTGGTCGGGCAGGGACGACTGTTGGTGTTCACGTCCGATCTCGACAACCAGTGGAACCGCTTCCCGCTGCATCCGTCGTTCGTGCCATTTGCCATTGAGACCGCCCGTTACCTGACCGAGGGACGGCAGCGGCCGCCTGATCTGGTCACCACGGATGTTGGAGAGTCGAACCCGGCGGCGACCAGCGTGGATGAGTTCATAAGTGGGATCTCGAGAACCGCGCGCGCCGAGCGAACTGAGGCGATGACCGTCGCGCACGAGGTGGAAGATCGGCAGCGGTGGTGGCAGGTCGGATTGCTGGTGATGCTGGCGGCGCTGGCGGGCGAGGCGCTGGTCGGGCGCCGGGCGGCGTGAGCTAGGATTGGGCAGAGAGACAGCGAACCCATGAGCGATCGGTTCGGCGAACTTCGGACCCTTCTCGCGGACGTCAGGGCGCAGTGGATGCGCCGCGCTTTCCTGCGCGCGTGGACGCTTGGCGCGGTCACGGCCGCCGGCATGTTGCTGGTCGGGCTGCTGGCCATCTGGCTCATCGCCCGCGAAGGCGTACCGCTCGTGCTCGCCGTGCTCGCCGTCACCGCCGTGGCGGTCACGTCGCTCGTGTTTGCACTGGCGCCCCTCCGCAAGCCGCCCTCAGATCGCCAGGTCGCCCGGTTCATCGAGGAGCAGGCCGGCGGGTTGGATGAGGTCCTCGTCACGGCCGTCGACAAGGCGGGCGCGGCGACGTCGCCCATGGCCGAGTTGTTGGTGGCCGAAGCGCTGCGCACGGCACGGTCGCAACCGTTCGATACCATCATTGCGCCCGGCACCCTGAGACGCGCCATGGCCGGCGCCGCGTTGGGCAGCCTGGTGCTTGCCGGCGCCGTCGTGTCCTTTGCCCCGTCGGCCGGTCGCGCCGCCGATGTCGTTGGCGCATACCTGTTCCCGAAACGGTACGTCATCGAGGTGGCGCCCGGGTCTGTGAAGCTCCCTGCGGGCCAGCCGCTGACGGTGATCGCGCGCATCCCGGGCCTCGACGGCGGACTGGTGCCGGACCTGACGGTGGGCACCGGCGAGGCGGCGCGGTCGGCGCGCATGACGCCGGGCGAGGCCCCCGGTGAGTTCACGTTCACCCTTGGCAACATCGAGACGTCGTTCGCGTACCGGGTGTCGCTTGGCGCCGCCCAATCGGCGCCGTTCGACGTCCATGTGATCCGTCCGGTCCGCGTGGCGCGCGTCGATGTGCGTTACGAATATCCGCAGGGCGTGGGCCTGCCGGCGCAGACCGAAGAAGACACCGGCGACATCTACGCGCCGGCCGGCACGACGGCCCGCCTGACGATCACCACCGACAAGCCGGTGCTCCAGGGGCAGCTCAAGCTGTCTGACGGCACGGCCGTGGCCCTCGGTGGCCGGGCGACGACGCTGTCGGCGGCGCTCACCGTGTCGAAGGACGGCTCGTATCGCATCGCGCTGAACGACGTGGACGGCCTGGCGAGCGAGGGCACTGAGTACTTCATCCGCATGCTGAACGACCGGCCGCCCGAAGTGCGCATCTTGAGGCCGGCCGGCGACAAGCAGGTGTCGCCGCTCGAAGAGGTGGCCATCAAAGCGAGCGCCGAGGATGACTACGGCGTCCAGGCCCTCGAACTGGTGATCAAGGCCTCGACCGGCAAGGAGACGGTGGTGCCGCTGGGCCGTCCGATCAGCGGCGCGGCGGCCGCCGGCGCCCACACCGTCTATCTCGAAGACCTGGGCGTGGTGCCCGGCGACTTCGTGACTTATCACGCGCGTGCCCGCGACGTCGGCCGCGGCCGCCGCTCGACCGAGTCGCGCAGCGACATCTTCTTCCTCGAGGTCACGCCGTACGAGGAGGAGTTCACGGCCGCCGAGAGCCAGGCCATGGGCGGGATGCCGGGCGAGCAGACCGGCCTTGAAGACCTGATTGCCCAGCAGAAGGACATCCTCGCGGCGACGTGGAAGCTCGACGCCAGGGCCCGGCGCGCGCGCGATGCCCGGTCGGAGGGCGACCTCAAGGCCGTGGCCGCGGCGCAGGCCGCCGTCAAGGACAAGGCCGAAGAACTGGCCGGCGAGATGGCCGCCGCCGCGTTGGCGCAGCGGCGCCGCGGCCGCCGCGCGCAGCCGGGGTTGTCGCGGGCCGGCGCCGACGATCCGCTGGCCCAGGCCGTGACCGCACTGGGGCAGGCCGTCGGCGAGCTTCAGCGCTTCAGCACGGCCAAGGCCCTGCCGCTTGAAGAAACGGCGCTCGGCCAACTGCTGAAGGCGCAAGCCGAGATTCGCCGGCACCAAGTCGCCATGCAACAGGCCCAGGGCGGCGGCGGCAACGGCAATCGTCAATCGCTCGACCTGTCGACGCTGTTCGAGCAGGAACTGCGCAAGCGCCAGCAGACCAACTACGAGACGTCGTCCGCGAGTGAATCGCAGGAAACGGGCACGGACGACGACCTGCTTGCCGGCATTCGCGAGCTGGCCCGGCGCCAGGAGGCGTTGGCCCGCCAGCAGCGCGAGCTGGCCGGGAACCAGTCGGGCCTGACCGCCGAAGAGATCAAGCGGCAGCTCGAACGCCTGACTCGCGATCAGAACGAGCTGCGGAAGCAAGCTGAAGAGCTGTCGCAGCAGGTGCAGAAGGCGTCACCAGCCCAAACCTCCAGCGGCTCGCCATCGCCGTCTCCGTCAAGTGGCCAGGGCCAGTCGCTGCGCCAGGTCACCGATGAGATGCGCAAGGCCGAGGGGGACCTGCGCCAGCAGGATCCGCAACAGGCCAGTGCCCGCGGCGAGCGCGCGTCGCAGCAGTTGCGCAACCTCGAACAGCAAATACAGGGCGCGCGGCCCGACGAGCGCCGCCGGGCGATTGGCGACCTGCAGATGGAAGCGCGGCAACTGGCCGAGGCCGAGCGCCGGCTGGGGAACGAGGCCGGGCGTACCGGCGCCAGCGACGACGCGCGGCGGCGGCTGGCGGCGGAACAGGAGCGCCTGGCCGAGCGCGCAGAGCGGCTGGGCGAGTCGGTGAAGCAGCTGGCCAGGACCGGCGCGGAGGATGCCGCGGATCGCCAGGCCATGACCGACGCCTCGCGCGAGATCGATCAGCAAAAGATTGCCGAGCGCATGCGCCAGTCGGCGCACTCGCTGCGGCAGACGTCGCCGGGCGGCGATGGCGCCGGACCACCCGAAGAACTGGCGCGGGCGCTCGACAAGGTGGCCGAGCGGCTGGGTTCCGCCGGTGGCGCGCAGGACAGCGAGGCGGCGAAGCTGTCGGAACAGCTGGCGCGCACGCAGGAGTTGCGCGATCGGCTGGGCGAGTTGCAGCGGACGATGGACGCGCTCGCCCGGGAGCAAGGCCGGGCAGGTGAGCAGCCCGGTGCCACCGGCCAGCAAGGCAGCGCGGCCGCGGACCGGGCCGAATCGGTGGCGCGCTTGCGGCGCGATGCCGACAACCAGATGCGAGAGGCGCAGAAACTGGCCGAGGGCGTGCGGCGCGAGAATCCCCAGATGCCGCGCGGCGCCACGCCGGAACAGTGGGAGCGCAGCGTGTCGGCGCCCGGCACAGAAGCGTTCAAGCAGGATTTTTCGAGCTGGGAGTCGTTGAAGAAGAACCTGCTGACGGCCCTGGATCGGACCGAGTCGCAGTTGTCGGATCAGCTGCGGGCCCGCGAGAACCGTGAACGATTGAACGCCGGCCGCCACGATGCCGTGGCCGAGACCTATCGTCAGCTGGTGGAGCGCTATTACCAGTCGCTGGCGGCGCCGCGAAAGCCCAAGCCGTAATGAGGTTCGCCGTCGTGCTCCCGTGGTGGGGCTCTGTGCTCGTGTTCGGCAGCGCGCTGGTGCTGGCGTGGCTGGCGTATGCGCGCGTGCCGGTGGCCCTGTCGCGCGGCCTGCGCGGGCTGCTCACCGGGTTGCGCGCCGCCACCATGGTGCTGCTGATTGCCATCCTGCTGCGCCCGGTGGTGATGGTCCCGCCCGCCGCGGCCAACAACAGCCTGGTGCCCGTGCTCGTGGACGTATCGAGGAGCATGCGGCTGGCCGATGGTGATGGCCCGTCGCGGCTCGACCGCGCCCGCGAAATTGTTCGCGACCTGCAAGCCCGGCTCTCGGGCGAGTACTCGATCGAGCTGCTGACCTTCGGCGAAACGCTCGCGCCCGGCGACGTCGAGACGATGGCGGCCACGGCCCGGCGCAGCGACCTGAGCGGGGCCCTGGCCGGCCTGGCCGAACGGCACCGTCGCGGCCGGGTCGCCGGCGTCGTGGTGCTATCGGACGGCGGTGACACGTCGCCTCAGGAACGCGAGGCGGTGCGAGTGGGAGAGGCGCCGGTGCTGGCGGTCGGCGTGGGCCGCGCCGGCGGCGGTCGCGACCGCGAGGTGCTGAACCTGACCGCGGGCGAGCCGCTCCTGGCCGGCGCTTCGGTGGACCTCAGCGTGTCGGCGATCAGCAGCGGATTTGGCACCGAACCGGTCGAGCTGCGCGTCAGCGCCAATGGCCGGCCCATCGAGGTGCGCCGCGTCACCCCACAGGTCGAGGGCGCGCCCCTTCACGAGGTATTCACGGTGTCGCCGGCGCCCGGCGTCGCCACGGTCTACTCCATCGAGATCCCGGTGGCCGGCGGCGAACTCGCGGCCGAGAACAACACGCGCAGCGTGCTGGTGCCGGCGCAATCGGGCCGCCGCAAGATCCTGATGGTCGAGGGCGCGCCTGGCTACGAGCACACCTTCCTCAAGCGGGCCCTGGCCCAGGATCCGGGCCTCGACGTCGACGCGGTCGTGCGCAAGGGCCAGAACGACGATGGCCGGGAGACGTTCTATGTGCAGGCGGCGCCGGGCCGCGTGGCGGCGCTCACGAGCGGCTATCCCTCCACGCGGGCCGAGCTGTTCGTGTATGACGCGATCATTGTTGGCAACCTCGCGGCGGATTTCTTCACGCGCGACCAGCTGGCGTTGACCGCGGCCTTTGTGGCCGAGCGCGGCGGCGGGCTGCTGGTGCTTGGCGGACGGTCATTCGAACGCCAGGGCCTGTCGGGCACGCCGCTCGAAGAAGTGCTGCCGATCGACCTCACCGATCGCCGCGCGGCGGTCGCGCTCGCCTCGAACTCGTTCGCGCCGATGGCGGCCAACGCGCCGGCGCTGACACCCGACGGCGCGCTGCACCCGGCGACCCGCCTGGCTCCGTCGGTCGACGAGAGCCGCCAGCGTTGGGCCCAACTCCCGGCGCTCGCGTCGGTGGCGGCGGTGGGCGGCCCCCGGCCAGGCGCGCAGGTGCTGGTCGTGGCGCCCAGTGGCGGCGGCGTCCTGCAGCCGCTGATTGCGGCCCAGCGGTACGGCCAGGGCCGATCGCTGGTGTTTGCCGGCGAGGCCTCGTGGCGCTGGCGCATGATGCGGCCCGCGACGGACCTGAGCTACGAAACGATTTGGCGGCAGCTGGCGCGCTGGGTTACCGCCGGCGCGGCGGCGCCGGTTGCCATTGCCCCGCTGACGCCGACCGTGCCGGGCGTGACCGAGTTGATCTCGATGACGGTCCGGGACGCGGCCTTCAGCCCGGTGACCAACGCCGAGGTCTCGCTGGCACTGACGGCGCCTGACGGCGAGTCGCGGATCCTCTCGCCGGCGTTGTCGAGTCCGCGGCAGGGCCGCTACGCGGTTGCGGCCCGGTTCGACCAGCCGGGGGTCTATCGCCTCGACGCCACCGCCGATCGCGCCGGTGTGCGCCTGGGCGCCGCCTCACGCCAGGTGCTGGTCGGTGGCGCCGACCTCGAAATGGCGCAGCCCCGGTTGAACGAGGCCGTGTTGCAGCGGCTAGCCGCCGAGACGAACGGCCATTACCTGCCCGCGGCGCGTGCCGGTGAGTTGGCCGAGTTGCTGCGCGAGTCGCGGGTGGCTGCCGGTACGCCCGAGCAACGCGACCTCTGGCACAATGGCTGGAGCCTGCTGGCCATCGTGTTGTTGCTGGCCGCGGAATGGATCGCCCGTCGCAGGGCAGGACTCTCCTGATGATGAAACGCCTGATTGCCGTCGCGCTGGTCGTGTTCGGGTTGTCGCCTGCCTCGGCCGAAGCCCAGGCGCGCTGGGCCGTGATCGTTTCTGGGGCCTCGGGCGGCGAAAAATACGCCGAGCAGATGCGCGACTGGCGCGAGGGCCTGCGGTCGGCGATGGTCGATCGCTACGGGTTCAAGCCCGAGCATGTTCGTCTCCTCGTGGACGAGGCGGCGCCGAGCGGCGAGCGGGGCACGGCCGAGAACGTTCGTAAGGTCTTTGCCGAGGTGAAGAAGGCCGGCACCAGGGACGACCTCGTGCTGGTGGTGCTGCTGGGGCACGGCACGTACGACGGCGACGTCGCCAAGTTCAACCTGGTGGGCCCCGACCTCACGGCGCGTGATTGGACCGGCATGTTGGCTGGCGTGCCGGGCCGCCTGGCCCTGGTGAACACCACCGCGGCGAGCTTTCCGTTCCTGGAAGCGCTCACCGCCAAGGGCCGGGTCGTGATCACGGCAACTGATTCGGCGGCGCAGAAGTACGCCACCGTGTTCCCCGAGTATTTCGTGAAGGCGATCCGCGAAGCGTCCACCGACCTCGACAAGAACGGCCGGACCTCGTTGTTCGAGGTCTTCACCGTGGCCAGCGCGTCGGTGAAGCAGCACTACGAGCAGAAGGGCCAACTGGCGACCGAGCGAGCCGTGCTCGACGACAACGGCGACGGCAAGGGCGTCGAGGCCCTGACCGAGGGCCCTGACGGCGGCGTGGCCCGCCTCTCGTATCTCGATGCCGAACCGGCCGCCGAATCAGCGAACCCGGCGCTGGCGGCGCTGGCCAGGCGCCGCCGCACGCTGGAGATGCAGGCCGAAGAGCACAAGCAGTTGAAGGGCGTGATGCCCGATCCGGAGTGGAATGCCCAGTTCGAGAAGCTGATGCTGGAGCTGGCGCAAGTCTCCGCGGAGATAAGGAAAAAGTCTTAACAGGAGTTCAAGAGGTCAGGAGCCTAGAAATATCTACCCCTGATCTCTTGATCTCCGGTTCGCACATCCCACCAATCGACGGCCATGCGTTCGGGCCGTCGCATGAGCCGGACGAGGATTAGTCCACAGGCGAAGCCGGCGACGTGCGCCCAGAACGCGATCCCGCCTGTCATCTCGCCCGACTGGAAGAACGGCAGCGTGCCGATGCCGTTCAGGAACTGCATGAAGAACCAGCAGCCGAGAAAGAACACGGCCGGCAACTCGAACAGGACGGGCGGGAACGGGAACAGCATCAGCACCCGCGAGTGCGGATAGAGCACCAGGTAGGCGCCCATCACCCCGGCAATGGCCCCGCTGGCGCCGACCATGGGAATCAGCGACTCGGGACTGAGCGCCGTCTGCGTGACTGCGGCGACGACACCGCACACGAGGTAGAACACCGCGAAGCGCCCATGTCCGAGGCGGTCTTCGACGTTGTCGCCGAAAATCCACAGGAACAGCAGGTTGCCGGCCAGGTGCACGAGGCCGGCGTGCACGAACATCGAGGTGAACACATCGGCCAGCGAGAAGTACGCCGGCACCACCGCGAGCGTGACAAGAAACGCCTCGGCCGTCTGGTCGGAGAGGGTGGCCTGGAACAGGAAGACCAGCAGGTTGAACCCGATCAGGCCGATCGTGACGCCCGGGCGCGTGCGAGAAGGGATGACGTCGCGCAGGGGAATCATGGGCTTCAGCTAGAATAATCAATAACGATGACCTGTCGCTCGTGCGGCGCCGAGATCGCGGCCAACGCACTGATTTGCTACAAGTGCGGCACCGCCACGGCGGAGCCGCGAATCACCCCGCCCGCCGCGCGCCCGCGGCGCTCGCGCGTCTCGGTGGCCGGCCTCGTGGTACTGGGCCTGGCGCTGGCCGCGGTCGTGCGGCAGGTGGCGTGCGGAAGCCTGTTATGATGAGGCGTTCGGGCCCGGCATAGGTGCCCGCCACCCCCTATGGCAAACGCGCGGCTCGACGTAAACGACGGCCTCGGCCAGCGAATCGTGCCGATTACCGGGGCGCAGCTCATGATCGGCCGCCGGACCGAGAGCGACTTGCGCTTGGTCGGCAGCGACGTCTCTCGCGACCACGCCGAGATCGTGGAGGTTGACGGCCAGTGGCTGCTGCGCGACAAGGGGTCGCGTTACGGCACCTACGTCAACGGCGAACCGGTCACCGAGCACAAGCTCACGCACGGCGACAAGGTGCAGTTCGGCCGCGCCAGCGGCGCCGACGTCGTCTTCCTGACCGGCGACGAGCCGGCCCACACCGACCGCTCGCACGCCAGTGCCGTCAACGACCTGCGGCAGCTGGCGGCGCTGCTCGAGGGCCTGCGCGCGCTCGGCTCGGGCCGCGTCCTCGATGAAGTGCTGGCGCTCGTGCTCGATGCCGCGATTGACGTGGCCGGCGCCGAACGCGGCTTCATCATGCTGTCGTCGAACACCGGGCCGCTCGAGCTGAAGCTGGCGCGCGCCAAGGGGCGCATCACGCTGCCGAATACCGGCTTCAACACCAGCCGGAAGATTCCCGAAGAGGTCTTCGCCACCGGTGAGCTCCAGATCGTGGCCGACCTGCTCGACGGCGACCTGGCCAACGTGCACATGGGCACGGTCGCGCTGGGCATTCGTCACGTCGCCTGCATCCCGCTGCGCATGGTTCGTTACCTCGATCGCGCCGACATGGCCAGCGAGACCAAGAACATCGGCGTGCTCTATCTCGACAGCCGCGAGAAGGGCAGCCTGCTGGCGCCGCACACGCGCACCGCGCTTGATACCCTGGCGACCGAGGCCGGCGTCGCAATCGAGAACGCGCGCCTGTACCGCCAGACACTCGACAAGGCCCGCCTCGAGCACGAGATCAAGATCGCGGCGGAAATCCAGCGCGCGCTGCTGCCCGAAGGCACGCATAACGGAACGTTCTTCGAGTCGGCCGGCACGTCGTTGCAGGCCCGGTCGATTGGCGGCGACTTCTTCGACCTGATCGACACCCCGGACGGCATGTTCGGCTTCCTGTGCGGCGACGTCGCCGGCAAGGGCCCGGCGGCGGCCCTGCTGACGTCGAAGATCATGGGCATCTTCTCGGCGTTCGCGTCGATTGGCGATGATCCGGCGCAGACCGTGGACCACATCAACAAGGTGCTGACCCGCCGCCAGATCGACGCGCGCTACGCGACGCTGATGTACGGCCAGTTGGCGCCCACCGGCAGGCTGGTATTCTGCAACGCCGGCCACAACCCGCCGCTCATCTACGGCGTCGACGGCTTGCGTCGCATCGAAGCCGGCGGCATGCCGGTCGGGTTGTTCGAGATGGCCCCGTACTCGGCCGACGCGATCGACCTCAAGCCCGGCGACACGATGGTCCTCTACAGCGATGGCGTCACCGAAGCGCAGAACGTCGCGGGCGACGACTTCGGTGAAGAACGCATGGCCGCCGTGCTCGAGCGGTATCACAAGGAACCGGCCACCGTCGTGCTGGAGAAACTGATCGCGGCCGTCAGCGAGTTCGCGCGCGGCGCCGAGCAGTATGACGACGTGACTGCGCTCGTCATACGCTACTTTGGCCCATCATGACCAGCCGTGCACGCCTGGCGATGGCCTTGTGGGCGGTGTTCGCCGTCGCCGTCTTCAACGTGACGTTCGACTGGCAGACCCGCATGGCGGGCCTGGAGTTTGCGGGCGCGCAGTTGCGCCGGCACGCGGCCGGCCAGCCGGTGGTCACCCTTGACGAGGGCTTCCGCCCGATGGTCCGCGCCGCCGCCGTTCGCTCGGGCGGCTGGCTGGCCCTCATTGTGGGCACCGGCATGGTCGCGACCATCGTGGCCACCCGGACGTCAACAGCGGTCGAAGAACTCGATGCTCGATAAACTGATTTACGACTGGAACAAGATCGGCGCCCCGGCGATCCCCAAGCGGGTGATGCTGGACGACGAGACGTTGCGCGACGGCCTGCAGTCGCCGTCGGTGAAGACGCCGACCATTGCCCAGAAGATCAAGATCCTTCACCTGATCGACCAGCTCGGCATCGACACCGCCGACATCGGCCTGCCCGGCGCCGGCCCCCACGTTGTTGCCGACGTCGAGCGCCTGGCGCGCGAGATCGTGGGCGCGCGACTGACGGTCCGTGCGAACTGCGCCGCGCGAACCACGATCACCGACATCCGCCCGATTGCCGAGATTACCCAGCGGACCGGCCTGCCGATCGAGGTCGGCGCCTTCATCGGCTCGTCGCCGATCCGGCAGTACACCGAGGGCTGGAC
>SXGQ01738481.1_pt1 | contig 13043 bp, 15 predicted proteins | sample 3178371 | NCBI WGS metagenome assembly SXGQ01 (sample SAMN11356859, study PRJNA531348) | freshwater metagenome | isolation source: freshwater sample F1-20 | place: China: Fuxian Lake, Yuxi | collected 2017-12-25
ATCCACTTGAAGGATATGATCCGCGTCTATCTGCACCTGCTGGAGAAGGGCGGAAAGATGCCGGGAATTTACAACGCCGGCTTTGAGAATATCTCCATCGTGGAAATTGCCGAGCGGGTCAAAAAGCATGTGCCCGCCGAAATCGTGGTGACGCCCTCCAACGACCCGCGCTCCTACCGGCTCTCCTCCAAAAAACTTCAGGCAACGGGTTTTTCGCCTCGGCACACCGTCGAGGATGCCATCCAGGAGGTCATCCAAGCCTACCGGGAGGGACGGCTGAAGATGGAGGACCGTTGGTTTAACATCAAAACGATGCTGAAGATCAAAGATCTGGCGTGAATCACGTTGGAAAAGACGGCCGCGCCTTGGCGGCTCTCGCGGCGCGGGTCCGGGCGGATGTGGTGCGGATGTCGCAGCAAGCCGGCACGGCCCATCTGGCGTCCTCCCTTTCCTGCGTGGACCTGCTGGTGGCAGCCTACGGCGCCGTGCTCCGGATCGACCCGCGCCGTCCTTCCGATCCCGACCGGGACCGTTTGATTTTGAGCAAAGGTCATGCCGTCTCCGCCCTTTACGCCGTGTTGGCCAGAACCGGATTTTTTTCCGCCAAGGATCTGGAAAAATTCAACGTGGATGGAGGTCATCTTCCGGAGCAGCCCAGTCCGGGTTGCGCCCCTGGGGTGGAATGGGCGACCGGCTCGCTTGGGCACGGGCTCAATGTGGGGATCGGCATGGCCTTGGCCGGGCGGATTCAAAAGCGCGGTTACCGGACTTTTGTGATCCTCAGCGACGGGGAGTGCAACGAGGGGACGACCTGGGAGGGGGCGATGTTTGCGCCTGCGCACCGATTGAACCATCTGACCATTACGGTGGATTACAACAAGTGGCAGGCGACCGGGCGGAGCGAGGAGATTCTTTCCCTGAAACCGTTGGCACAAAAATGGCAGGCTTTCGGCTGGGACACCGTCGAGGTGGACGGCCACGACCTTCCTGCCTTGGTTCAAGCGTTCACCGTGGTCCATCCTGAAAAGCCCCGCGCCATCATTGCCCACACGACCAAAGGCAAGGGAGTTTCGTTCATGGAGGATGACAACAATTGGCACTACCGATCGCCGACTCCCGAGGAAGTCGCTCTCGCGGAAAAAGAACTTTTTGAAAAAATGGAAAAAGGAAAATGAAGAACGGAAAAAGACCTTCTTCCTCGAACCCTCTTTTACGCCCGGAAGATTGTTGCGTTTTACGCATCCCTGCCGAACTCGACGGTGGCCCAGGTCCTGGGAAAGCAGCTTCTCCGAAGCGGAACTTCCGTCGGGGCCAACTATCGCGAGGCAAACCAAGGCCGGAGCCGGGCGGAGTTTTTGGCCAAAATGGGCGATTGTCTGAAAGAGCTATCCGAGACCGACTACTGGCTCGAACTTCTGAGTGCCGAGGATCTCGGCGATCAGAACGGCCGTGTGCATTTGCTTCAAGAAACGAGGGAATTGATCGCAATTTTCACCGCCATTATCAAGAACACCAAGCGAAACGCCCCATGATCCCCATTTCCCCTTTTCCATTCTCCATTTTCCATCTCGTCCCATGAGAAACGCCTTTGCCGACGAGATCACCCGGCTGGCTTTAGCGGATGATCGGATTGTGTTGCTGATGGGGGATATCGGGAACCGTCTCTTCGACAAATTTCGGGCCGCTTTTCCCGGCCGTTTCTACAACTGCGGCGTGGCGGAGAGCAACATGGTGAGCATGGCCGCGGGCCTGGCCGCCTGCGGCCTCCGGCCGGTCTGTTACACTATCACGCCCTTTGTCACCTACCGGGTGATGGAGCAGATCCGGCTCGACCTTTGCTATCACCGCCAGCCGGTGGTGGTGGTGGGAACCGGATCCGGCCTTTCCTACGCCTCCCTGGGGGCCACCCATCACTCCCTGGAGGATATGGGCATGTTGCGGCTGTTGCCCCATCTTAAGGTGACCTGTCCGGGGGATGCCATGGAACTGCGGGCCGTTCTCCGCGCCGCCCTGCGGCAGAACGAGCCCCTCTACATGCGGATCGGCAAGAAGGGCGAGCCGGTGGTGCACCCCGATGTCCCGCCGCTTGCTCTTGGGGAGGCTTTGGTATTGCGCAGCCAAGGCCGGATCGCCCTTCTCAGCGCCGGCAACATGTTGCCTACCGCCCTCGCCGTCGCCGATGGCCTGAAGACCCGTGGCCAGGAGGCGCGCGTTTGCAGTTTCCACACACTCAAGCCGCTGGATACGCGTCTCCTTGCCGAGCTCGCCAACTCCTGTGATCTCCTGGTCACCATGGAAGAGCATGCCGTGTCCGGGGGGCTGGGCTCGGCGGTCGCCGAGTGGATGGCAGCCGCACGGCCCGCCCGCCCCCCGCGCCTGGTCTGCTGCGGAACCCCGGACGAGTTTATGCATGAAGCCGGTGAGCAGGAACATGCCCGGCACCTCTTCGGCCTGGATGTCGCGGGCATCACGGAAAGGGTTTTGCACCAGGCGTGAAGACCATCGCTGCCATTCTCGTGGCCCAGCGGGAGCCCTTGGCGGTGTCCGATGTGACCCTGCCGGCGCTTGGATATGGGCATGTTTTGGTCGAGGTGAAGACCAGCCGGATTTGTGGGTCGCAGCTCGGGGAAATCGACGGAGCGAAAGGGCCGGACCGGTATCTGCCCCACTTGCTTGGTCACGAGGCCGGCGGAATGGTCAGGGAGATCGGCCCGGGGGTGACCCAAGTAAAGGCGGGGGATCATGTGGTCCTTCACTGGCGCCCCGGCCGGGGCATTCAGGCGGGAGGAACCACGTACGATTGGGATGGCAAAAAGGTCAACGCTGGAAACATCACCACCTTCCAGCAGTTTACGGTGGTATCCGAAAACCGTTTGACAGTGATTCCGAAGGAAGTTGATTTTGAGACGGCCTCTCTGCTGGCGGACACGCTCACCACCGGCTTTGGGGTGATCACCCGGGACGCCCGGGTGGAAGTAGGGGAGTCCGTGGTGATCATCGGTTGTGGCGGCATCGGTCTTGGGGTTGTTCTTGGTGCCCGTCTGGCCGGAGCCCACCCCATCGTGGCCGTGGATCTCCATGACCATAAGTTGGCTACAGCTCAAAAACACGGTGCCACCCACGTGGTCGAGGCTCGGTCAGCGGAGTGGCGGACCCGTGTGGAAGCCCTCTTGGGGGGCAAAGCCGATGTGGTCATTGATGGCACCGGTCGACCGGAAGTCATCGAACAGGCCTACGAGTTGACCGCTCCGCGCGGCCGGTGCGTTCTTTTCGGGGTCATGCCGCACGACCGGAAGGTTTCCCTCCACACCCTCCCCCTGCATTTCGGCAGGGTGCTGACCGGGTCCGAAGGGGGCCAAAGCCGTCCTTCGGAGGACATTCCCCGGCTAGTGCGCATGGCGGCCGAGGGCCGTTTCAACGTGGACGGGTTTGTGACCCACCGGTGTGCGCTCCCGGACATCAATCGCGCCATCGCCACCATGCGGGCGGGCGAATCCAACCACACCCTGATCCGGTTTTAACCCATGGGCTACGTTGATTTTGTCTCCCTGGTCCACAAGGCGACTCCCCGGGATTACCTGGCGCGGGTCAACGACTCCGAGTTTCCCAAGGCCCGGGCCGCCCGGCTGGCCAAGCAGTGGGACAAGGATTACTGGGACGGCGACCGTCGGACGGGCTACGGGGGCATGAAATATGATGGCCGTTGGCGTAAAGTCGCCGATGCGATGGCCGGTCATTACGGCCTCCGGTCGGGGCAGCGGGTATTGGATGTGGGGTGCGGAAAAGGGTTCCTCCTGTACGACCTGACCCAGGCCGTGCCGGGACTTGAGGTCAGCGGGATCGATGTCTCTTCCTATGCCCGGGTCCACGCCAAGCCCGAGGTGCAGGATCGGATCCTCGTCGGGCACGCTCGCAATCTCCCTTTTCGGGACGGGGAGTTCGACCTCGTGATCTCCATCAACACCCTCCACAATCTGGAGTGCTTCGACCTCGATCCGGCTCTCCGGGAAATTCAGCGGGTGGGCAAAAGCCACCGTTATGTTTGTGTGGAGTCCTGGAGGAATGAGGAGGAAAAGGCCAACCTGCTCTACTGGCAATTCACCTGCGAAAGTTTTTACACCCCCCGGGGTTGGGAATGGTGGTTTCAGAAAACCGGATACACCGGGGATCACAGCTTCATTTATTTTGAATAGGGGGTTTTCGGCCTGAGCGTTTTCGTCGCCTACGCATCGCTGGTGGCCGCAGGGTTTGTGATCCACTGGCTTTGGTGGCGTTGGCGGCGGCCCGGTCGGGCCCGGGCGGTGTTGTTGGTCCTTTTTCCGTTGGGGGCGCTTTGTTTGGCGCCGGCGGTTCCCCCACTGCTCTCGGCTCTCAGCCTCGCTCCTTTGGGATGGGCCGGGTGGCTCAACGTTGCCGTGGCCGTGCTCGCCTTCACGCTCGCCTACGTGGTCACTTACTCCGCCTTGGAGGCGGACAGCCCCACGCTCGGGCTGATTCGTCATCTCGGAAAACACGGCCTGGCGGGGCTGGAGGAGGACGCCTTGCGCGGGTTCTTCCGGGAAAAATCCCACGTCTCCCTTCGGCTGGCCGCTCTGGCGGAAGAGGAGATGATCGTGGAGAAAGAGGGGAGTATTTACCTGGCTCCCCACCCATACCGGTTGTTTCGCGCTGTTTTGTTTTATCGTTCCCGGGTGCTGCGGATTCGGGAGGGCGGCGGTTGAGCCGTTCCCTGCTGGAGCTGGCCCACACGGCCGCCCCGATCCTTGGGTTGACCGTGCTCTGTTTGGCTCACGCCGCGTTTTGCCGCGGGCGCCGGAACTCGGAGGGATTGAACGGTCTGGTGTGGGCTGGATGGGCGGGGGTTTTGGGGGTGGCATCGGTGGAGTTTTTTCTCTGGTTCCGGGGGGTCCCCCTTCCCGGGGTTCTGGCCTCGGCATTGCTGGTGGACTTTCCGGTGTACGCGCTTTTGGCCTACGGGTATGCGAACTTTTTCAACCTGGGGGAATCCTCCGTGCGGGTGAGGATTTACCGCGAACTGGTGCAGGCCGGGGGCCGGGGGCTCGACCGTCGGGACCTGCTGGACCGTTACGATGAGGAGGCCATGTTCCGGGCGCGGCTGGTCCGCCTGGTGGCGGCCGGGGATTTGGAGAAAACGGGCGGCCGGTATCGGCTTGGGCAGGTGCGGCTGCTTTGGGTCGCCCGGATCATTTTCGCCCTGCAACGGATGGTGCTGGGTCGAGCCGGATGAGCGAGGAGCGCTTTTCCCAAAAGGAGTGGTTCGGGCCGCGGCCACCGGAGGCGGACAGTCGGGCGGCTTTCACCCTGGGCCTCTTTGTGGCCTGCTACAATGAGCAGGAGAATATCCGGGGCACTTTGGAAACGGTCGTGGCGGCTTGTCGCGAGGTCGGGGTCGACTTTGAGATCCTCGTGGTGGACGACGCTTCCCAGGACGCCTCCGTGGAGGAGGTGCGCCGCTTTGCCAGGGAGCACCCCGATGTCTCCCTCGGCCTGCTGGTCAACCGCTTCAATCAGGGGTTGGCCGACAACTATGCCGAGGCGGCCTTCCTCGTCCGGTCGGAGTGGTACCGGTTGATTTGCGGGGATAATGTGGAGCCCCGCGAGACCCTGGTCACCATTTTCCGCCTGATTGGTTCCGCGGAAATTCTCGTGCCTTTTTACCCGGAAATTCTCGGGCGCGCCTGGTCCCGCCGGGCACTTTCCCGGTGCTACACCTTTCTCGTGAATCTCCTCGGGGGATTCCGGATGAAGTATTACAACGGCATGATCCTGACCCGCCGCCGCTACGTCATGCGATGGCACTCGAATTCCCATGGCTTCGGCTTTCAGGCCGATCTCCTCACCCGACTGCTTTCCCTGGGCCTGTCGTATCGTGAAGTGCCCGTCGCCGGCATCGAACGCGCCAGCGGCACCTCCAAGGCGCTGACCCTGCGGAACCTCGCCTCGGTCGCTCATTCCCTGCAAAACATCCTGCTGCGGAGAATTTCCCGCTCCCTTTATCGGCACGATTGAGGCCTAAGTGCCCAGCTTGAAAATCCTCGGCCTCGATCTGGACAACACCATCGTTTCCTATGAAGGGATTTTTCGTGAGGCGGCCCGGGAGAGGGGCATCACGGTGCCGCCGGGGGTCTCGGCCAAGAATGCTTTGCGCGACCATTATCAACGGATCGGGAATCCCGACGAGTTCACCCGGTTGCAGGGTTTTTCCTATGGTCCCGGCATGACGTCCGCCGATCCCTATCCGGGCTTTCCCGAGGCCTTGGAGGGCCTACTGCAGGCTGGTTGGCAGGTGTGGATCATCAGCCACCGGACCCGGCATCCGATCCTGGGCCCACGGGAGGATCTGCATGCCGCCGCGCAGGCTTGGTTGGGTCGCCTCGGACTTTTCTCCGGCAAGTCCCGCCGCGTGGCCGGCGTGCACCTGGAAGAAACCCGGGAGGGAAAGTTGGGGCGGATCCGGGAATGCGGCTGCCTGGCCTTTGTGGACGACCTTTTGGAGGTTCTCCGCCATCCCGGGTTCCCGGCAGGCTGCCGGAAGCTCTGGTTTAGCCCGGCGGCGCAGGAGAACGATTTTCCGGAGGGGAAGGTGGTGAAGGGGTGGCCGGATCTGTCGGGCCTTTTGAAAATTTAATGATTGCGGCAAAATCTCTCTCCCTTGTTGCTGCTTCGCCTCGCCAGGATTTTCTCGGCTTGGTTCCGGGAGTTTTGTCCAACTGGGAAGCGGTGTCCGGGGGGGCCAACAGCCGGGCTTGGCGTGTCGAAAGCAGCGAGGGAACTTTTTTTCTAAAGGAGTATTACCGTGGTGGCGTTGGGGAACGGGACCGGGGCGCCTCGGAGCGAGCCTTTTACCGGCTGGCCGGGGAGCGCGCGTCGGACCAGGTGCCGCAGCCGGTAGCTTGGGCTCCGGACAACCGGGCCGGGCTTTTCCGGTGGGTGGAGGGTCGCAAGCTCGCGGCCTCTGAAATCACCTCGGATCATCTGGAACAGGCCTTCGATTTTTTTACCCGCTTGAACCGGGAGCCCCTTCCGGCGGCGGAGGTTCTCCCCGGCGCGGCGGAAACCGCCGCCTCGGTCGAGGGTCATCTGCAGATCGTGGAGGGCCGGGTGCGTAGGTTGGCGGAATGTTCCGGGGAAGCCGGGGAGTTTGTTCGGGATGAGGTGGTGGGGCCATGGGAGAAAATCCGGAATCAGGCGGCTCCCCACGGAGCGCTTGGAGGGCCGCTCTGCGTGTCACCTTCGGACTTCGGGTTTCATAACGCCCTGTTTGGAAAGGACGGGCGCCTGAAATTTTTTGATTTTGAGTACGGCGGTTGGGACGACCCGGCCAAAATGGCGGCGGATTTCCTCGGCCAGCCGAGGATACCGCCTCCCCCGGGGACACGGGAGCGGCTGAGCGCCTTGTTGGAAGGGCTCTTTCCAAGGGATGCCACGGCGGTTCGGCGCTTCCAGGTGCTGGAACCCGTTTACCGGATCAAATGGGTCTGCATCATCCTGAACGGATTTCTCCCGTCCAAGGGACGGATCCGGGATTTCGCCCGGGGCCAGGAACTGGTGGCGCAGGACCGGAAGCAAAAGCTGGCACAGGCCCGCACCTACCTGCAGGCGGCCCGGAACGGCGCTTTGTTGCCTTGAACCATGAGCCCGGGGTTGTGGTTTTGGGCTCGGGCACCTTGGCTACGGCCCTGGAAAAAAGGTGGCGTTCTGCGGGAGTTGCGGTGGCCCGGGCCGGGAAAAAATTTGGTCGTTGGCATGTCGATTTGGCCCGGGGGCCGGACTGCTGGCGCTTGCCGGCGCGGCCGGACTGGGTCTTTGTCTGTGCCGGGGTCACTTCGCGGGAGAAGTGTGAGCGGGATCCTTGGCGAAGCCGCTGGGTCAATGTCGTGGGGGGAATCCGGGTGGCGCGGCATTTTGAGCAAAGGGGAGCTCGGGTGGTGTTTTTCGGGACCGATCTTTCCCCGGAAGATGGAGAGTACGCCCGGCAGAAAGAGGAACTTCGCCGGGCGGTTGCCGCGATGCCCCACTGCCTCTGGATTTGTTTGGGCAAGGTGATTCACCCTGGGCTCCCGGTTTTCAAGCAATGGCAGAAAGACCTCGCGCAGGGTCGTCCCTTGAAGATTCTCCAAGAGGTTTCCATATCGCCACTGTCCCCGGAAGCCGTTGCCGAATGCGGGTGGCAACTGACCCGGCCAGGTTTTTCCGCACCCCGGGAAGCAAGCTGGCGTCCGGAAGTCTCGTTTCGATATGAAACTTTGGCTGAAAAATGGAAAAAACAACTGGAAACGGCCCCTGCACAAAAATCCTCGGGGGTGAAATGGAATGCCAGCTGGGCATCCGCAACCCGCAAGGATTTTTGGACGGGGCTGATTTCCTCAATCGACCGGGGCCGCTGGTGGTGGGCGGCGGGATCTTCCTGAGGTGAATCCCGCTTCGGAATTCCGGCGCTGCTCGGTTTCGATCCTGGACACCATCGGGGATCCCACCATCACCTTTGACCCGGATGGCGTCAGTAATTACGTCCACGAATACCGGGAGCGCGCCTCGCGGGAGCTTTTGTCGCCCGCGCAGCAGGAGGAAGGCTTGCAGCGCTGGATCGGTAAAATCCAGGCTTCTCCGGGGCGTTACAACTGCCTGATGGGCCTGAGCGGAGGCTTGGACAGCTCCTTCGTCGCCTGGCTCGCCTGGAAGCACCGGCTGCGCCCGCTCGTGATCCACCTCGACAACGGCTGGAATTCGGAACTCGCCGTCAAAAACATTGAAAATATCCTCCGGGTGACGGGCTTTGATTACCACAACCATGTGATTGACTGGGAGGAGTTTCGCGACCTGCAAGTGGCCTACCTCCGGTCCTCGGTCGTGGACTGCGAGGTTCCCACCGACCACGCCATCTTTGCGATCCTGGTGCGGGAGGCGGTGCGCCACCGGATCCCCTACATTCTCATCGGGGACAACCCCCGGACGGAGCGCGTCATGCCCAGGAACTGGAGCTACGACAAGACGGACCTCTGGAATCTGCTCCACATCCACCAAACCTTCGGCTCGGGTAAAAAATTCAGGAGCATGCCGCTGCTGGGGCGTCTGGGCCACGCCTGCATGCGGGAGTTCCACGGCCTGCAACACGTGCCGCTGAACCATTTTGTCGGCCATGGCTTGGCCGAGATGGAGAACATTCTTGGGCGCGACTTCGGCTTCAAAAACTACCGGTGGAAGCACTGTGAGTCCGTCTACACCCGGTTTTACCAAGGTTACATCCTCCCGCGAAAGGGGGGCCTGGATAAACGGAAGGCTCACCTTTCCGACCTCGTGCTTTCGGGTCAGATCACCCGCGCGGAGGCCCTGCGGAGGCTGGAGGAGCCTTATTACACCTCGGCTGAGGAGGCGGCGGACAGGACCTTCGTTTGTAAAAAGCTCGGCTTGGGGGAGGCCGAGCTCGAGAAACTTCTGGAACAACCGATTCGTCCGCACCGTGACTTTCCCTCCGAGCCGTGGGGGGCCAAGGAGGAGCGCCGGGCGGGTTGGTGCCGCAAGGCGGGGCGACTGCTTAACCGCAACGCCATCCGGGTTCGGTGGAATCGCTTCTGAAAAACTACTCCATCTGCCGGATCGCTTCCCTGGGATACCTGCAGGCGCGTTCCCTGGCGGCGGGGATTCTCGATCACCCGGGCGCCACGTATGGGGAGATGCTTGACCGTTTGTCCCGGGAATTTCTGGTCTACAGCTTTGGCCTGACCCGAAGCCTGAAACAAAGGGGGCATGCCGTCCGCGAGATCATGAGCGACTGCGAGATCCTGCAAAAGCAGTGGGCCCGGGAAAACGGCTTCCGCTTTTCCGAGGACAACTGGTCCTTTGAGATCTGCCTCGAGCAGCTTCGGCGGGATCCTCCGGAGATCCTGTTTCTGCAGGATTCTCCCGATTGGGCCCGGGGAGGGGTCGCCGAGCTGCGCGAGAAAATTCCCCAAATCCGCAGGGTGGTCACCCATAGCGGCTTCCCCAGGAATCCCGGGGACATGAAGCCCATGGACCTGATTCTCTCGGCCACGCCTGGAATCGACCGGCGCTACCGTGGCTTCGGTCTTCCCTCCACGCTTTTTTACCACTATTTCGATGAGCAGGTTCTCCAGGCGGCGCCGCCGGCGGATTTTGGGCGGAGGAAATATCCGCTGACCTTTGCGGGCTCCTCCGGTTACGGCTTTGGCGGCGGACATCTCACCCGTTACCTCGCCCTCGATCTGGTTTTCACCCACTACCCCGCCATCGGGTTCTTGGAGGAAGAGGCGTTTTCCCGGCGACGGCCTTTTCTGCGGAGAATTTTCAGCCGAAGCAAACCGGATCCGAATAAGCGCTTCACACCCGTGGGGTTGGCGGAAAAGCACCGCCGGAAGATGCGCAAACCGGTTTACGGGTTGGAGTTTTACCGCGTGCTCGGCGAAACCCGCCTAGGCCTGAACATCCACACCGACGCGGTTTATCAGGAGGTGGGCAACATCCGGATGTTCCAGATGGCCGGGATGGGGACATTGGGGCTGGTGAATCATGGCGACAACCTGGGGGACCTTTTTGTGGAGGGGGAGGAGGTCCTTGCCTTCCGGAACCTTGGCGATCTGTTTGCCAAGCTGGACGTGATCCAGTCAGACCCGGCCCGAATGGAGCAGATGGCCCGGAACGGCCAGCGGAAATGCCTGGCCAACCACACCGCTGCCGTACGCGCGGTTCAGCTCGAGGAGATCCTACATCAATCCTTTGCGCGCTCCTGACCTTGCCAGGGGGGTTGTCCCGGGGCGGGCGGGTCGGCCGTGAGGGTGCTGATCGTGGATTGCGGGTTGGGCAATCCCGCCTCAGTCCAGAACATGTTGCGACGCGCCGGGCACGAGTCCCGGATTTCCCGTGAGCCGGCCGAGGCGGCGGCGGCCGAGCGGTTTATTTTGCCCGGGGTCGGCGCCTTTGATGCGGGCATGGAGCGGCTGGCCCGGACGGGATGGGACCGGGTTTTAACCCACGAGGTGATGCAAAACGGAAAACCTTTTCTGGGAATCTGTCTGGGTGCCCAGTTGGTGACACGGCGGAGCGAGGAGGGGTCCCGACCGGGCTTGGGCTGGATGGACGCGGAAACCGTCGCCTTTGACCGGACCCGGCTGGGGCCCGGCCTCAAAGTTCCCCACCTGGGATGGGCGCGGGTCCGGGTGACGCAAGAAATTCCCCTGGTGCGGAATCTTCCCCCGCAGTCCCGGTTTTACTTTGTCCACAGCTTCTGCCTCGCGCCTCGTTCACAGGAAGAGGCGTTTCTTTGGGCCTGGCACGGGTATCCGTTTGTTGCGGGGATCGTGCGGGGGCACGTGGCCGGCGTGCAGTTCCACCCGGAAAAAAGCCACCGCTTTGGACTCCAGCTCCTGGATAATTTTGTCACTCTCTCCCCCGCCGGTTGAGGAATCCTGGGCCGGTGGCTCTGTCCGGCCGCGGGTCGTCCCCTCCCTCCTTTTGGAGGGAAGAAGACTCGTGAAAACCCGGCAGTTCGGCCGGGCCCGGTACGTGGGGGACCCGGTCAATGCAGTGCGTATTTTCAACGAAAAGGAAGTGGATGAGTTGGCTATTCTCGACATCGGAGCCTCCCGCGAGGGGCGGTCCCCGGATTACGATTGGATCGGCGAAATCGCCGGGGAGGCCTTCATGCCGGTGGCCTACGGCGGGGGCGTCCGTTCCGGGGAGGAAGCGGCCAGGATCTTTGCCTGTGGGGTTGAAAAAGTGGTTTTGAACACGGCGGCCTTTGCCATGCCCTCCCTGGTGCCGGCACTGGCGGACCGTTTTGGCAGCCAAAGCGTGGTCGTCTCGCTGGATGTGAAGCGGAATTGGCTCGGCCGGCCGAGGGTGTGGGTGCAGGGGGGCACCCGGTCCACCGGGCTCGATCCGGTCGTCGCCGCCCGGCAGATGGAGGCGGCGGGGGCCGGGGAACTGATCCTGCACGATGTCGACCGGGAAGGCACCGGCAGGGGTTACGACTGCCGGTTGGTTCACTCCGTGGCGCGGGCAGTTTCCGTCCCGGTGATCGCCCTGGGGGGCGCGGCCGGGCCCCGGGACTTTGTTCGTGCGGTCCGGGAGGGGGGCGCCTCCGCTGCCATGGCCGGGAGCGTCTTTGTGTTCCAGGGTCCCCATCGCGGGATCCTTATCCAGTATCCGGAATCGCGGGAGCTGGAACGGCTTTTTGCCGGGGATTCCCCATGAAGGTGCGCTTTGCCATCGCGGGATGCGGGCGGATTGCCGAACGCCATGCCGAGTGCATGGCCGGCCACGGAACCCTGGTTGCCGCCTGCGATCCGGTTGCTGGCCGGGCGGAGGCGTTCTGTGCAGAAAGAGGTGGCCGGGCCTACTCCGGGTTGGAGAAAATGTTGGCCAGCGAGCAAGGAAACCTGGACCTGGTGGCGGTCTGTAGCCCGAATCATTTGCACGCCGCCCATACCGTGGCGGCCCTGCAGGCCGGGCTTCATGTCCTCTGTGAAAAGCCGATGGCGCTGAACTCGCGGGATTGCGGCCGGATGATCCAGGCGGCGGAGCGCACGAACCGGCGCCTGTTTGTCGTTAAGCAGAACCGTTTCAACCCGCCCGTGGCCCAGGTCAAGCGCTGGTTGGAGGAGGGACGGCTGGGTCGGATTTTTAGCGGTCAGGTCAACTGCTTTTGGAACCGGAACGCCGCCTACTACCGGGACTCGTGGAAGGGTACGCTGGCGATGGACGGCGGCAGCCTTTACACCTTGTTCAGCCATTTCGTTGACCTTCTCTACTGGATGCTCGGGGAGGTGGAGGAGGTTTCCGCGGCCACAGCCAACCTTGGACACCACGGCCTGATTGAGATCGAGGACACGGGTCTGGCGATTCTCCGTTTTGCCGATGGCTGCCTGGTGAGCCTCAACTACACGACCAACGCCTCTCAGGGTAACATGGAGGGATCCCTGACGCTTTTTGGCGAAAAAGGGACGGTCAAGATCGGGGGACAGTACCTGAACGAGCTGGAGTACGTGCGGGTGGAGGGAGTCGAC
>SXGQ01282320.1_pt1 | contig 13041 bp, 10 predicted proteins | sample 3178371 | NCBI WGS metagenome assembly SXGQ01 (sample SAMN11356859, study PRJNA531348) | freshwater metagenome | isolation source: freshwater sample F1-20 | place: China: Fuxian Lake, Yuxi | collected 2017-12-25
GCGAGCACCACCCCGGTGACCGCGATGACCGGTCCGAGCACCGACCAGGTGGTGGTGTTGCTCATCGGGCTGCCCTGCACCGCCCCGAACCCCTGCAGCGTGAACAGCGTGCCGGCCAGGGCCATCAGGATTCCGGTGATCAGCAATGTCTGTCGCATAGCGGCCATCGTGCCCCATCAGGAATAGCCGCGGGGCTTCGGGACTTGACCAGGTATGACCGATTTCACCGACAAGGCCGCGCTCGACGACTTCAACGCCGGCATCGTCGCGGAGTTCCGCGCGAACGCCGGCAAGGTGGGTGGGCCGTTCGAGGGCGCCAGCCTGCTGCTACTGACCACCACCGGCGCGAAATCCGGACAGCCCCGGCTCAATCCGCTGGCCTACTTCGTCGTCGACGGCAAGACGATCATCGTCGGCTCGAAGGCCGGCTCGGACACCCACCCGCACTGGCTGCATAACCTGCGGGCCAACCCACGGGCCCGCGTCGAGGTCGGCACCGAGGCCTATGACGTCACCGCCCGGGAGCTGCCCGCCGCTGAGCGCGACGCGGTGTTCGACCAGATCGTTGCCGCTGCGCCCGGCTTCGGTGACTACCAGGCTAAAACCAGCCGGGTGATACCGCTCTTCGAACTGCAGCGGGACTGAGCCTCATCAGCCCCGGGTGTAGACCACCCGCCCGCCGACGATGGTCTGTGCGGCTGCGATGGTGTGAATCGCTTCGGGTGCGACGGCGAAGAGGTCGTCGGTGAGCACGGTCATATCGGCGAGTTTTCCGATCTGGATGCTTCCCCGGTTCTCGCCCTCGCCGATTGCCTTGGCGGGCCAGATCGTCCACATCCGCAGCGCTTCCTCGACCGAAATCGCTTCTTCCGGTTCGAAAACCCCGTTGTCGGACATCCGGGAGACCATGGCTTCCATAGCGGTGAAAGGGTCGATGTTGCCGAGGTAGATCCCGGTCATGTCGGTACTGGCCGCCGGCTCCAAACCGGCGTCGATGAGGGTCTTGAACTTGAAACCGGTCCTGGCACGGTCGATGCCCATGTTCTCGATGTCGGCCTTGACCAACTCGGTCAGCCAGATCGGTTGAACCGAAACCCGAAGACCATGCTCGACAAGCTGTCGTGCGCGCCGAAGTTGGCCGTCGGCGAGCTGGAACATGCCGAAGTGTTCGATGCGGCGGATGGAATCGGGCCCTTCGGTTGTCGCCGAGTGCTCATAGGCGCTCAAGCCGATGTCGACGGCGGCGTCTCCCGAGCAGTGCAACATCGCGATCCGGTTGTTGGTGTGCGCCAGATCGGCAAAGTTGTTGGCCTGGTCCTGCGGTGTGACCAGGGTGCCCCGACCGCCCGGCGGGTCGATATCGAAGTGGCCGAGGTAGGGCTGATACATGTAGCCGGTGCGGCAGTCGTTCTCGCCGTCGACCCACGCTTTGATACCGACGAAGCGGAAGTAGTCCGGGTCGGCGTCGGCGGGCATCTCCAGTTCGCGCAGATCGTCGGGAAATCCCGTGCCGTCCGGGGCTGCCCAGACCGATACCGAGTACCGGATATCGGGCTTCGGGACCTTCGCGCTCACCGCCTGCACGACGGGGACAGCATCACGCGGGGTGATCGCCAGCACCGAGGTATAGCCATGGCTGTTCCAGAACTGCGGAATGCCCTGGGCGAGATAGCCCGCGATCTCGGTGGGCCGGGGCGAACTGGGGATGTCGGCGAAGCCGTCGGTGATCACCCCGGTGGGCACGCCCTGCGCGTCGAGCAGGACGCTGCCGCCCTTGGGCAGCGTGGTCTGCCCGGTGGTGATGCCCAGCACCGTCAGTGCGGGGGTGTTGACGATCGCCATGTGCGTGCCGTTGCCCAAGATCACCGGGTTGTACGGTGCGGCGTCGTCGAGTTCGGCCTTGGTCGGCAGCCGCTTCTCGGCGAACTTGTTCTCTGATGCCGAGACGCAGGCGACGAAGATCCAGTCACCCGGCTTCGTCGCCGCCGCACGGTCGCGCACCTTCTTGACGGTGGCGGCCACCGAATCGGTACCCGGGAAGCGCGCGTCGACCCAGTCGTCCTTCATCCAAAGGGTCTCGACGGGGTGGCAATGCGCGTCGATCAGGCCCGGGACGACCCGGCGCCCACGTAGGTCGATGACCTCGGTGGCCGGGCCGGCAAGCTTCTCGACCTCGGCTCGGTCACCGACAGCGGCGAACCTGCCGTCGGTGACCGCGACGGCCTCCGCATGCGGAGCGGACTCGTCGAGGGTAGTGATCCTCGCGTTGAGGAAGATGACGTCAGCGGACACGAGTCACACGTTAACCACGCCGGCCTTGACTGTCAGGAAGTAGAAGAGCACCGCCCACAGGCCGTTGACCGCCAAGACCAGGGCGATGCCCTTGAGGTTGGTGGCCGGCTGACGAGCCGTGGCCGATGGAGTCAGCCACCAGCGCAGGAGCCGCGTGCCGTAGTACGGCATGGTCAGATAGCTCATCACGAAGCTGGACAAAAGGTTGCCCACCAGCATCGCCAACCAGAACGGCATGTGCAGCGGCTCCGTCAGCAGCGTCAGCAGTACCACGGTGGGGTACAGGCCAAGCCAGACCGCGACCGAGGTCTTGAAGTTCGATGGTGACGCGCCGGACGGGCCGTCGAAGGCGAACCAGTTGCCGAAGGACTGGTCGATCGTCCGGAGTGTGAAGTCGCCGAACCCCGCCCCGCCCAGCAACTCCCGGCGTTGCTTCGAGGTCAGCCAGGCCTGGAGGTGCTCGGCGGTGTCGAAGCGGTAGATGGTGGTCCACTCGTCCTGGACGCCCTTGATCGGCCGGAACACCTCCGAGCCGCGGAATCCCGGGTAGCGGCTCTCGGCCTCGGCCATCGTCTTGCGCCACGCCAGGAACGACTCCTCCTGGTCGGCGTCGATCCGGTTGGTCACCACCACCGTCACCAACGGGTCGCTGATTTCGTTATTCTGCGAGATCACCTGTCGGGTGCCCGGCCCGTCGAAGAGATCGGCCGCCTCATCGATCAAGGTCTGCCGGGTGGAACTGTTCAGCCAGTTCTGCACCTCGGGCACGGAGTCGAATGTGTAGACCACCACCCAATCGGGCTGAACAGCGTTGGGCGGCTTGACCTCGGCGCCGCGGTAGCCGGGGTATCGGGAGGCGGCCTCGAGGATCCTCTTCTCCCAAGCCAGGTACTCGTTCTCGCGGCCGACGCGAACGGGCTGACTGATGATCAGCATGGCAGCACCCCCACCGGGTGCCTGCCGGGGTGGTTCCGCCGTCACATTCACCTCGGGTCCCTTCGGCCGATTCCGGTCCTGAGGCTCCTATACTCCCGCAGGTGGGTGCCACCAGCGTCGCGGGCCGGTTGCTCGAGGTGATCGAGCAGGACATCCTCCCGCTCACCGAACGCGGTGTGGCTCAGGGCAACAAGGTCTTCGGCGCGGCCATCCTGCGTAAGTCGGATCTGTCGCTGGTGATCGCCGGCACCAACAACGAGACCGAGAACCCACTGTGGCACGGCGAGGTCCGCACGCTCAACCGGTTCTACGAGATGACGGCACGCCCAGATACCAGGGAGCTGATCTTCCTGGCCACCCATGAACCCTGCACGCTGTGCATGTCGGCGATCACTTGGGCCGGATTCGACAATTTCTACTACCTGTTCAGCCACCAGGATTCCCGGGACAGCTTTGCGATCCCGCACGATCTGCGGATCCTGCACGAGGTGTTCGGGCTGGACCCCGGCGGCTACCGGCACAGTAACGCTTACTGGACGGCCTATTCGATTCCCGAGCTTGCCGCGTCTGCAGCAGAGCCGCTGCGGTCCGAGCTTCATGATCGCCACTTACGCATCAGGGCGCGTTACGGTGAACTTTCGCAGCAGTACCAGGAGTCCAAGAGCGGCAACGACATTCCGCTCAATTGAGGAAGGCGACCATGACCGAGAACAGCCACGCCGCAGACTGCTGCGCACCGCATCCCGCCAACTCGGCGCGGGTGTCCCTGGACGGGGTCACCCCCGCCGACCGCACCGCTCAACCCCGCCGCAGCCACTCCGGTCAACAGGCCGACCTGCTGGTGACCGGCTCGCTGATCACCATGGACGACGCGCAACCGAAGGCGGAAGCGATGGCCGTTGCGGCCGGGCGGATCCTGGCCGTCGGCGCCCGCGCCGATCTGGAGAGCTTCGTCGGGCCCGGAACCAAGATCCTCGAGCACACGACCGGGTCCATCCTGCCCGGCTTCGTCGAACCGCACGTACACCTAATGTCCTCGGCGTTGGTGTTCAGCGGGGTGGACTGCTCGCCCTACACCAACAAGACCCTCGACGCGGTGCTCGCTGCCCTGAAGGCCGCGGCCGCCGCCGCCCCGGCCGGCCAGGCGGTGGTGGGCCAACTGTTCGACCCCAGTCTGCTGCCCGGCCAGCCCGACCTGACCGCCGACCTGCTCGACCAGATCTCGGCGACCGTCCCGATCGTGGTGATGAACGCCTCCCAGCACTTCTTCTACGTCAACTCCGCCGCCTACGCGGCAGTCGGGGTCACCGCGGCCACGCCCAACCCGCCAGGTGGGGACTACGGCGCACGCAACGGCAAACTCACCGGGATCGTCTCCGAGGCCGGGGCGATGATCCCGTTCATGAGGGTGCTTCCCGCCCTGACGCCGGAGGTCATCTCCAAAGCGATCACCGGGATCGCCACCATGGCCGCCAAGCAGGGTGTGACCTACGTGCACGAGGCGGCCACCGGTGCAATCGCCGGAGTTCAAGAAGTCGACCTGCTGCACACGACCTTCGGCCAGCCCGGTTTCGCGTTACGCGGGTCGATGTCGCTATGGGGTGAGCAGCTGGCCGACTTCACCGCCGCCGGGATCGTGCCGGGATCCGGTGACGACCGGCTGCGCAGTCAGACCATCAAGTGGGTCTCCGATGGATCCAACCAGGGCTACACCGGCTTCATGCGGGAGAACTACCTGGGCCGCGACACTCGCGGCGTAGCCAACTTCACCCCGGAGCAGTTGGCCGCCAACTTCGCCGAGACCGTCGCCGCGGGTTGGCCGATCATGTGTCACGCCAACGGCGACGCGGCGATGGACATGGTCTTGGCAGCCTTCGCCGAAACCGCCAAGAACCCGGCCTGGGACGGATCCAAGCGGCACCGCACCGAGCACTCCTCGCTGCTGCACGACGAGCACATCGCGGCGATGGCCACGCTCGGAATCACCCCGAGTTTCCTGATGAACCATGTCCGATTGTGGGGCAGGGTGATGCGCGACGACATCCTTGGTGCGAAGCGGGCGAACCTGCTCGACCGTTATGGCTCGGCGGTCAAGGCCGGACTGCGGGCGAGCCTGCACTGCGACTTCTCCGTCTCGCCGATCGGGCCGCTGAGCTACATCGCGACAGCGGCGGCCCGGACGATGGCCGACGGGGGAGAGGTGCTCAACGCCGCCGAGCGCGTCAGCGTGGCCCAGGCCCTGCGCGGCAACACCATCGACGCGGCGTGGATGTGCCACGCCGACGCGCTGGTCGGCTCGCTGGCCGCAGGGAAGGCCGCCGATTTCGTCCTGCTCGGCGGGGATCCGCTGGCTCACGAGAACGACCCCGACGCAGTGCGCGAAATCCCCGTGCTGGCAACCTATCTCGACGGCGTCGAGGTGCACTCGGCCTGACCGCTTAGGGCCGTCCGGTCATTGGGGTGCGGCGCTCGCCGTGGGCACGGTGAAGGTGGTCGGATCCTCGCCCTCCAGTTTCACCGGCGCCTTCGGATCATTGGTCACGACGTCCGGCATGCAGCGCCCATCGGGGACGCTGTAGGCCTGGGTCTCGGCGCACTGCCGGCCCGGGTCGCTGGTGCCGACGGAATCCCCCTGCGGCGCCGGAGCCTGCTGGTCATTGGTGACCACGCTTGCCTCGCACTGCTCTGAGCTGGCGTCATAGAACTGATCGGCTAGACATTTGGTTCCGTCGAAGTCCGAGACGTCAGCAGTTGCCTGCGGGTCATTGGTGACCACGGCAGCCGCGCACTGCCCGGCGGTGGCGTCATATGTCTGATCGGCCGTGCATTTGGTTCCGTCGAAGTCGGAGATGTCATCCCAGGCCTGGGGGTGTCCCTGCGGCGTTGCGGCGACGATACCGAGGGCCACGCCGAATCCGACCGCGAGGAGCATCGCCGACGCTGCGATCCGCGAGCCTGAATACATCGCTCTACCTCCGGTTGTCTCCGAGAGATGATGGAGGGTGAGGCTACTCGTGAAGGTCGCCGTTGGCGGCGAATTCGGCGCGGTACTTCTCGGCTCCAGGCTGCCGGCCACGCATCTTTACCGGGAGTTGGTGCGCTCGTCACTCCGTCGAACCCGTCGAGCCACCACACCGCCACCACCATGGCCGCCGCCACGATCCCGACCGACACCGCCGGGCCGGCCCAGGCCATTGTCGCGCCCACTGCGGTGGCCGACAGGAACGTCGCGACGTGTTTGGGGGCCTGCGCCAGGCCGGTGACCCCGCCGCGGACCCCCTCCGGGGCGTCGGCCTGCACGATCGATCCGGTCACGGTGAACATCGCCGAGGTCGCCGCCTCGGCGAGTGCCACCGTCAGGCAACCGGCAACCAGCCACCCGGGTGTCGGTGCGACGGCCCCGCTGCCCATGGCCACCGCTTCCACGGCGAGAATCCCGGCCAGTAATCCGGCCGCCTGTCGCAGCAGTCGCGCCGGACACACCCGGTGCCAGACCAGCGTCACCCAACTGGCACCTGCCAGTGCGCCCAGGCCGGCGGCCAGCGCGATCAACCCCAGATACTCGACTGCCGACAGCGCCACCGTGATCGCCGGTCCCAGCACGCCGACCGGAAGTGCCAGTGCCAGAACGATATCGGCGCGGGTCGCTTGAGTCAGCCGCCGGACGCCCCACAGAGCCGACCAGGCGTCACCCAGGGAGCCGGACCCTGACATCGGTTGCGGCAGCCCTGCTCCCAGGCCCAGCGTCAACGCAGCGAGCAGCGGCAGGAAGCCCGTCGCGCAGAGAATGAGGGCTACCCCGGTGTGCCCGGTGGCCACCGCCACCCCACCGGCCAGCGCTCCGCCCAGAGCGCCGACCCGGGCGATCCAGTCGTCGAGGACCGCGGCGTCGCGGGCCGCGCGGGCCGGCACCAGGCTGGCCTGGAAGTGCTGCCAGGACGGCCGCAGCAGGGCCATCGCCAGCCCGTCACCGGCGGCCAATGCCAGCACGAGGGTGGTGCTCACGGTCCCGCTCAGGGCGAGCGCACCGCCGATCAGCATCGGCAGCGCCCGCAGGGCGAGGGCGACGGCGAACGTGGCCCGGGCCGGCGTCCGGTCGACCAGCACCCCGGCAGGGATCACCGCGACGGCGAACGCCAGAGACATCGCGGCGAACGCGCCGCCGATGCCCAGCGCGCCGCCGCCGGCGGAGTCCACGATTCCGACGCGCAGCACCAGATTGGCCGCCGAGGCGATCTCGACCGGTAGTGCCACGCACAGCAGCGCGGCCAGCGCCCGATGCTCGGCCACCGAACGCCAGGTGGTGGCAGCGCTCACGGTCATGCCCCGATGGCGCGGACGGCCTGTACGACGCGACCCAGTCCGTGCTCGAGGGGGGCCGCCACCGGCCGACCGAGGCGCTGCTCGAGCAGGGCGCACTCGTCGTCGATCGTGGCCGGGTCCATGCCCGAGGTGTTGATCGTGACGGCGACCACCGGCCGGCCGAAGCGTTCCAGCAGTGACACCTCGTCGGCGATGTCGGGGATCCGGAAGCCGCGGTCCTCGAATCCGTCGAAGAACTCGCGGGCCGGGCTGTGCTGCAGCACCACCGCATGCACGTCACCGCACAGCATCAGGACCGCGCCGCCGCCGGGCCCGGAGGGGTTGCGGATGCCGGCCTGTCCCTCCAGGACCATGACGTCGGGGTCGGCGCCGGCCGCACAGTCCAGCATCGCGCCCTCGAGTTCGCCGGGGATGAAGTCATTGGTCAGCGAATCCAGCACGATGCCGTAACGGCCGCCCTGCATCCACCCGGTCTGGCCGGTGTGGATCATCTCGGCGCTGCGGCCAGTTCGGCGCAGACCCTCGACCAGCATGCGTGCGGTGGTGCGTTTGCCGACCATGCAGTCGGTGCCGAGGATAGCCACGCGGGTGGCCCGCAACTCGGTGACCTCGCCGGTCCAGAACCGCTGCGGCCGGTCGGCCGGCGGCTTGCGGACATCGGTCAGGGTGGCGCCGAGTCGCGCGGCCAGCGGGGCGATCACCGGGTCGTTGCACAGGAAGTCGTGCAGCCCGCTGACGATGTCGAAGCCGTGCTCCAGCGCCCGCACGAGTTCGGCGTGCAACGCAGGGGTCAGCCGGCCGCCGTGCGGGGCCACCCCGAGGACCGCGGCCGGCCGGCCGCCTCCAGCCAGCACCTTGGCGCCGGCCAGATCGGCGACCACGCGGATTCCGTTGGGGGCGCCGCCCAACAACACCCCGGCGTCGGAGCCGGCGCAGGTGGAGTCCACCACGGCGCGGATGTCGAAGCGGGTGGTGCCACGCACCAGGCCGTGTGCGACCTTGCCACGCGGGGTCTGGAAGGCGCCCTCGGCGAGGACAACCGCGGGCTGCGGGGCGACAGTGACGGGCTTGCCGAAGGCCTTCGCGAGCGAAGGAATCTGTTCGAACAGCGTGGACATGTCGGGGGTTTCCTCTCGGGTTTTCCGTTGTCCCCCAACGGTGCCGCGCGCAGGGCGAGACGGGCGTCGGCGGGAAACCCCTACCGGTTGATGATTCGCTGTCCTCGTATTGAGGGACATTCACGTCGAGCGGCGGGTGCCGAGGCGGGCCCCCGTTGCGTCGGGCCGCCCGCGCCGACTTGCGCGCGCCGAGCAACCCCCGCGCCGAGCTGCCCCGCGCCAAGCTACCCCGCGCCAAGCTACCCCGCGCCGACTTGCGCGCGCCGAGTGTGAAGTCAGTGCGGAAAAAGGGGCTGAAAATCGCAGAGGATTCACGCTCGGCGTGGACGGGGGGCGGGCCAGCGGAGGGGCGGACGGAGGGGCGGCCGGGTGAGCGGTCCGGCGGACGGGATCCCGCTCAGGCGGCCAGCCAGGCCAGTGCCGCGGTGACCAGCGCGGCGGTGCCGGTGTCCAGGGTCGGCTGGATCAGCGGGGCGAAGTGAGGGGAGTGGTTGACCGGGATGTCGGTGGGCATCGCGCCGTCGGCGGTCTGGAAGAGACGGGGATCGGCCCCGCCGAACAGCCAGAAGCTGTACGGCGCCCCGACGCCGCGGGCGAGGTCGCTGAAGTCCTCGCTGCCGGTGATCAACGGCGCGGTGATCAGTGTGTCGGCGCCCAGGGCCGTGCTGAACGCCGTGTCGAGGCGGGCGGTGACGTGCGCGTCGTTGTCGGTCAGCGGTGCGTTCTCGAAGACGTCGAACTCGGGGTCGCGTGGGGAACCCGACGCGGCACACTCCGCGGTGACGATCCGGCGGATCGCCTCCAGCAGCGTGGAGCGCACCGCCTCGCTGTAGAACCGGATGTTGACCAGCAGTTCGGCACGGTCGGCGATGATGTTGGCCTTCGATCCGGCGTGCAGACTGCCCACAGTCAGCACGGCCGGCTGGCCCGGTTCGATCTCCCGGGCGACGACACCCTGCAGGCGCAGCACGATCGCCGCCGCGAGCAGCACCGGATCGACCGTGCTCTGCGGCATAGAAGCGTGCCCGCCGTGGCCGTGCACCGTGATCCGGATCGAGGCGGCCCCGGCGAAGGCCGGCCCCGCAACAGTGGCCAGTCGCCCGGCCGGCAGCGGCGCCACATGCTGACCCAGCGCGACGTCGACCGGGCCGATCAGAGCCGCCAGGCCGTCCTCCACCATCCCCTGGGCGCCGTTGATGGTCTCCTCGGCTGGCTGAAATACGGTGACCAGCGTTCCGCGCCAATGCTTTTCGCCCTCGGCGAGCAGTTGGGCGGCCCCCAGCAGGCAGGCGGTGTGCATATCGTGGCCGCAGGCATGCATCACCGGCACCTCGGTGTCCTCGCCCACCGGGGTGGCCAGCACCGTGCTGGCGTAGGGCAGCCCGGTCTCTTCGCGCACCGGCAGCGCGTCCATATCGGCGCGCAGCAACACCGTCGGACCCTCGCCGTTGCGCAGCATCCCCACCACACCGGTGCCGCCGACCCCGGTGTTCACCTCGAAACCGGCCTCGGCCAGGCGCTTCGCCACTACCGCCGCGGTGCGATGCTCCTGATGGGACAGCTCCGGGTTCTGGTGGAGATCGCGGTAGAGATCCTCCTGCCAGGGCCGGATCCGTTCGGCGGCCGCCAGGACAGCGCGGAGGGAGTCGGTGAGCATCGGATCAGTCGATCACGGACCGTCCTTAGCTGTCCGGCAATTCCCCCCGCCGACCTGCGGGGTCGGCCATGATGGGAGGCGATGGTGTGCTGCATCGTGGGACTCGGGATCCTGATGGTCGTCGGGCGGCTTCGGCGCCTGCTCGGCCTGGGCCGGTCCGGGGAGACGACGGTGCTGTTCGCGCCGGTCGCCCGGCGCCCCGCCCCAGGTCAGCCGCCGCTCTGCGAGCCCTCGCCGGTGATCGAGAGCCGGTCCGAGCCGGTGAGTGTGCTGCGCTACTGCGCCCTTGCGGTGGCCGTGTGCCTGATCGGCGTGCCGGTGCTGGCGCTCAGCGGCGTCGTGCAGAACACCGGCTCGGCGACGGCGTGGTCGGTGCGCAGCGCCTGCTATCTCGCGGTGATCGTCGTAGCGCTGGCGCTGAGCCGTGCGATACCCCTCTGGCGGGCACCCCGCGGGGTGGGCACGCTGCTGATCGTGCTGGGCGCGGTGATCTTCGAACTCGGGGTGCTCGATATGCACGCCTTCGGGCTGTTCGACTTCGCGGGCCCGAACATGATGGGCGACATGGTGTTCCACAACCTCGGACCGGTCATCGCGATGGCCGGCGGGCTGGCGTTGCTCTATGGATCGAGCGGGCGCAACGCCACCTCGTGGCGGTCGCCGAGGTCGACCGACACCGTCGCGCGGCCCGAGCCGTCGGCGGTCACGGTGTCCTCGACGCCGCCGATCACCGCGTAACCGTGCCCGGGGGCGAGGCGCTCGACGCCCAGAGCCGTTCGTCCGCCGCCGTTTCCGGGCCGTAGCGTCAGGTCGAGGGCGCGCCCGTCGCTCACCGCCCGGGTCACCAGGACGTCCGGATAGGCGGCCTGGGCGAGCACCGGCCCGGTCCGCCACTCGGCGGGAACCTCCCCGGAGAGCAGGTCGCGCATCGCGTTGGCGGTGGTGAACCGGGCCAGCACATGCCCGGCGTTGCCCCAGCTGGAGATGCCCGTGTAGGCGCGAGCCCCGTCTTTGCGCACGGTCTTGTACCGCTTGTCCAGTGACCCTTCGAGGGCATCCGCCAACTCGTCGTCGCCATGCTCCTTGGCGGCAGCCATCACCGAGACCCGGCTCATCCCGGTGCCGCGGCTGTAGTTGCCCGGATCCAGGGTCTCCCAGCTGGTCGCCTCGATCGTGACATCGTCCTCGGTGATGCGAACCAGGTTCTCCCGCAGATTCTCCCAGGTCTTCTTGGCCTGATCGGGCATGGCGAAGTGCAACCAGTACGACATCACGCCGTCGTTGCCCACCGACGGGCCCATGAAGAACTTCAGTGGGCCGCGGGCAGCCATGAACCGGTTGTCGCGCCGCAGATACTTGTGCGTGCGGTAGGCCTGCGCCATCTGCTCGACCCGGTCGGCGCCGAAGTCGGTGCCGTACAACCTGTCATGCATGAGCAGGGTGGACAGCGAGAAGGCGTTGCACATCGGGTAGATCAGCCGGGGCTCGCACGGGTAGAGCGGTCCGTGGCTGCTGATGTCCATGTTGTGCACGATCGCCTCGCACAGCGAGGCGAACTCGTAGACGTACTCGGTGTCGTCGTTCCAGCGCAGAGTGAACGCCCCCGGCTCAGAGAACCGGGCGTCGTTGAGGGTCTCGAACATCCCGATCATGACCCCGAGGAAGCCGGTGTACATGACGTTGGCGAAGACGATCGGATCGGGATTCCAGCGTTGGTAGCCGACCAGGCACTCGTGCGCCCAATACCCCCACACCCGCTTGTCGCGCATCTTCTCGATGGTGTTGGCCTGAGCTTCGGTGAGGTAGCCGGTGAACGCCGGGGTGTAGCTGTACTGGGCCAGGGCCAGCGCGTAGCAGGTGTAGTTGAGCTGGTAGCGCAACGCCGAGAGCAGGTACTGCTCGATATGGGAGAAGCCGTCGAAGCGGTCCAGCGGCTGCAGGGACAGGTCCAGCAGATAGCGCTGCAGTTCCAGGTCGTCGGGGGTCAGCTCGCCGACCCGGCGGCTCCCGGACTCCAGGAAGTGTTCTGCCGTCGACATCGTGTGCTCCTCAAACCTCCCCGATGGACCGGTGCGGCACTGCTCGCCGGGTCAGCTGAGTATGCCTCCGGGCGGGACCCCCGGGGCAGGAAACCACCGAACGGCAGGCGCTCGGAGAGGATTCGGCGGTAGCCTCATCACGCAGCCCGCAACCAGCGCCAGCAAGGAATACCCATGGCCAGTCCCGCGCCCGCTCCCCGTCGTCATCGCGTCGTCATCATCGGCTCCGGATTCGGCGGGCTGACCGCGGCCAAGTCCCTGCACCGCGCCGACGTCGACGTCACCTTGGTGGCCAAGACCACCAGCCACCTGTTCCAGCCGTTGCTCTACCAGTTGGCCACCGGCATCCTCTCGGCCGGAGACATCGCGCCGACCACCCGGCTGGTACTCAAGCGCAACAAGAACTGCAAGGTGCTGCTCGGCGATGTCGAGGAGGTCGACCTGACGAACCGGACCATCACCTCCAAGCTGATGTCCATGGAGACGGTGATCCCCTTCGACAGCCTGATCGTGGCGGCCGGCGCGCAGCAGAACTACTTCGGTAACGATCATTTCGCCACCTACGCCCACGGGATGAAAACCATCGACGACGCCTTGGAGTTGCGCGGACGCATCATGGGGGCCTTCGAGGCTGCCGAGGTCACCACCGACCCCGAGGAACGCAAGCGGCGGCTGA
>SXGQ01619337.1_pt1 | contig 13041 bp, 25 predicted proteins | sample 3178371 | NCBI WGS metagenome assembly SXGQ01 (sample SAMN11356859, study PRJNA531348) | freshwater metagenome | isolation source: freshwater sample F1-20 | place: China: Fuxian Lake, Yuxi | collected 2017-12-25
ATCTTTGCTGAAGCAGCAAATAGTTTAGTGTTACCTGAACGTTGACGATTATCTAATCGTGAACCAAACACGATGATCTTATCTGCGTTCTGAATCAGATAGTTTCCTCCACGATTACCATAGACGCCAAAGTGACCGCAGTATAGAGGATTATCATGATCAAAGGAATTCAATGCAGACCAACTCGCAACGAATGGAATCTTATAGAAATTTAGCCACTTTTCAAGTTCTTTTTCTACACCAGCAAGTTCTACTCCAGCACCAAAAACGACTAATGGTCTCTTTGCATCAGTCAAAAAAAGTCGAATAGCGGTGCTAATATATTTGATGTCTGCAGGAAATGTTTTACCATTATAATATTCAGGAAGATCTAAACCTTCACCGACATCATCGGTTTGAACATCCATAGGGATATCAACAAGTACCGGGCCCATGCGACCTCTGAACATCGCTTCAGCCGCATTTTTTAGTCCTTCACGAAGAGTCTTTGCATCGGTCACTGCAACAGCATAATTACATATTGGTTGGACCATACTAACGATGTCCATCTGCTGAAACCCAGCTTGACGAACTTTTGCACCGCGATACTGTGCTTGTTCTTTTCCGTTTACTTGTCCAGTAATATGAATGCTTGGAATACTATCGTAATATCCGCATGCGATACCAGTCACGAGATTACTGGCTCCTGGACCAGAAGTACAGAAGGTTGCGCCGATAGTTTTACTCGTTCTCCAGACAGCATCTGCTGCCATCGCCGCAGCTTGTTCGTGTTGAAAACATTTGTAATCGATGCCTTCTTCCCGAGAGACAGCATCGACCATAAATGCGCATGCTCCGCCTTGTACAAGATAAACGTCTTTGACGCCTATTGCTTTCAGAAATTTTGCAACATATTCAGAACCTTTCATATCATTCTCCTAAATAAATCTATTCATAAATTGATCGACCACATTTCCTATATACTCGATCTGTTCGGGTCTAATTACAGGACTCGTTCCATGAAAAAACGATCGAGTCATCGTATAAGTCGCCATCGGATAATCATCACGGGCGATGTTTTGATCCATTAGATGGCTGTATGCAGGTTGAAGCATAATATTACCAGCAAAATAAGGACGCGTCTGAATTAGATTGTCTTCAAGATAGTCTACGATCTGTGTACGTGTAAACGGTGCACCCTGACGAATCGTCAATGGAAAAGCAAACCAACTCGGATCAGAACCTTTCGTTGCCCGAGGCAAATGAAAAAACTCTTCGTACTTTTCATAGACGTTAAACAGCAACTTATAGTTCCGGCGCCGTAGCTCATGAATCTGAGGCAACTTCTTCATCTGTTCTAGACCCATGGCAGCTTGCAACTCGATAGGTTTTAGATTATATCCGATCTCGTCATAGACATACTTATGATCGAAGATCTCACCAGGCATAGAAGGGATCCATTCAGAGAATCTAGCCTTACAAGTACCACACTTAAGCTTATTTGCTTCTGGTCCGACACAATAACAGCCTCGACCCCATTCACGAAATGATCTCAAGACGTCTTCGCACACGGCATCGTCACACGCAACGAACCCACCTTCACCCATCGTCATATGATGAGCTGGATAAAACGAACAAGAAGCCATCGCGCCATAAGAACCTAGTGGTTTACTTTCATAGGTACTTCCGAGAGCGTCACAACAGTCTTCCAAAAGCACTAAATCGTACTTTTTGACGATCTCCATCAGTCTATTCATGTCCGGAGGATTCCCAAGCACATGGGCGAACGTAATTACCTTAATATCACGCTCTCGTTCGAGTACTTCTTCGACTTTATTGAGATCTAAGTTCAATGTATCGAGCTCGATGTCAACAAATACTGGTTGGAAGCCAACTTGGAGCGTTGGATTGAGCGTAGTAGGAAATCCAGCGATCGGCATGAGTACCTTTGTACCTTTGGGAAAGTTCCGATAGCGCTTGGAAGTCAATGCAGTCATCATCAACAAGTTAGAAGAGCTCCCAGAATTCGTCAGGATGCCTCGACTCTTATCAAAGAGCTTAGGAAAGCGTCTCTCGAACTGAATCGACTTATTTCCCATCACCAACCACTCACTCAACAAGCTCTCGATCGCTACAACATACTCTTCATCATCAAAATATGGTCCTGCATAAGGTACAAAGTCTCTCCCAGCCACCCAATCTCGATCTTTCTTACCACGAGACTGTTCTACCAAAGCTCTAATCTGTTCAATCATCGTGTAATCCTCTGAATATACTTTTTCATCACGTTCACTCTCTGTTCTATCGGCAATCCTGGTAACTGCAAGACGAAGTCGCCTTCGACCCAGTCTCCGTCATGTCCTGTATGGTCTACATGAGGTCTCCCTCTCCATTCTGGATACAAATCATAGATGTAACTGTTCATCACTCTCTGAGGCAACGCTTTGATGATGTCTTTTCCAAGAGGATCCTGAAAATAGAAGTCGATCATCGCCTGCTGTTCATACCAATAATGGTTCTTATAATGATCTACTTGAGAAAGGACCCATCTCATCAGTCCTTTCCCGACCCGACTATTTTTAATCAGCATGCTGTCTACGTTCATGCCGTTACCATCAAAACATACTACCACATGATACTCGTCATCGACGATGTTCTCTAGTCGGACATTAAAGTTCGTCACCATCACGTCAGCACCGGTCCAATGAATCCAGTCTAAGTAAGGCTTCTCTTCGAAGACGTCGAGTATCATCTTGATCTTCTCAAAGCCAAGCATCTTCGGCTCAGTAAAGAAGAACCCATCAGTCTTACAGATAGACTCGTATCCCCACTTCTGACAGTAAAGCTTCTTACTCTGATGATAGGTTATGTCTGCCAGTTCGGCATAGTTGTGATCGTTCAGACTTATCTGGGCAATATTCATGCTATATCTTACCAATTCAGTGATAATACTATATATCTCTCACTTTCATGCTACCCTTCCATTTGCGCAGATCAGCAGGTCCTAAAGGTCTGTGGTTCACAGTTCTCTTTGGTAATCCTAGAGCCACATAAGTCTCAAAGTCAATCAGAGACATCATGATATAAGGACTAAAATCTGCAGTAGTGACCTTACCAGTAGTCTCAGACATAACATAGTGAGTAACAGAATACACATCATCCTTGTCCTCAATCAGAGGGCAGTAATGGTATCCATTGACCTTGTACTTTGCCTTAGGGAGATCTTTCTTCTTCATCAGTTTATCTCTATATGATTCAGTATACCTAAGATTATACAGAAGTATATTATTGTTGTACATGGCCTTCGCACCAGACAGTGCGATCGCTGGCTTTCCAATAAAACTGGGGAGGTATTTTTTTCCCGGGGAATTTTTTTCTGGGGAGGGGATACGGAAATGTCAAAGGCAAAACCAGGCAGGGGTTTTCAGTGGATCTACCTGTCCCTCAGTGGACCGTCAGCTGGACCTCAGTGGCCTTCAGCGAAACTAGTATAGAGGGGGGACCCCAAGGCCCGAACTCGTTTTTTTCTAACGATAGGGCCCCTTGTGACGTTAGATGCGTGCGGCGATCTGGTCCAGGCGGGCCAGCAGCTGGCGTAGCAGCATCTTGATCTCTTTGACGTCGGCTTCGGTCATTCGGATTCTCCAGAGAGGTACAGTAGGATGAAGAAGACACAGCCAACGGTGACTATGGTGGTGAACTCGACTAGGTCAGCAGCGTTCATCTACTTGCTCCCGTACATGATGACGGCAACACAGGCACAGAAGGCCAGGCCGATACAGATGGTGATGGTGTATTCCATATGGTGTCTCCTTAGTCGTCGCCGAAGCAGCTGTCAGACATGTCGACCTCTTCGTCGTCGAGGTCGTCGGAGGCTTCGATGAGGTGATCGGCCAGCCTGAGGAAGGCTTGACACTGGTCGACCAGACGATCAAAGGCAGCCTTCTCGGAACGATTGAGGTCGAGGTCTTTGAGGGTGATGGCCTCTTCCATCGTTTCGAGGATCTGATCCATCTCGATGGTGGTGTTCTCGAACATGCAGTAAGACATTGAAGGCATGGTGTAGTTCCTTTGGTTAGTGTAGATAGATCTTATACTTTATACGAATTAAAGTACACTGGCCCTGGACCCTTAATCGGTACGCATCATAAGCAATAGCCGGGTCATCTTGTCCTCACAGAACTGTCGAAATTCCGCGGGGTAATCCTCCGGGTCGCAATAATCGCCGCGGTCGATCCGCCAGGCCTTGGCAAAAGCCCTTTCCAAACCTTCCAAAAACTCATTGTTCATGTTCATTCCTTTATTCATTTGGTAGACCTATTCTACCCTTACTTTGAATTAAAGTAAACTGGCCCTACCCCACGAGGTCAAGAGTTTTGACCATGTACCGGTACGCCGTGTCAGCCTTGATGGCGCGGTCGTGCAATTCATCCACACGAGCCAGCGCCGACTCACGGTTCAGGTAGGCCTCGTTCAGGAGCTTAGGCTCCAGCTGGGGGTTGTGATTCGACTGCAGGATGACGTAGACGGGTGCGATCTTCATGGTGTTCTCCTTACTTATTTCAGAGTTCGCAAGAGATGGTGGCAGCGTGACGGAACTTCTTGGTCCCAGGGATGTAGACGTAGGAGTCGATGATCTCCTCGGCGTAATCGTCATCGCCTTCGATTTCGATCACGTCCCAACCGCCCTTGTGCCATTCGCTGCGAACGATCTTGGTGGCGTAGGGGAAGAGGGTCTTCAGGAGGGCCTTCTGCTCTTTGATCGTCAGGTTGGTCATGTCGATTCCTTTATTCATTTGATGTACCTATTGTACCCTTACTTCGAATTAAAGTAAACTGGCCCTGGGTCTAGCCGCCGCCGAACATGACCTTCACGATACCGGTAGCAGACTGATCGGTGTCCGCCAGGTCCATAGCGATGAAGTCCTTGGTCTTGATGGCTTCATCGAAGTCCTGCTGATTCGCGGGATCCCCTTCGTTATCGAACCTGTCCAAGAAGAACTCACGAGCCTGGGCCAAGGATTCGGCCTTGATGGCGACCATGCCGGAGGTGTAGTCGTTCAGCACGTTGTCGATGATGAAGAGCTTCATGTTCATTCCTTTATTCATTTGATGTAGCTATTCTACTTAATACGATAAAATAAGTACACTACTTGACGCAGCGGATTTCGTAGCGGACGCCGTTGCTGTACTGGCTGATGGTGTCACCTTCGATGCACAGCGTACGGCTCAGGTTCAACATGTCATTGAAGACCGCGGCATCCTCTTGCTCGAAGATTCGCCCTAGGCCCTGGGAGGTGGTGTTGACCGTGCAGGAACCGATAGTGACTTGCAACTTCATGTTCATTCCTTTATTCATTTGGTAGACCTATTATACCCTTACTTCGAATTAAAGTAAACAGGCATTACTAGACACCTTGGTCATGGTGTTCTCCTTAGGCCTTCCGGCGGGCGTTGGTCAGCTTGCGCATGGTGTTCACCTGGTCGGCGTAGTCGGCCTGGGCCTCCATGCCGTCCTGGTAGGCTTCAGCCCGTGAGGCGATGATGACGTCTCGGAACTGCTCCTTCGACAGGAGGCCGTTCTCCATGAAGGCGAACAGGTGATCGATGAAGGCCGACTCAGAGGTCTTGAGGATGGTCAGGAGGCGTTCGACGTCGTTCATGGTAAGTTCCTTCGTTTAGTGTAGAGTAATTATACGTATTTTATTAAAATAAGTACACTGCTCCCCCACCCGGGCCCTGGGATGATCTCCTGGTCCGGGCCCCGGATGGTGTACATTAATTCCAAGAATACGTACAATGTCTCTACAGTTTGACGCTAAGTGACAGAGTCGATGGCCTGTAGCCGGGATGCACACGGAGCCTGCGTGGTTCCCCCGGCCCCTATTAGAGACTCTAGGCCCTCCCCGCGAACGCGTTGCCTTCATTGTACCATATTTGCCAAAAATAAGTACACCGATCATCCGGTCCGTCCCCGGCAGCTGTGTACTTATTTTGGGATACGTGCTAGGATACGATTCTCATGCTGACCAAATCATCAAATTCCCCTCCGGCCCCTGGCGTATGGCCACCCGGGCCCTGGAACGTCTCCTGGGAGGACCTGGGAACTGTCCACGGCTTCCCGGTACGGGCCCTGGACGCTCCGGCTGACGTGCCAGGAGCTTCATTCGTTTCCCCGGGGCCCCGGATGATTCGAATTCCCGGCCGGGCCCTGGGAGATCTTTCAGTGCGCCATGAACGGCCGGTGGATCACTTTGTAGTCCATATCCGTCAGGCCCGTCTCCCGCAGCAGCTCCAAAACCAGCTCCGGATCCGCATCCCCGCACATAAACACATCTATTGCCATATACTGGTGCTCGGGCCAGGTGTGAACCGAGATGTGGGATTCAGCCAGGGCAATGACCCCGGTGACCCCAGCGACCCCCAGCCCGTCCTTGGGCTCAAAATCGTGGAAAAAGCAGTGGAGCACAGTGGCCCCAGCTCTCCCGGCAGCCTCACATAACAACCCGGCCAACCTCTCAGAGTCCTGGGTCAACTCTGGGCCTACCTGGTACACCTCCGCAATCACATGCCGTCCCACCATCACTCTTCTCCTCAAAAGACAGTATTTATCAGCCGGGCCATGGTACGGACATTGGCTCCGCCAGAACCAATATTACCGGCTAGCCTACGAGCATTGGTTCTCCCGGAACCAATATTGAGCATCCTTTAGCCCGGACATTGGCTCCGCCGGAACCAATATTATATCGAGGATATATTATCCCGGATAACGAGCATCCTCTCTCCCGGTAAACTGAGGGTTTAATCCACCGGACATAATACATTGGCCAAATAATGTAGTTCTGCTGGACTCTTCTCGTCTAGGTCATAAGCTACTGCAATCTTGGCCATCTTGACTATTCGTTTCCAGGCATTCTCTAGGTTTTCTTTTGTCTTCTCTTGGAGGTGTAGACCAGACAGATGCATATCAGGTGCAGAATAACCTTCTACCTCAAATCGGACATCAAATGAATCCTCTCCTCTCTGACCAAAATATACTACCATCTCAGAATCGTGCACTGCATCGCTTAGGTATATCTTCAGTCGACTGCCCTTTCGAATCTGCTTAAAGTCAGGCATCATGTCGCCAGTTTGGGTATGAATGATCCAACTATTGTTCTTCGTGAGGGGTGTGAGTTCTTTTGATTCGTCTGACTTCTGTAGCATGGCGATGTACCAAGCCTGGAATTCGTGGAAGGTCCATGCTCCGTGATGGACTAAATCATAGGCCAATTCTGCGGTTACGTTTTCGTAGTTCATATTCTCTCCTTACTATTCAGACGCAGCAATATTCAGAGACCACATATCTCAGGACGAGGAGTTGATCCATTATCTTTTCTTCGCATCCTTCCTTTTCTCCGTCGTCGATGATTTGGTCTATCAGCTTAAGGAACAGGTCCACGAAGTATCCATCGTGTTTCTCGACCATCTGTTTGATAGCTGTCTTGACTCGTTTTGATGCCTCTTCCGCGATGGCGTCATGAAGCTGCATCCGAACTTCGGCTTCGAGGACATGGGGGAACTGAATGATCTTCGCTGTCATAGTATACCCTCTACAGTATAGATTCTTGTCGGTGTTTTCCAGTCCTTTGGCCTTTCAGTCAAAGGTGTTATCCATGACTCGTCGTGCCAGATCAGTCGGTTATTTGGATAGGCTATCCATTGACCTGAATCGAGTTCGATGATATGGTGGTTCTTGTGTTGGTCAGGTATCTCAGACCATCCTGTCTTCATCCAATCAAGAGTAAACAGGTAGTTTCCCATACGAAAGACGCCGTCACGGCCGATAGCTTCGACTCGATGGCCCTTCAGAAAGGGGAAGCAGATGACTTGAAACTCGTAACCGTAGCAGTCCCACCAGCACGCGAGTTCGAGTGGTAACCGTGGACAGCCTTGATGTGAGTTTATCATATGAATCGGTACTCGAGCCCATTGTGCACCGTTTTCAAGCATGACCTGAAACATCGGTACTCGACCTGGTTCTGCTCGTACTCCAAACATGATGGCTTTGGTCGAGCTTGATTCGTGTCCTGATTCTTCGTCATGAAAGAACTCGTTACGAACATAACAAGGGATGTACGGAGTTTCTGAGATGAGTGTCATAGGAAAGGGCAGTGTTTGACTAGAACGGCGATCACTGTGACGTACACCATCAGGTACATGGCGATCGTTAAGGCTTCGTACTTCTTTAGCATATGATTCTCCTTAGACTGACTCGTAAATCATTGATTTATAAGTGCTTTTCCTGTGCGGCGGTACTAATTAGCGTATCCGGTGCTTTCATGCGTCATCTGGTATCGAAAAAGGCTGAACACCGGATTCGACCATCAGCTTACTAGCATCATCAACTACGCCTTCCATCCGCTCCACGACCACAGGAAACTTTCGGGTTGCTACCGCCCTTTACTACCTAAGGGTAAGGCCCTGCCGTTGCGAGGCGGCTTCTATCGTGTGGGCGCACACTAGCTGGGAGCTAACCAGCTCGTTCAATTGATAAGTAATTATACTTACTTCGATTAAATAAGTACACCGTGGATTAGAAAGTCCCAGCGCAGATGCGCTTGTTGTACTGCGTGTAGAAAGAGCAGATGAACCCCTCGACGTCGTCCTCTCTGGAGAGGCGAGAAGTGTAGTCACCCTTCAGGACCCAGAGGCGATAGGCCTGGGATGGGCCGTCGATGCCTCCGATCTCGTAGCACTTGTAGATGGTGTGAAGGTCGGTGTCGCTGAAGATGTAGTTCATGTTACTCTTCTTCTTCCTCTTCGTTGAAGACTTCGTGCAGCTCGTCGAGAGCAAACAGCTTGACCTGGTGCTCAGACATGTCCATCAGTAAGGCCTGCACCAGCCACTTGGGGTCCAGGAGTCCTTCGTCCATCAGCTCCAGGATGGCGATGGTGTATGCTCGGGTCTTGGTCTTGTCGACTTTCATGATGCGTCTTTATTCATTTGATGAAGCTATTCTACTTATTTCGATTAAATATGTACACTAGCCCAGGTTTCGGCCCTTGATACCCAGCATCCCCTCAATGGTGCCGTACTTGACACCGAGGTAGTAGTCCAGGAACTGCCAGTCGCCGTTGGTGGCATAGGCGTCGTCCAACCACCGGATGGCCGTGGCCACGTCGACCTTGTGGTCGGTGCAGGTCTTGGCCAGCTGGGCCTCCAGGCGGACCAACGCCTGGGCCTCTTCCTGCAGGCGGTCGAGCTCACGCTGGTCAGCAGTGCGACACAGGAAGTCCCACTCGGCCTGACGCTCGGCGTCGGTGGAGTTGTCCAACCACTCGTAGTAGTAGTTGCCAGGCCGACGGCCATAGGCATCCTTGTGGAGGTCGGAGAAGCTGTAGATGTCGTAGGTGCCGTAGGTGTTGGTCATGTTCATTCCTTTATTCATTTGATGAAGTAATTCTACTTATTTTATTAAATAAAGTACACTGCCGTCAGGTGAAAAGGGGGAAAGTCAGATTAGCATACACCTTCTTCATCTCTCCCTTTTCACACGACTGATACAAGTCGTTGATTCTCCGTAGCAGAACCTCTTTAGAATCAGTAACTTGCATCAGTCGTTTTGCTTTACTCATCAATGACTTGCATCATGACCCAGGCGGGCCAGGCGCCCTACTTCTTAAACAGGGACACCTTGGCGATGGACTTCCAACGGGTCGGCTCGGTCACGTACAGCTCGGCGACCTTGATGACCATACGCAGCGTCAGCTCACGGAGCTGGAAGGCATGGTCAAAGATGTAGTCGATGACTTCCTTCTGCTGAGGCGCAGACAGACCACGCTCTTTCAGCATACCCATCTCAACCACCTGCTTGATACGAATCAGGTAGTCTCGGACCGACCGAAGGCCAACATCGATGTAGTGAGACCGACTGATGAGTGCCTTGAAGTGCTCGCTCAATCGGCTACCACCTTCGATGGCTTGGTCGAAGTCATAGTTGGTGATGAAGATGACCGAGCCTTCGAACTCAAAGGACCAAGGCAACGGCGAACCATCAGCATCGGTCATACGAGTCTCGGCACCCCACATGATGCGCCGACGTTCAGTGGTGTCACACGCAGCCTTCAGCAGATTGAGCGCATCGGCATCCTGAAAGACGCTGTCGCAGTCGTCAAACACAATGACGTCACCTTTGTGGCGGTACTCGTAGAGGGTCTTGTACAGACCGGTAGGCCGAATGAAGCCCTTGCAGATGGCCGCCTTCTTGCCAGTGTCGTCATAGTCAGACACGACCTGCTCGACCGTGAAGGACTTGCCGAGGCCGGCAGGACCGGACACGATCATCGCTCGAGCCTGGCCTTTGCAAGCCGACTGAGCCATGACGCCGACGATGTCGAACATCTCCTTGAGACGGGCATCGATCTGCTCGTCAGACTCGGTCACCACCGTCGTCATGATACGAGGCGTGATGAGGTCGTTTTTGAGCTTGGACTTACGGACGTAGATTCCTCTTGGCAACTTAGGTCTCCTTCATTTGCTTATGTTCAACTGATGAATCCATTATGCCAAAATACTTAAAATAAGTACATAGTTGCCAGGGACGGACAGGTGTATAAATAAAGGTGTCCATCGCGATACCGCGAATATCCATGGACTCTAACACTAAACAGGAGTGCCAGCATGCCTATCTATCTCTATGTCAAAACACACCTTTGTACTGGCCTTAAATATCTTGGCCAAACAAAATATAATCCATTTACTTATTCAGGGTCGGGACGTTATTGGAAGCGTCATATTAAAAAGCACGGAAATGATGTTCATACTGAAGTATTAGGTATATTCGATAATCAAAATGATTTAAGAGTCGCTGGTGAATTCTATAGCCACATATGGAATGTGGTAGAATCAATTGAATGGGCAAATTTATGTATTGAAACAGGAGTAGGAGTCATTGGGTATTATCCTTCAATTGAGGTTAAAACTCGAATAAGCCAAACATTAAAATCTCTTCATACCGATCCAAATTATAAATCAAACGCCATACGTAATTTACTTTCTGGGTCAGAAAGTCTTGCAAATAAGACGACTATGTGTCCTCATTGTCATAAGATAGGACAATTAAGAGCGTTCAAACGCTGGCATTTTGATAAATGCAAAATAAGTACACAGTTAGAGTGAATGGTTGGAACGGCTAAGACGTTCCTCAATTGACTTTACCCAACAGGAGACATCGCTCGAGCCAATCTCCTCGACCTCGCCCACGTAGAGGGCCTCGGTGTCCACGGCATCCTCGACCATGTCAAGGCCATAGACACGTAACAAGTCCACATGGCAAGTGATGATGCGGCGAATGATAGCGTTTTTGACTGCGTCCATGTTCAGCTCCATATTCATTATGGAACTATTCTACGTATTTTATTAAAATAAGTACACAGTCTGCCAGGTGAAAAGGGGATCGGTTTCTTAGCATACTTCTTCCTCATCCTCTCCCTGCATGGGAAAGACGCAAGTCATTGATTGTTCGTGCCAAAAGCCTTACCAAATCAATGACTTGCCTCAGTCGTTTTGCTAATCAAATCAAAGACTTGCGGCCACGATGCTCTTCACAGAGTGAACCCGGAACGACCGCCACACCTGTTCCTCAGGTAGGAACACGGCGATGGACTCAGACGGCTTCTTGGTCTTGCCTTCAACCTGCTCCATTTGTGGCAGGAGCTCAGGCTTCAGAGTGCAGACCATGGTCCTCTCTTCCCCGTTCACCTTGGTGAAGGTAACCTCACAGGGACCAGCCATGAGCTTCTGACGAATCTCCTCTCGGCGGGCTACCAGCCCCCATGGGCAGTGAGTTTCCCAGAGCTCATCGACCTGCGGCTCGAAGCCCAGTTCCTTCAGCTCGTTCATCATGGCTGTCATCTGTTTGGCAGACTCTACGCCACGCTGCCATACGCCATGATCATCACTATAGGTGTAATACCAGTCGTGAAGCTCCATGTGTTCCGCAAGGTCCTGTAGCATCATGTCAATCTCGGCCATCTTGCTCATCTTCTTCTCCTCTTAAGTAAAGTCGTAGCCTTCGCAGTAGGCCACGTTCTGTGTGTTCTCCCACTCTTTCTTGGGGAACACGCCGCGATGAAGCAGCTCCAGGGCCAGGGCGTCGATGAGACCTTCAATCTCCCCGTTGGTCATCTCGCCCATGTGGCAGCCAATGGCGTACATCGCGATGGGAAGGTACTTGCTCGCGTCGCCCTGGATGTCCATGATGCGAGCTTTTTCGAGAGTGTACTGTTTGCGCATGTCGTTTCCTTTATTCATTTGGTAGACCTATTCTACGTATTTTACTAAATTAAGTACACCGATAGGTGGACTACTCGAAGGTCAGCCCAAGCTGCGCGATGACCTTGCTGGCCAGTTCCTTCTCACGGTCAAAAGCTTCCATTTCCCAGGGGAGGGCCCGATACGCCTTGTAGCCAGTACGGACCTTGACATGCTCGCCATTCCAGTATTGGTTCCAGTCGCCAGAGGCAGCGCTCTGAGAGGCAGCCAGACGACCCTGGTGGTACTGTTCGGCATGGACCAGCTCGTGGGCCAGCGTCTGAATGGCCGACGCCAGAGGCAACCGGCAGTCCAGTTCCACTGTCTTCACCTTGGACCAGTACTGACCGTGCTTGGTCCGTTTACGGATGGCAGTCACACGAAAGGTAGTATCCTCGGCGAAGTCCAAGAGGCCTCGGAAGGCCGATTCAGTGCTCTTGATGAGCTCGGCAATCGGGTATGCTGTCTTGGGGAAGTGGTACCAAGCCGAGGCCGACATCTTGATACGCGGGGAAGAACTGAAGAGCTTGTCGTGTTTGTCGCTAGTCATTTTGTATCACCTTTGTTCATCATGAAGTAATTATACGTATTTTATTAAAATAAGTAAATGCTAGCCATCAACTCGTTTGAAGTGGACGACCTCGTACTCGGACGTGGTGGAGTTCCAGTGAGTCAGGATAGCCCGGCCCTGGTCTTCCTTCAGTTGCTCGATTACGGCTTCCTTCTTGTCCGCAAAGTTGGGGTTGTCCACGAAGAACAAGTGGACC
>SXGQ01180394.1_pt1 | contig 13038 bp, 9 predicted proteins | sample 3178371 | NCBI WGS metagenome assembly SXGQ01 (sample SAMN11356859, study PRJNA531348) | freshwater metagenome | isolation source: freshwater sample F1-20 | place: China: Fuxian Lake, Yuxi | collected 2017-12-25
GAAAATATTGTAGCAGTGGCGCTCGTGTGTCTTGCTTAGAGTCTGACTTTGTAGAAGGCTTGACGGGTGGACTTGGATAGACCGCCGCCGGTCAGTCCTGGCTGTTCGTGCCCTGCTGCCTGGATGGATGGTATTGGTGCCTTTGCAGGTCTTCAAGGGCGACAAATTCCAGCGCTTTATGGTGGGTGCACTCCAAGATGACGGGCGGGGCCAGATTGGCCAGCAGGGCTTGTCGCCACCTCAGTGCGCATACGCACCAGCGGTCCCCGGGCTTGAGTCCCGCAAATCGCCATTGAGGCCTGGGTGTGATCAGGTCGTTGCCCATGGCCACTTGAAAATCCAAGAACTCGGCCGTCATGCGGGCGCAGATCAGGTGCGAGCCCACATCGCTGGCATCGGTCTGACAGCAGCCGTCGCGGAAATAGCCGGTCAGTGGATCGTAGGAGCAGGGCACCAGCTCGGTGCCCAAAACGTTGAGTGTTTTCATGGCTGTCTTGGCTTGATTTTAGAGCCGAGCCCTTCAATGGGGCAGATGATGGGCAGGAGCTGGGAAGAGAAAGCCGGCTGTGTCCTGAGGCGTGCCCGGTCCCCCGCCCGGTTGAGTCACACAATTTCCGTACACTCTCGTCCTTTCCCTGTTCTCCTGGGCCCACTGAGGCGTTGCCATGAAATTTCGTTTTCCCATTGTCATCATCGACGAAGACTTTCGCTCCGAAAACACATCGGGGCTGGGTATACGCGCTCTGGCACAGGCCATCGAGTCCGAAGGCTTCGAGGTGCTGGGGGTGACCAGCTATGGGGATTTATCTCAGTTTGCACAGCAGCAGAGCCGGGCCAGCGCCTTTATTTTGTCGATTGACGACGAGGAATTTACCCCCGGCCCCGACCTTGATCCGGCTGTTTTGAGCCTGCGCACCTTCATTGAAGAAGTTCGGCGCAAGAACCTCGACGTTCCCATTTACGTGTATGGCGAAACCAAGACGTCGCGGCACATCCCCAATGACATCTTGCGTGAATTGCATGGCTTCATTCATATGTTCGAGGACACGCCCGAGTTCGTGGCCCGGCACATCATCCGCGAGGCCAAGAGCTATCTCGAAGGCCTGCAGCCGCCGTTCTTCAAGGCCTTGCTCGACTACGCGGAAGACGGTTCTTATTCGTGGCACTGCCCGGGGCATTCGGGTGGCGTGGCCTTTCTCAAGAGCCCGGTCGGGCAGATGTTTCACCAGTTTTTTGGCGAAAACATGCTGCGTGCGGACGTCTGCAATGCCGTGGAAGAGTTGGGCCAACTGCTCGACCACGACGGCGCCATCGGCGCCAGTGAGCGCAACGCAGCCCGGATTTTCAATGCCGACCACTGCTTTTTTGTGACCAACGGCACCAGCACGTCCAACAAGATGGTCTGGCACCACACAGTGGCGCCGGGCGATGTGGTGGTGGTCGACCGCAATTGCCACAAGTCTGTGCTGCACTCGATCATCATGACCGGCGCGATCCCGGTGTTTCTCAAGCCCACACGCAATCACTTCGGCATCATCGGTCCGATCCCGCAGGAGGAGTTCGAGCCGGCCGCCATCCGCGCCAAAATTGCTGCCAACCCCTTGCTCAAGGGGGTGGCGGCGAGCAAGGTCAAGCCGCGTGTGCTCACCCTCACGCAGTCAACCTATGACGGCGTGCTCTACAACACCGAGACCATCAAGGGCATGCTCGACGGCTATATCGCCAACCTGCACTTTGACGAGGCCTGGTTGCCGCACGCAGCATTTCATCCCTTCTACGGCTCCTACCATGCCATGGGCAAGAGCCGCACACGGCCCAAGGAGTCGGTGGTTTACGCTACGCAGTCCATCCACAAATTGCTCGCCGGCATCAGTCAGGCCAGCCACGTTCTTGTGCAAGATTCACAGCATGTCAAGCTCGATCGGCACCTGTTCAACGAGGCCTATCTGATGCACACCTCGACCTCGCCTCAGTACAGCATCATTGCCAGCTGCGACGTGGCCGCCGCCATGATGGAGCCACCGGGCGGCACGGCCTTGGTTGAAGAGAGCATTGCCGAGGCGCTCGATTTCCGCCGGGCGATGCGCAAGGTCGATGCGGAGTATGGTGAAGACTGGTGGTTCAAGGTCTGGGGCCCCGATGCGCTGGCCGACGAGGGCATAGGCCTTGCGGACGACTGGATCCTCAAAGGTGAATCTGCCCGCAACGGATCACGCAGCGGCGCGGCCAACTGGCATGGCTTTGGCAAGATCGCATCGGGCTTCAACATGCTCGACCCGATCAAGTCGACCATCGTCACACCCGGTCTGGACCTCAACGGCAAATTTGCCAAGACCGGTATCCCGGCAAGCATCGTGACCAAGTTTTTGGCGGAGCACGGTGTGATCGTCGAGAAGACCGGTCTTTACAGCTTCTTCATCATGTTCACCATCGGCATCACAAAAGGCCGCTGGAACACCTTGCTCACTGCCTTGCAGCAGTTCAAGGACGACTATGCCAAGAATCAGCCCATGTGGCGCATCCTGCCCGAGTTTTGCCAAAAGTATCCGCGCTATGAGCGCATGGGTCTGGCAGACCTGTGCCAGTACGTGCACGCGCTCTACGCCAAGTACGACATTGCGCGCCTGACCACCGAGGTGTACCTGAGCGATCTGGCGCCCGCGATGACGCCCAGCGATGCATACGCGCACATTGCGCACCGTAAAACCGATCGGGTCGAGATCGACGATCTAGAAGGCCGCATCACGGTGGGCCTGGTCACGCCATACCCCCCCGGAATTCCCCTGCTGGTCCCGGGCGAAGTGTTCAATCGCAAGATCGTTGATTACCTCAAGTTTGCCCGAGAGTTCAATGCCCAGTGCCCCGGCTTCGAGACCGATATTCACGGACTCGTCGAGGAGGCCGATGCGACGGGGAAACCGCGCTACTACGCCGATTGCGTCAGGACCTAGGGGCTATGCGCCGGCCGGCTCGGCGATGCCGCCAACCACCTGGCTAAAACCACCGTCCACATAGGTGATCTCGGCGGTCACACCGCCGGCCAGGTCGCTGAGCAGAAAAGCGGCCACGTTGCCGACGTCGTCGATGGTCACATTGCGTCGGATCGGTGAGGTCTCTGCGACCACGCTGAGAATCTTGCCAAAGCCCTTGATGCCACTGGCCGCCAGGGTTTTGATCGGGCCGGCGCTGATCCCATTGACCCTCACGCCCTTGGGCCCGAGCGACTCTGCCAAGTAGCGCACCGAAGCCTCCAGGCTGGCCTTGGCCAGGCCCATGGTGTTGTAGTTGGGCACGGTCCGGATGGCGCCCAGGTAAGTGAGCGTCAGCAAGGCTGCCTTGTCACGCAGCATGGGTGCGGCAGCTTTGGCCATGCCTGCAAAGCTGTAGGCGCTGATGTCATGTGCGATCTTGAAGGCTTCGCGGGAGAGTCCATCCAAAAAGTCGCCCGCGATGGCCTCGCGCGGGGCGTAGCCGATGGCGTGCACAAAACCGTCAAACTCAGGCCAGTGCACCGCCAGATCCCTGAACAGTCGCTCGATTTGCTCGTCGCTGCCGACATCGCAGTCAAAAACCAGCTTGGAATTGAAGTCTGCTGCAAACTCCGTGATCCGGTCTTTGAACCGTTCGCCCACATAGCTAAAGGCAAGTTCGGCGCCTTGTGCGTGGCAAGCCTTGGCAATGCCATAGGCGATAGACCGGTTCGACAGCACGCCAGTAATCAGCAGCTTTTTGCCTTGAAGAAATCCCATGGCTGTTCCTTGTTTTGCCCGGCCGCAGCCCGGTTAATTCCGAGTGCTGCGCCGCTTTTGAGTCTTGGGGCAGAATTGTCGCATGAGGTTTTTGGCCGTTTTGTTTTTCGCACTTGGGCTCGCTGGCGCATCTGGCGCCGCTCGGGCGGCCCATGGCTATGCTTTGTGGGGCGACCTTAAATACCCGGCCGGGTTTGCTCATTTTGACTACGTTAACCCTCAGGCCCCGCGCGGCGGCCAGCTCCGTCTGGTCAGCAATTCGAGGGCATCGACCTTCGACAAGTACAACCCCTTCACCATCAAGGGCAGCGCACCGTCTTACCTGTCAGACCTGATGTTTGACACCCTCCTGGCGGGTTCACTCGATGAAACTGGCTCGGGTTATGGTCTGTTGGCTGAAGACGTCTCTGTGGCCGCAGACGGCCTGAGTGTGGTCTTCAAGCTGCGTCCGCAGGCGAAGTTTCATGATGGGCTGCCGGTGCTGGCCCAGGACGTCAAGCACAGCTTTGACACACTCATGGGCCCTTACACGGCACCGGCCTACAAGACCTTGCTCGAGGACGTTGCTGGCCTGGATGTGGTGGACGATCGCACAGTGCGTTATCGGTTCAAAAAGCCCAACCGGGAGTTGCCTCTGACTGTCGGCGGTCTGCCGGTGTTCAGCAGAAGCTGGGGGATGGAGGCGGGCAAGCCCAAGCGATTTGATCAGGTTGTCATGGACATCCCGATCGGCAGCGGACCATACAAGGTGGGCCCTGTGCGCTTTGGCAAGGACATCACCTACGTGCGAGACCCTGGCTACTGGGCCCGCGATCTGAACGTGCGCCGTGGGATGGCCAACTTTGACCAGATCAATGTCAAGATTTACAAGGACAACACGGCCAGGCTGGAAGCGCTCAAGGCGGGCGAATTCGACCTGATGCGATTTTTCTCGGCGGGAGACTGGGCGCGCCGCGTCAAAGGCAAGCGATTTGACAGCGGGGAACTCGTCAAGGGTGAGTTCACGCACCGTCTGCCCTCGGGCTACCAAAGTTATGTGATCAACACCAGGCGCGACAAGTTCAAGGATGTTCGGGTCAGGCAAGCCCTGGGTCTGGCGATGGACTACGAGTGGATGAACCGCCAGCTCTTTTATGGTGCCTACCAGCGCGTCTCGGGTCTTTTTGGCAACACGGATTGCCAGGCCAGTGGCGAGCCCAGCGAGCAGGAATTGGCCCTGCTGGAGCCTTGGAGGGCTCAGGTGGTGCCAGCGGTTTTTGGACCGATGGCCAAGCCCCCGCGCACCGACGGTGACAGCAGCCTGCGTGCCAACTTGCGGCGTGCCCGTGATCTGTTGGCCGCCGCCGGCTGGACCATACAGGATGGGGTGCTGCGCAATGCAAAAGGCCAAGCCCTGGAGATCAACTATCTGGACAGCAACGAAGGCGGTGCCCGCGTGGTTTCTCCCTGGGCACGCAATCTTGAGAAGCTTGGCATCAAGCTCAATTACCGTGCGGTCGATTTCGCGCTCTATCAGCAGCGGCTGCAGCGCTTTGAATTTGACATCACCACCATCGCCTATGGTGGCACCCACAGCCCTGGGCAGGAGTACGCGGATTTGTTTGGCAGCAAGGCGGCCGTCACGGAGGATTCAGGCAACCTCACAGGGATAAGCAGCGAGGCTGTGGACGACCTGATTTCACGCATGGTTGCTGCCAAGACCAAGGCGCAACTGCTGCCTGCCTGCCGCTCGCTGGAGCGGGTGATTGCACACAGCCATATCCTGATTCCACAGTGGTCTGCCCCAACGCACCGCATGGCGTATAACCAGAAGCGTCTGGCCCGACCCGAGAAGATGCCGCCTTACGTGACCGGTGAGGTCTGGGCCCTGTTCACCTGGTGGAGCCGCTGATGCTGGTCTATATTGTCAAGCGCTTGTTGCTCATGATCCCGACGCTGCTGGGCGTGCTGCTCTTGACCTTTGCGGTGATCCAGTTTGTGCCCGGAGGACCGGTCGAGCAGTATCTGGCAGAAGCCAAGGCCGGTGCTGGTGGAGCAGGGGCCGAGACCGGCGGGCTGAGTTACCGGGGGGCGCAGGGGGTCGATCCCAAGCGGCTTGAGGCCATCAAGGCCTTGTATGGCTTTGACAAGCCGGCGCATGAGCGTTTCGTGCAAATGCTCGTCCAGTTTGCCCGCTTCGATCTTGGCAAAAGCTTTTTTCAAAACAAGGCCGTCACTGACTTGATCCTGGAAAAGCTGCCGGTCTCCATCAGCCTGGGGTTGTGGACGTTTTTCATCAGTTACCTGGTGGCCGTGCCGCTGGGTGTGGCCAAGGCGGTGCGCGCGGGCTCGCGCTTTGACATCATCACCACGCTGCTGGTGCTGGTCGGCTATGCAATTCCGGGGTTTGTGCTGGGCGTGGTGCTGCTGGTCGTCTTTGGCGGGCAATTGCAGTGGTTTCCCCTGCGCGGTTTGACGTCGAGCAACTGGGAAGAGTTGTCCTGGGGAGCCCGCATTGTCGATTACCTGTGGCACATTTGCCTGCCGGTCGTCGCCATGGTGCTGGGCAGTTTTGCAGTGACGGCGATTCTCACCAAGAACTCATTTCTTGAGGAGATTCGCAAGCAGTATGTGATCACGGCGCGGGCCAAAGGCTTGTCCCAGAGCCAGGTGCTGTACAAGCACGTGTTTCGCAACGCCTTGATCCCCATCATCACCGGTTTCCCGGCTGCCTTCATCGGTGCATTTTTCACAGGTTCATTGCTCATTGAAACCCTGTTTTCTCTGGACGGGCTGGGACTGCTGGGTTTTGAGAGCGTGATCCGGCGAGATTATCCTGTGGTGCTCGGCACGCTTTATTTGTTCACGCTCATCGGACTGGTCACCAAGTTGATCGGCGACCTGTGTTATGTCTGGGTGGATCCACGTGTCCGATTTGATTGACGCATCGCAGAGCCAAGGACGCAGCGCTTTGGCTGCATCGCCCACGCGGCGGGCTTGGCAGCGCTTTCGGCGCAACCGTCTGGGCTTTTGGAGCCTATTGATTTTTTGTACCCTGGTGGTCTTGAGCTTGGCTGCAGAGCTGGTGTCCAACGACCGGCCTTTGTTGGTGCGCTACGAGGGTCAGTTCTACTCCCCCTTGATCAAAACATACCCGGAGAAGGTGTTTGGTGGTGACTTCGATACGGCCACCGACTACCACGACCCCTTCATACGCCAGAAGCTTTCGGAAGGGAATAACTGGGCCCTTTTTGCGCCCAACCCCTATGGACCGAAGACCATCAATTACTTTGCGCTTGAACCCAATCCATCTCGCCCGACGTTGCAGAACTTCCTGGGCACCGACGACCGCGGCCGTGATTTGCTGGCGCAGTTGATTTACGGCTTCAGGGTCAGCGTGTTGTTTGCCCTGGCCTTGACCTTCATGGGGGTTTTGCTTGGCGTGTTAACCGGAGCTGTTCAAGGTTATTTTGGCGGCAAAACCGATCTCGCTTTTCAGCGGTTCATTGAGATTTGGGGTTCCATGCCCGAGCTCTACCTGCTGATCATCTTCAGTGCAGTGTTTGCGCCCAGCGTCTCGTTGCTGCTGATTTTGCTCAGCCTGTTTGGTTGGATGGGCTTGTCCGACTACGTGCGCGCCGAGTTTTTACGCAATCGGCAAATGGACTATGTGCGGGCCGCCCGTGCCATGGGCCTGTCCCATGTGCAGATCATCTGGCGCCACGTGCTGCCCAACAGCCTGACGCCGGTTGTGACGTTTTTGCCGTTTCGAATGAGCGCAGCCATTTTGGCGCTGACCTCACTCGATTTTCTGGGCCTGGGGGTGCCACCTGGCACGCCGTCGTTGGGTGAACTGCTGGCTCAGGGCAAGAACAGCATTGATGCGTGGTGGATCTCGTTATCGACGTTTGGCGTGCTGGTGACCACGCTGCTTTTGCTGACCTTCATGGGCGATGCGCTGCGCGATGCGCTCGACCCGAGAAAGGGCGATCGATGAGCTCGCCGCTGTTGCAAGTCAGTGGCCTGACCGTGCGTTTTGGCGATCAGGAAGTGGTCAAAGGCATCGATTTTTCGATTGCGCCGGGGGAGAAGCTTGCCTTGGTGGGCGAATCGGGCTCGGGCAAGACGGTCACTGCGCTGGGCCTCCTGGGTTTGGTTCAAGGCGCCCGGGTCGGCGGACAAGCGCTGCTGCAAGGCAACGAAGGGGGGTCGCCGCAAGATCTGCTGGCTTTGTCTGAGCGCGAACTCAGGGGCCTGCGTGGCAGCGAGATCGACATGATTTTCCAGGATCCGATGACGGCGCTCAATCAACTGTTTACCGTGGGCGAGCAAATTGCCGAAGTGGTGCAACTCAAGCAAGGCTTGACGCGACCCCAAGCTTGGGAAGCGGCCGTGGCGGCACTGGCCGAAACGGGCATCCCCGAGCCTGCCCACCGCGCTCAAAGCTATCCCCATCAGCTCTCGGGTGGCCAGCGGCCGCGCGCCATGATCGCCATGGCGCGGGCCTGCCAGCCCAGGCTGCTGCTCGCAGATGAGCCCACCACCGCGCTCGATGTGAGTTTGCGTGGGCAAATTTTGGAGCTGCTGGGCCAATTGCAGCGCAAAAATGGGATGGCGGTGCTGCTCATCACCCACGACCTCAATCTTGTGCGACGTTTTGCAGACCGAGTGGCGGTGATGGAGCGAGGCCAGTTGGTCGAGCACGGCCGGGTCGAGCAGGTGTTTGCCCATCCGCAACACGCCTACACCAAGCAGTTGCTCGCCAGCCGACCGCAGCGCGATCTTCAGGAACCGGCTGCGGCACCGGCCTGGGTGCAGGCCGATGGCGTGCGCGTCATTTACCGAACCTCGCGCCCTGGCATCAAGGGTTGGTTCAAGTCCGGCTCTTTTGTTGCCGTTGAGGGGGCCAGTCTGGCCATCTCGCCGGGTCGGACGCTGGGGGTGATTGGCGAGTCGGGCTCTGGCAAGTCGACTTTGGCCCTGGCGCTGCTCGGGCTACAAGCTTTTGAAGGCGAGATTCGTTTTGACGGGCAGGCGTGGGGTCAGTCGTCGGCGGCCAACAAGGCGTTGCGTCGGCAGGTTCAGGTGGTATTTCAGGACCCTTTTTCATCGTTGTCGCCGCGCATGACACTTGAGGAAATCGTGGGCGAAGGTCTGCGGGTTCACCACCGGGCACTGGACGCCTACGAACGCCGCGAGAAGGTGGTGCAGGCCTTGATGGAAGTGGGCCTGACCGAGGAACAGTATCCGGGTCTGTTGCAGCGTTACCCGCACGAGTTTTCAGGGGGGCAGCGCCAGCGCATTGCCATTGCCCGGGCCCTGGTGGTTGAGCCCAAGCTCCTGGTGCTCGACGAGCCCACCAGCGCTTTGGATGTGACCGTGCAAAAGCAGGTGCTGGCCTTGCTGCAGCGGCTGCAGCGTGAGCGCGGTTTGAGCTATCTGCTCATCACCCACGATGTTCATGTGATCGAGGCCATGGCCCACGAGGTGATGGTCATGAAAGACGGACTTGTGGTTGAGCGGGGCCCGGTGCTGCGGGTCTTGGAGGCCCCAGAGCACCCTTACACACGGATGCTGGTCCAATCGGTTCAGTGACCATTACGGCTCATGATTTTGTTATTGAATTGATTTCATTCGGCTCAACCTTGAGCAATTTCCGGGCCGCTGCTTTGCGCAGGCCTTTTTCATAGGCTACAATACAATCTTCACGACCAAATGGGCGGGTTTTCACCGCCCATTTTTTTTGGTCGTTTGTTTTGCGTAGTGATGATTCGCGCGTGTTGGGTTTCGGTTTAACGCTGGGTTTGCAGGGGCTAGATGGCGCTTCAAGAGACGGTTGATCAGGTGGTCACGGGCCTGGGGTACGAGCTGGTCGATATTGAGAGAACCGGTGGAGGCTTGCTGCGCGTGACCATCGATTGGCCCTGGGAGGGCAGTGAGCGTTTTATTAATGCCGAAGACTGCGAACGGGTCACACGGCAGTTGCAATTTGTACTTGAAGTGGAAGGTGTGGACTATGCGCGGCTGGAGGTCAGCTCTCCGGGCATCGACCGACCTCTCAGGGGGCTCAGGGATTTCGAGCGGTTTGCGGGTCAATTGATCGACCTGACGCTCAAAGCGCCCATCGGTGCTGCGGCCGGTTCGGGTGTGGCAGCCAATCGCAAGAAGTTTCGCGGCCAGCTCGAGCGCACCGAATCGGGCTGGCAGATTTTGTGGTCTGACACGCCCGAGCCCAAGCCGGGGCAAAAAGTCAGTCGCAAGAAGGCGCCGGTGCCATTGATGGCACTGGGCTTTGTGCTTGAGGATATTGCGCAGGCGCGTTTGGCGCCTGTGGTGGATTTCAAGGGGCGCAAATCAAAGGTCGCCCCGGCCCAACAGGAACTTGAGTCAAGAGGAAAGGCAGGCGTGTGACATGAATCGCGAACTGTTGATGCTGGTCGATGCGATCTCTCGTGAGAAAAACGTAGAGCGCGATGTGGTGTTCGGCGCGGTCGAATTGGCCCTGGCTTCGGCCACCAAAAAGGTTTACGCCGAGGGAACCGACATCCGCGTGGCGGTTGATCGTGACAGCGGCAATTACGAGACCTTCCGGCGTTGGCTGGTGGTCCCGGACGAGGCAGGCCTGCAAAACCCAGAAGGCGAAGAGCTGCTTAGCGATGCTCGTGAGGAATTGTCCGACATTGAAGAGGGCGATTACATCGAAAAGCCGGTCGACAGCCTACCCATCGGGCGCATCGGTGCTCAAGCTGCCAAGCAGGTGATCTTGCAAAAGATCCGCGATGCCGAGCGCGAAATGCTGCTCAACGACTTCATGTCACGCGGCGAGAAGATTTTTGTCGGTACGGTCAAACGCATGGACAAGGGCGACATCATTGTCGAGTCGGGTCGGGTTGAGGGTCGCCTGCGCCGCACGGAAATGATCCCCAAAGAAAATTTGCGCTCGGGCGATCGGGTGCGGGCCATGATCATGTCGGTCGATTCGACCTTGCGCGGCGCGCCGATCCTGCTGTCTCGCACAGCCCCTGAGTTCATGATCGAGCTGTTCAGGCAAGAGGTTCCAGAGATCGAGCAGGGACTGCTCGAAATCAAATCGTGCTCGCGCGATGCAGGCTCCCGCGCCAAGATTGCCGTGCTCTCGCACGACAAGAGGGTCGATCCGATCGGCACCTGTGTTGGCGTGCGCGGCACCCGTGTCAATGCGGTGACCAACGAGCTCGCTGGTGAGCGGGTGGACATTGTGCTGTGGAGTGAAGACCCGGCCCAGTTTGTGATTGGCGCGCTCGCGCCGGCCAATGTGCAGTCGATCGTGGTCGACGAAGAAAAGCACGCCATGGACGTGGTGGTCGACGAGGAAAACCTGGCGATCTCCATCGGTCGGGGCGGCCAGAACGTGCGACTGGCTTCTGATTTGACCGGCTGGAAGATCAACATCATGACGGCCGACGAGTCGGCCCAGAAGCAGGCCGATGAAACAGAATCGGCCCGTAAGTTGTTCATGGAAAAGCTCGACGTGGACGAGGAAATTGCCGACATCTTGATTGCCGAAGGCTTCAACAGCCTCGAAGAGGTGGCTTATGTGCCACTGCAGGAGATGCTGGAAATTGAATCGTTTGATGAGGACACGGTCAACGAGCTGCGCAACCGAGCCAAAGATGCGCTTTTGACCATGGAAATCGCCCGCGAGGAAAGCGTTGAGGAGGTTTCCCAGAACCTCAGAGACGTCGAAGGACTGAGCCCCGAGTTGATTGGCAAGCTCACGGCCGCCGGGGTGCACACCCGAGACGACCTGGCTGATTTGGCCGTGGACGAACTCACCGAGATCACCGGCCAGACGCCTGAAGAGGCCAAAGTCTTGATCATGACAGCGCGCGCTCATTGGTTTGCCGATGAGTCCGCCACTCAAGCGCAATGATCATGGAGGCCGGGAAACCCAACTATGTCCAGTACCATCACCGTCGCTGAATTCGCAGCGGAACTCAATAAACCCACAGCCGTTTTGCTCGAGCAATTGAGCAGTGCCGGCGTCGCGAAAAAAGCGGAATCTGACGCCCTGTCGGAGTCTGACAAGCAAAAGCTGTTGAGCTATTTGCAGGCCAGCCACGGCACGGCTGTTCCTGAGCGAAAAAAGATCACTCTGGTCAAGAAACAGACCACGGAAATCAAGCAGGCCGATGCCACGGGCAAGGCCCGAACCATTCAGGTCGAAGTGCGTAAGAAACGCACTTTCATCAAGCGAGAAGAGGGCCCTGAGGCGCCAGCTGCCGAGACCTCGGTGCAGGCTGCTGCACCGGTGGTCCCGGCGATTGATTCTGCGGAGCTGTCCCGACGTGAGGAAGAGGCCAAGCGGCAGGCCGAGTTGTTGCGCCGTCAGGAAGAAGACCTTGCCGAAAAACGCCGCCTGCGAGAAGAGCAGGAAGCGCGCGAGCGGGTGCGACAGGAACAAGAGCGTGTTGCGCGGGAAGAGCAGGATGCGCAGCAGGCCATTGCTGCTGCCTCAGCCCCCCCAATTTCAGAAGAGGCTGCAAGTGCGAAAGCGGCGCAGGCGTCGGCTGCGGCAGTTACGGCTGCCGCCAATGCAGCGGCTGCCAAGGCCAAAGCTCAGGCTGAATTCCAGGCCGAATCGGCCCGTGCACAAGAATTGCAGGACCGACGCCGCAAGGCCGAAGCCGAGGCGGCCAATATTCGTGCCATGCTCAATGCGCCCAAGCGCGTGATCAGCGCTGCGCCGCCCGAGGCCGCCAAGGCCGCGATCAAGGGAACCCTACACAAGCCTGCAGCAGTGCCGGGTGCCCCGGCCAAGCCTGCGAGCACTGCGCCTGCGCCGGCGGCGCCCGGACGCAAAGAAGTCAAGAGCGAAAACCTCTCGTCCACCTGGAAAGATGACGCCGCCAAGAAAAAGGAAATCAAGACCCGTGGTGCAGCGCCTGTGCCTGGACGGGGCAACTGGCGCTCTGCACCCAGAGGCGGGCGTCGCGGTGATCGAGATGCACGCAATGAAGCGAGCTTTGCGGCTCCGACGGAATTCAAGGTGCTCGAGGTGCACGTGCCTGAGACCATTACGGTCGCAGAACTGGCCCACAAGATGAGCATCAAGTCCTCTGAGGTCATCAAGCACTTGATGAAACTGGGACAGCTGGCCACCATCAACCAGTCTCTCGATCAAGACACAGCCATGATCGTGGTCGAGGAGATGGGACACCAGGCTGTGACCGCCGCGCTTGACGATCCCGAGGCGTTCACTGTCGAGGAAGTCCAAGGCCAGCAGGCTGAGGCTTTGGCGCGTGCGCCGGTCGTGACCGTCATGGGCCAC
>SXGQ01333544.1_pt1 | contig 13038 bp, 16 predicted proteins | sample 3178371 | NCBI WGS metagenome assembly SXGQ01 (sample SAMN11356859, study PRJNA531348) | freshwater metagenome | isolation source: freshwater sample F1-20 | place: China: Fuxian Lake, Yuxi | collected 2017-12-25
CCCCAACCGCAATCTTGTCATCGGGGTGTTCTACCACGATAACAACGTCATTCTTGTAGTTCATGTGGCTGTCAACGGGAACGTTGAACGAAAACGGGATGGTGTTCTCATCTCGTTCCGACAAATCAATTTGAGATTCCGGGGCGGTAGAATATTGTTCTTTTGGAAAGAGCAAATGTGATATAGCAGCAACGCATACTCCGACGAATATGACGATATATGCGACGAGAAGAGGCGCGGACGAGGACATTGTATTTTATTTACTTGAAATGTTTCACTACGGGGTATATACACCGTTCTGTCGATATGGTATTATGTGTGATTTTAAAATATTTGATTATACTAAATGTTGCTTTTCATACTCGCGATTCTGTTGCTCGTGATATACAACTACAGGGGGTATATCAAAAACGTAGCCAAAACTTTGAAGCCGAGGGGAGTGGATATACCAGAGTTTGAGCAATTCAAAATCAAGTATCCAACGTATTACAAGAACACAGTGGATCATTTGAATATTTTTAACACGGAGTACCAGAAAACATTCGACATGGATCATGTTGGGTCCGACAAGATCAATGTGCTTTTTTCTATCCGCGATGACGCCCTGAACAATATCTCAGAAATAAGACTGCGTCTGCCCAACGATCTAGACCTAGAGAAGAGTATCGCGCGCGTATACGAAACCGCTGACCGGAGAATGATGGAATATATAACCGACGTTAAGAGCAGATTTCACATAGACATTTATCCGGGTCCAACTAGCTCCGCGTTCTCCGCGCGGGCGTACAGAGCATCCAACGACGTCGTGTCATGATGTTTTGATCAGATTACCAAACGTATTGAGACCCAAGCTGCGTTCCAGAGTAGATTTCCCCTTTACCGCCGGCTTGGGCCTACGCAATTTCAGGCTGTCATTAACGACATTCGTCGCGTCAATAATCATCGGTCTGTCTATATGCTTCGTTGCGACATGCTTGTCCTCGAATTTGTATTCGTGCGTTTCGTATGGCGTGATCTTGACCAACTTTGCGTAATTTATGACATACTCCATCTTCGAGTTCGGTTTCCTAAACTCCTCTATGTCCAGATGGCCGCCAAACGCCTTTAGCACCATCTTGGGGGGCGCTGGAATTACAGGGTCTGTCAGTCCAGTCAACATTTTCCTATAGTGCTTGATGTTTATCTGATGAGTTCCCGACAGAACCCTCGACATATGATCCCTTGCGTGCCCCTTGATGCATTCCCAGCTGCAGAATTGACCGCCGACCTGAAATTTGCCCGAACTGAGAAGTTTGTAAGGATATTGGAGAGTTTTACAATGTATTGGTATAGAGTGGCAGCAGTGCCAGCAAAGCTTATCTACGAAAACCTCCACGTGTTCAATTATTTTCTTTACATCTTCGACATTGCGTGTGCAAAGGATTTCCGTCCATCTAGAAACAATTTCTTCCATTTTTTTGTTTTTTATAATTAAAAATTATTAAGTTATTTTTTATTAAAAGTCCGCGTCGAGGCCGAAAATATTATCCTCAGTATTCATGACCCCCGCGCGTTGATATTCCGAAACCTTCTTTTCGAAAAAGTTGGTCTTTCCCTGCAGAGAAATCAGCTCCATAAAATCAAATGGATTTACGGAGTTATAAAACTTGGGGTGACCTAGTGCCACAAAAATGCGATCAGCTACAAACTCAATGTACTGACTCATGAGCTCGGAATTCATCCCAATCATCTTGCATGGGATGGCATCACAAATAAAGTCCTTTTCATTTGCTACGGCCTCGGTGACGATGTTTCGAACCTCCTCGAAGGAAAGTTTGTTCTCGAGCTTGGAATAAAGAATTTCGCCAAACATTTGGTGAAGACCCTCGTCCCTACTAATGAATTCGTTGCTGAGCCCCAGGCCCGGCATCATCCCGCGGTTCCTGAGCCAGAAAATAGCGCAGAAGCTCCCCGAGAAGAGCAACCCTTCTACGCAAATCCATGCGACGAGGCGTTCCGCAAACGTCTTGTTGGGATTGAGCCACTTTTGCGCCCAAGCGGCTTTCTTGCCTACGGCGGGGATGGTTTCTACCGCCTCGAACAGACTATTGCGCTCTTTATCGTCTGTTATGAGCGAGTCGATGAGCAGCGAGTACATTTCAGAGTGGATAGACTCGTTGAATGCCTGGAATGCGTAGAACTGCCTGGCCTCTGGGACTGTCACTTCGTGGGAAAAATTCATTTGGATGTTCTCCATGACAACCCCATCGCTCGCGGCAAAGAAGCCAAGGATGTGCTTGATGAAATAACGCTCGTCGTCATTGAGCTTGTCGCGCCAGTCGATCACGTCCTGACCAAGGGGGACTTCCTCGACGGTCCAGAAAGACGCTACCGCCTTCTTATACATGCTCCATAGATCCTGGTGCTGGATGGGGAAAGCGGTGTACTTGCGGCACCCGTTGTCTGCGAGGATCATCTCAGTCATTGCGGGCATTGTATTGTTGTTAATAGTAACAGCGAAATTATATGTCTGGGTTTGTCAATATACTCTAAAACATTGACAAACCAGAAATTGACACGATCTTTCTTTATTTACGCGAACGTGATGGTAACACGGGTTTTTATGTTCTGACATGATTTTATCGCGGCTTTGGATAGTTCTTTGCGTTTTTCGTCCGGCTTTGCCATCGTCTTTCTCTGTTTCATAGCCCGCGTCATGTCTTCCTCGACTTCTTGGATATTTCTCAAACACTCGTCAACTATGTCGTTTTTAATAACCCACCTGAAAAAATTGAGCTGACCACACGTCGTGGAGATTTCGCCACCGGCCATATCAGGGAACGAAATGCGGTCTCCGCGGTTGAATGGGTCGAACATCCGTTTTGAATAGCTCTTCAGCTGGCTTTTATATTCCATGAATACGTTGAACAACCTCCCGGAGCTCGTCGTGAACATGGTGTTTTTTTTCTTCGAGTAGTTCGAAACGAACCAGTCTAGTGTCCGAAGGCTCATCAACTCGTTGCGAATTATCTTAAGCATCGTAGAAGTGTTATCCTTATCGGCAAAAAACTCGCGCAGAGACACCTCTAGATAGTCCTTGGGGTCCTTGATCAATTCCAGATACATCTTTGTACTATATTCAAACATTTTATTAAACTAATCACCCGGCGTTGATATGCCGCCCGCTGAAAAAAAATCTGTGTATTGTATTATGACGAGTGATTACAAGAAGGAGGCCAAACGATTGTTGGCATTGGCAAAGGAACGCGAAAAAAAATACCGCAAGATGGTTCAAATGGCTGGGCGAGAAAAGTCACCCCAAAATACGCTCAAAACTCTCAACATCGCCCAACTAGAAAAGATCGAAGCGCAAAAGCTAGAGACCAGGGCAATACAGTTGCTTAAGAAAGACGCCGGCAATAGGATAGGGAAGGTTCTTGTAAAACCGAGAAAGGTGCGCACGGGTTTACTTTAATTACATCTTCTTGTTCTGCATCCACACGTCATCGCCGAACACACTGTTGATGGTCGCGGAAACGCTGGCATCCGCGGTCTCCTTCACTTCGTTCTCCTCTGGAATAATCTCCTTGGTGAACTCGGGCATCTTCTCGGAGGCAGGTAGGGGTTTGGTGGGGGGAGGGAGTTTTTCTTCCGCAGTAAGGTGTGCGTCCAGACCGTCCTTCATCACCTTCTCCTTGCGGTCGCTGAAAATCTCCTTGGCAGACCGTTGGCTCTCGGCGTATCCGGTCATCAGGTCCTGTAGGAACTGCTCCTGATATTCCTGGCTCTGGACGGACATCGGGTCGGGAGGGCAGGGCACCCAGTTGTACATGGACACGAGGAAAATGTCTACGACGTTGTCACCACTACGTTGGAGGCGTTTCACATATGCCTTGGCCTCGTCCTCGGTGGCGAAGCACCCGCGCACCTTCATAGCAAACTGGCCGCTCTTCTGCCGGCAGAACTCGGGACCTACGAAGGATACGAGGGCGAAGTTCTGACCGGGCACCTGAACGTAATCGGGCTCGAGGGTCAGGCCAACGGGGAGCTCTACGGTAGTGTTGGTGGTTGCCATTGTAATTAATTTACACTGATATAATTTTGTTAAGTTATTAACGCGCGTGAATTACAAATACAAATCATCCAAAAACCTTTGTAATTGCGGACATCGGTGTGTACTTTTCCTTTTTGGCTGGCATTTTCTTTTTTATCGCCGGCTTCCTCTGAGCTCGCTGGACAAAGCTTTCAATCGACAGAAAGCTTTCCGTGCTGCTGCTCGGCATCGGCTGCGGTATTTTCTTCTCCGCCTTGTCCGGGAAGAGCTCATTGATAACCGCCTGTGGTAATGTTATGTATTCCCCCCTAAACTCGCTACATCTACAATACTTCTGTCCTACATCTTCGTCTTTCCTGGAATAGCAGCACTGTCGCATACCGCCCCTGCTGACCATGAAAAACGTGTTAGAGGATTTGTGGTTTCTGCCAACGTTTTCGCAATACCGCGAGGAGTGTCTGAACATATATACGTGTTCCGCTTTGATAACCCCCGTCACCTTCCCTTCGTATTGCGACGGGATGCACTTTTCTATTTCTCCTATGACGCCCGAATACTCCCTGAGAGATGCGTGGGAGAAATTCCCGGAACTCGTTGGTGATGAACACTCAATGTCAATCTCAGGATTCCTCAATTTCGTGAGAACCCCCTTGGCTCGAAGACACGTCTTGGTTATGACATCTTTCACGGATGCCAGGGACTTTATTATGTCTTCCGGGCAGAGCCGCGTCTCTATGATGTCGCTTTCCTGGGAGTCTAGTAAGTATTCGATGCGCGGAACATACACTCTTTCGAGGTCGTCGTGTTTCGCGGCCCATGGCAGTCGCATCCCAGACCCCTTGAACACCGCTGCATCTACGATCTGTTCCCATGAATTCGAAAACGGGTTCTCTTCTGCCGCGAGAAGTTCCAGAACCTTCTCGCGGATGTACAGAGCCGTCGGGGACGTGACGAAGATGTTATCAAATGTGACGTGAACACCTACCTTGATATCATCTCCCTTCTTCTTGGGAACATTAGAAATACATATGGTTGCTGAAGACTTGGACACGTCGAATAGAAAGACGGTCGCGATGCATATGATGTTCATGATGTTTTTTACGCTACTCGTAAATACCCCATTTGACATCATATCGGCCAGCTGAGTATCTTTCGTGACAATGTCGAGGTCGTAGAACATCCTGAATACCCGCGGTTTATATTCGACGATGCAAGACGGCCTCCCTCCAGAAAGGACCCCCCTCGAATATTCGTGGATGAAGTCGTCGTTCGAACTTTCGGGGACACACAGGACTCCCTTGTCTAGAAGTAAATGACTCACTTGCCCGTCGTTGCTACGACCGAAATATTTCCTACGCTTGGCCCACTCGTAAACATGCACTCCGTTCGTCATCTTATTTATGGTAATAAAATAACCATCTCGTCTATGTATATCGCGTGGTGTCGATATGTGTGTAAAAAATAACTTAATAAAAAAAGCATTACCATGTAAAATACAAATGGTTGATACCGCCGTGACTGAAATTACCAATGAACGTATTGACCCATACCTGTGCGTCTACGCGTCACAAGGTGCGGCGTGCATCGGGGACAATAAACACAAGAAAATATGCGATGCGGTGGAGACATTCTGGGAGCGCGCTCATTCCCAGAGCTACAAGGCCGCGATGAAACGCAACGTGATCATGACCGCGGAGGAGATCATCGTTCGCCTAGAGAAGAACCATCCCAAGATTGCGGACATCATGAAGGTGGCCGGGAGTGAGGAGGAGACGTCCACCGACGTGGCGAAGAAGTATAGCAAACTCTCTTCGGAGTTCACGAATTACGCCAATCTGAACTACATTAGCCACGAGTTCTACGGCGTGATTGACGACGCCATTCGCAAGACGACCTACACGACCTACGGAAACGCACAGGAGTCCAAGGTTTTCGACTACATAAAGGGGACTCTCGGGATCGACGTCGTAGACGACCCAAGCTTCTACAAAGCACAGGCAGGGGTCATCGAGAATGAATATGGGACTTTCCCGTGGTTCATTGGAGGGAAAATTGACGGTATCACGAAAGACAGGAAAACCTTGGTAGAGATCAAGAATCGTGTAAACAGACTCTTCAGAGTTATCCCGCAATACGAGTCTATACAGGTTCAGATGTACTTGCAGCTCCTGGGGCTAGAAAAGGCAATCCTCGTTGAATGCCTTAAGACCAAGGAGCACAGCGTTCTTCACGAGGACGTCAATGTCATCTCCGTAAATAGGAACTTAGAACATTGGGAGACGGACATTGCCCCGAGGCTGGAGGGTTTCGTCGACTTTATTATTAGACTTATCCACGACGAAGAGCTCCAAAACAAGTACCTGAAATCCAAACGGAGGTCGGCTATGGTGTCGTCGCATATAAACGCGTACACCCGGGTGAAGAAATAATTTCAAATTCGTCTTTCTTTATCATTTGGGCATTTTACATTAAAAGCCCAAATGATACAAAATGTAAACGAAAGGATGCGGAGTGTCGATATAGGTCATGGCAGCGATGGTCATGGTTACAAAGCAAGTTTCATGTATTTCTCGCGCCAGAACGCCGGGTCGTCCCGGGGGATTTTCCCCGTCTTTGCGTTCACGAGCGCGTGCGCCTTCACCGTCCAGGCGAATAGCGTGTCCCGGTTCGCGAGGTCCTTGGCGCCAAATTTGGTCATTTCTAAAATGCGCTCAAACCCTTTGCAGCATCCGTCGCACGGGAGCACAAAACGAAGAGACTTGAAAAAGGTGCTGTAGTTCTTCTTGTCCGCAGGGGTGGGATTCGTTGGATACCGGAGGGCCAAAATGTGGATGCAGAACCAAAAACTCGGCCCCCATTGCTTAGGATCAAAATTGATAGCCTTGTTAGTCATTAATTTATATAGTCAAACATTTTTTTTGTCATTTTTTATATATAAATCACGAGATGTATTCCTCCCGCACGCCAAAGTTCTGGAGGGCGATTTTACTCCCGTTTTGTTCTGCATCCTTGCGAGAACGACCAGTGCCTTCGGAGACCTTCTTACCGTTCAGGTTGACATCTACCACGAAGTTGGGACTGCCGCCACCGCGTTCGTATGTGGTGACGAACTCTGGTTTTCCCAAGTCGACCGACCTGGCGTACTTCAGCAAGCGGTCCTTGTAGTTGGTGTCCGTCATGATATCATGCATGTTAGCGTGCTTCTGCAGAGCCGTCATGAAAAACTGGCGCGCCGCTGGTATCCCCAAGTCTAGGTAAATGGCACCGATGAGAGCCTCGAGAACGTCCTCTACAATTCGCGGGTTTTTGTTCCACCCCTTATAAAGACCCTTCTGGTTCATTATAATGAACTCGTGGAGACCGAGATCAATCGCAAGCTTGCTCAGGAACTTTCCTGATACCAACTTGGTCCTGAGACGAGTGAGAACCCCCTCTCCCTTACCCGGGAATGTGTCAAACAAATATCTCGCGATGATGAAACCGAGCACAGAGTCTCCCACGAATTCGAGAGTCTCGTACGTCGCCCCCCCTTCTTCGATAGAGTTGTATGAGAAAGCAGTGAAGTAATATGAGAAATTGACTACGGGCAGACCTGTCAATTTCTCAATATCTTCCTTGGTGAACATAATACCAGACTTGGTGGAAGGGGGTCCGGAAGACCATTCCTCGGGGGACTCTGCGGCTTCGAACATGCGATTGTTGATAAGGTTATGTAACATTTTAGTTAAGTTGTTTAACCAACCGGTATATAACTACATTTGTCATTTGTCATTTTTGCGCAGCATGCAAATCCCGCCCTCGGTTCGAACATGCCAGATCTTCTGTCATTTGACCCAGGTATCCGAATCCTAGGACAAACTATATCAACAGACCGTTTCCTTAAGGGGGTGCGATTAACTTAGTCATTAAATATATTCTTGTTATTTAATGGGTCCGTCTACTGCACGCCCCAAGACTTCAAAGGCGTCTAAGGACAAGGACGATGAGAAGGAGAGGATGGATGCTGACATGGCCTTGGCAACTGTCGTCAAGCAACTTACCCCATCAGGGGCCGTTGAAAAGCTAGATGAGCTTTCCGACAGGTGGAAGCTGAGCGACACGGGAGCGACGTTCGAACTTCAAACTATCCACATGTTCGAAGCATTCGGGGTGGATTTCAATGACGACCTCTATGGGGCTATCGAGAAGGACCGCGGTGCGTTTGGGATGAAGAAAATCCACTCAAAAATCACCTCGGCAGAGATTGAGGCTATCTCGCTATACCACAGACTCCGCGAGCTTAACCTCATGCCTGGCAAGATGAACGACGACCCCGTAAAGGCTTTTAATCTCAAGAGGATCACGAAGATCTTGGAGATGATTTACTACTCGAAGAAAGTCGTTCTGAGTGCTTACCAGGCAAAGCTCGCGATCCACCAGATGGTCGCAGATGACGGCGTGGTAGAACTAGACGGGGACTTGGACTTACTTCTCGGGTCCTGGAATCTTCGTTTCAGGTTCCTAGACGGCGAGGTGAGTTCCTTTCAGGATCTGCTGCTGTTCTTGTTGGACAGTGCGATGGAGAAGAAGTTCAGGAAGTATGGTTCTTGGTTGTACGAACCCATTATTATCGATGGTCGTGATATGCACTCGTGGCGGCCGGTGATGGAGATCAAGGATTTCGTCTACTCGCGCCTCAAAAAAGAAATTTCTTGGGAGCAGTGGAAGAACGCAACTCAAAACATGAAGAATGTTGGTTCCGCAGTAGAGTACCTCACGCACTGCCACGACCACCAACTCCCTTACCTCACCAAGTGTCGTGGGGTGTACTCTTTTTACAACGGGGTTTATATCGCAGGTGAGGACAGGTTCCACTGCTTCGCCACTGAGACGGAACCGCTGTCGGACTCCGTTGTTTCTTGCAAATTTGTTGAGGGGGAGTTTGACGACAAGGAGTACGACGACTGGATGGACATCCCGACGCCACATCTAGACTCCATCGCCAATTACCAGGAGTGGGGCCCGGAAGTCCGTCGTTGGCTCTTCGCGCTCCTCGGGAGGTGCCTGTACCCGGTGAACGAACGCGACCAGTGGCAGGTCATCCCATTCTTCCAGGGACTCGCCGCGACGGGTAAGTCTACTATCATCCTCAAGGTTATCAAGAACTTCTACGAGACCATCGATGTTGGTATTTTGTCTAACAACATTGAGCGCAAGTTCGGTATTTCCGCATTCCACGACAAGTATCTGGTGTGCGCCCCGGAAATCAAGAGCGACCTCGCCATCGAACAGGCGGAGTTCCAGTCTCTGGTGTCCGGAGAAGAAGTGCAGGTTAACGTGAAGCACGAGAAGGCATTCATGTGCGCCTGGGATGTGCCCATGGCTCTGGCGGGCAATGAGGTGCCTGGGTGGGCGGATAACGGCGGCAGTATCCAACGCCGTATTGTCGTTTTCGAGTTCAAGAAGCCCGTCCGCGGAGGAGACATGAAGCTCGGAGAGAAGCTCAATGCGGAACTCCCGAACATTCTGAGGAAATGCAACAAGGCATATCTTGACATGGCCGACAGGCACTCGGACGTCAACATATGGTCGGTTCTGCCCACGTATTTCATAAACACCCGGGATGCCCTGGCACGTGCAACGAACTTCATCGAGAACTTCCTCGCGTCCGACGCGGTCATCATCGGCGAAGAGGAGATTTGTTCATTCTCGGAATTCAAGCAGGCTCTCAAGGAGCACGCGAGCATGAACAGTCTCCACACCAAGCAGCTCACCGACATGGTGTTCGACGGACCGTTTGTCAAGTTTGGCATCAAGATGATCGGGACGCAAACGCTTCTTTACAACGGCAAGAAGAATACCACAGAATATATCCGCGGATGCTCCCTCAAGATTTACAAGAACGAGGAAGTAGAAGAAGTCAAGTATATGTGATTGAGTTTGCGAAAAAATATATTTTATTACAATAACAATGTTTAACTGGCTGGTCACTATAATCATAGTCCTGATAGTGGGATACATGGCGTATGCGGAATCAAAGTATCTTTTCGGGGAACCAACCGGATGTAATAAACGCGTAAAACATGATACGGTCAAAACTGCGAAGTCGGCATTAATCAAGGCGGTCTCTAAAGTGAAACAGGAAACGAAGAAGATAAAGATGTTGCTGCAACAGAAAAAATCAGCGCCAGAAGCGGTGGAAATCTCCGACTCCGTCGAGTACATCCAGAATACACCCGCCGTGCTGAGCTCGAACGCGATAGTAAACACCATAGACGAGGATCTCCCCTTCTCCGAATACGCAGGAGAGGTCAAAGTTCTGAAGGCTACCAATGGGCTTATCGAGGGGGTGCGCCCTCCTACATATGCCGACCCCCGTACGATGAACCCTGCCCTCGCAGCAGCTCCAGTTCAGTTCTCGGACCCGGCAGTATTTGGAACCTTTGGCGTGACGGACCAGAGTAGCCTAGCATTCTCCGCAGAAGACGTGGCCACGAATGCGGCAATCGCATCTGAACGTAGACAAGAAGGGTTTGACGTAGGAGTAGATATATATGATGCGAACGGTGCCGCGCTCGTCATGGACGGCAGAATCGTCAAAAATGCAAGCGAGCTGCCGTCTGCGCAGATCAAGGGGGCAAAGTCGCACACGACCCTGCCGATGCGGAATCTCCACACCCCCCCTCCGGTTATAGAAGACCTCGTCGAGGATGAAGTATTCGACGGACTGCAGGGGTACCCAGTCGACGAACGTGGGGACTTGCTCACACCCCCTGGGATGGCCACCCCCATGACCGAGTGGGCCAAGATTAACTACAACATTTAAAGCATTAAATAATTTAGCGACTTAATATATAATGTATTATAATACGATGAATTTGTTTCTGCTTGGAGGAGTGATTTCCGTAACAGCGATCCGTATATACAAAAACTGGGATAAATATGACCCACAGAGCGTGGATGAAATCATATGGCTCAATATCCACGTCGACTGACAGGGATCCAGCGGCGACCGTATATCTCCGCAGGCGCGTCGAGACTAGTCATGTGGTGTAGTGATGTTTCTAGCCCCTTAATAGTTGCGTCTGAGAACCCGTTGTTTATCACGTGAGCTATGGCGCTCTCTATATCCAGATGTAAACTCTCGAGGTTCTTGTCTACGAACGATGCCACTACAGCCCCTCTGTTCTTTTTGTCTACGAGGTGCAGGTTTCCGAGACGGGCATTTGAGATGTTTCCGTCTACGGGGCACGCTTCGAAGTCGGTTGGAAAATCACCTATGAACACGGTGACGACCACGCTATGGAGTTTTACACGAAGGCCTCTGAATATTACGTACGGAAGACAGGCGTCTAATACGCGTGTCTTCTGCTCGGCGCACATGTCTTCCGGGCTCTTTATTACCACGAGCCCGCTGTAGAAGGCATGCTTCAGTCTCCCCCATGTGCTTATAAGCAGATCATATTGACACCCATTACGAATGCTTTCGAAAATTTCTTCTCGTGTGCCCGAGCTGACCGGGGGCGAGTCAAACAACTGTAACAGAGAACTTATGTCTCTTGTAATCCCGCCGAGAATTATCCGCCCTCCCTTGGTTTTGAGTATCTTGACTACCCCGCCCTTGGTCACCGAACGCACGACCCCGTCCCGTGAGATCTCGTATGTAACTCCTGTTTTGGTCACGATTCCTGGGAGCGGTCTGAATTCCATTTGTATATACAAATATTATTAATTGTTTACACGAGATATCAGGATGAATTTGTAAAACACGGACGCGCACTTGAAGAATATGAATTGGCTCTGATTCTGAACAGTGTAAAATCCCAGCATGTTGACCGGAATCCAGAAGGCAGACCCTTCGATCAGGGCAGGACCCATGTTTTTCCCCACTTTGATGCACATATCACTCGGTGGTTTATTCTGCAGCAAGAGGTCCCATGAGATTGCCAGAGCGATGTTGATCGGGGCGAACACTACTTGGTTGGTCACGGTCTTGCTGAACACAGTGGCGGCGGTGTTTCCTCTGAAGACCGCCCCCAACATCTTGAAGTATGCCATCTGAGGATACGTGCTCCAGAAGGCGTATGACCCTACCCGGAGAGTCCGCTTGGGGTCATACACCCTCCCTGACCTTTTCTGGACGATAGCATCCACACCGGCGGCTATCGCGGTGGACAAAATTGCCGCGCGGTGGTGGGAGACAAGCACCCTCATTTAAGGCTTCCTGGTAGTCGCGGTAGTTATGTGGGGGGTGGTGTTGATATGTCAGGAAAAAAGGTCTTGTGCGACTTTTCGCCCCTCTTCTACGATGATGTGGAGTTCCTTTTCAAAAAAATATCCAACATCTGCAAGCTCTACCTCGACCTCAAACACTTCCTCCACGTCGTTCTTGACAGGGATGACCTCGACCCGAGTAAAGTCTATTCTCCACGGCCCTCTTGTATACGAAGTCCGGTGTTTCGTCCGCTGCATTGTATAAGATATCGGAGGCCTGGTAGCGGGTTCCCGTGATTCGAGGGACAGAGATCCTCTGATATAAAACGCCCCTCCCGTTGAAACGACATCGTTGACAACTTTCCGTTTGTGTTCCATGTATGCCTCGGTGGCCGTAGATACATGGCGCGAGGATTCGTCTGGTCTACTCCTGATATACTTGTCAACCGTCAGGCTTTCTACCCCCCCGGTCAGTTTATTCTTCGCAGCCGTCCATGCGAGCTTGGGGATAGATGATACGAACCCGATGGGCGTTTGGAATCCTACTCGGAATTCTAGCTCCACAGTCCGCACATCATGGCTGTGTAGGGTGGACCTTAGTGCGTCGGTGAGAGACATTTTAATTTACGGCGGAGTGTTCTCCTTATGAGGCGGTGTTGACAATATGAGGGGGGTCGGCAACAGTTGACGATATCCCTGAGGAAATGTTGATATATCTTCCAAGACATTGTGATCATATTGACGACATTAATAACTTAACAAAGTCGAAACAATAGAAATTACCACCTCTGGTTGGGTCTCCGGACAGCGCC
>SXGQ01135771.1_pt1 | contig 13035 bp, 8 predicted proteins | sample 3178371 | NCBI WGS metagenome assembly SXGQ01 (sample SAMN11356859, study PRJNA531348) | freshwater metagenome | isolation source: freshwater sample F1-20 | place: China: Fuxian Lake, Yuxi | collected 2017-12-25
GCCCACGGATGTAGGGGCGGCACTGCCAAAGGGATCGGTATGTCCAAAAACCAGTCGCGTAATTTGAACGGCACCGATTCACGCACAGTCAGCCATACACTTATATTGCCTGATTCACTCCGCATTTCTAGAAGCCTCTGAAGCAGGAGAACAGACTCAATACTCAGAAGATCCGCCTCGTATAAGACCAGGATACGATCACCCTTGAGAACGTGTGCATTTTCACCGAGGCTCTCCATAATTGAACGGATGTAATGGCGATCCTGGAGACTCATACGGGCCACCGAAAACGCATTATGAATAAGAGATGTTTCATAGGGCAGCCCGTCATTGCGTAACTCCTCAGATTGTGCCTGTTCGTCTGAAACTCGACTGTCTAGATGCCATTGTTTTTTGGTGATACATAGGCTAAGACCCCTTTGAAATGCAAGTAATTCCAGGCGTTTGTGAACGGCCGCTTTAGAGGCCTCATAATCCTGGCATCTCCATGCAATCCCCATCCTAAACTGTAGGTCATCATAGGTATTTAAGCACCTAATGAATTATAGCGTATAATCATCAGTCAATTAACAAATGGAATTTGCTATACCTATTTCACGGTTTGATCCTACAAAAGTGCGCTGGGGGCAAGCCAGGTCAGGCCCATTTCGGAAAACCATTTCCTTTAATTATGAAGATAGCCAGCTGGCATTTCAATCGTTAAATTTGATGTCAGATCCTCTAACAGTTGTATATTTTGATACAGATAAAAACCAACTTGTTTTGGAGGAAACTCCCCAGGGGCAGTTCTTAATAAAGATAGATCAGTTTCAGACATTAATCAACGGCCAAATTAAAAGACATTATAAGGATTGGCTGGAAGGTACAACTCTGCCTGAATCAGAAGCGATTGCACCGCTGCAACCCTGGCTAAAGTCTCAAAAAATCACACTGTATCTCTCAAATGAACCGTCGTCAATACCATTTTTTACGAAAAATGGTAGTGAAACTATTTCAGACAAAACATTGAAGCCCGGGGATCTTATCCGGGCAATGGTTCGGCTTCAAGGTGTATCTTTGCAGTTAAATGAATTGAATGATTGGACCGGCAAATCGCGCATCCAACATTATGTTATAGAGTTATACCGTATTTCGGAGTAACTATGATTTTTGTATTAATGCTATGGAAAGCGCTGTGAGCGAGATTACCATTGTTATAGCCGAGGACATTAAGAAATATAAGTTCATGCTTAGGGGGTGATACGTGAAATATAAGTACCATAAAAAGGTGTGCAACATTACAATTGCACCTAAAATACCTGTTACAGGAAGAAGTCGGTTCGTCAGTTCATTTGAATTATCTTTGGTTCCAACTAAATTTGAAAACTGCCATATAGCGAACCCGATAAGCACAAGCTCTACGACTGCCATAACACCCATGAACCAACTGCCCGTTTTTGGTGCTAATGAATCCATCTATTACTCTTATGGTTTTAATTTACTTCTTTGGCATAGCGCTTAATGAGTGCGGCCCAGTTGTTGTAACCGCCGTACCGAGACTTACGGGTACAGTCATAAAAACATATATACATTCTAATACAAAGACCATCACTAGGACTGGCAGTAAAACCGTGTAAACTCTGTACGTATGTAAGCGTTTATTAACAAAGGGGTTACAGGAATCATTTCCAGAACATCTATCCATCTAATTTTATAGTTAATATTAGTAGCCAGATATGGCACAGAAAACAAGAAAACACCGTTTGGTATTCAATGGACCAAAAGTCTGCCACCCCAGACTAAAGGGCCGTAATGGTGATTGCCTATCGCCTGATTTACTAAGAAAAGTTGGAGACGCATTAGAGGCACCAGCGAATCTTCAGGGCCACGTATTAAAACGCTGGCTAACACGGCGTACGCGCTGCAAGAGTGAGCGCTGTTGGATAGAAAAGTCGCCATTAGATGCAAAAGAAAAGAGGGATATTTTTAAAGGCTATTTTCGCCCAAAGATGCCGGATGAGTGGTCAGAGAATGAGCGCGAATGGCTTGATACGCTGAATATTGAACATGTCTTAAAGCAATACGAAGAGTCAAATCCCGAATTTAAGTTTTACGGAGCAAACCCAATTGACTTTTCGGCACCCAATCCATATAAAAAGGGGTCTCTTGAACGAAAAGAATGTTTGACCGATGACATATGCAAGATTGATTTGAAAGCGCTACAGGCGGCTGGTAAGACAAAGCTGGGTTTCGTGTATAATATGGATCCGAGCAACAAGGGGGGTAGCCACTGGGTGGCGAGTTTCACAGATATCCCGGCCCACCGAAGCTATTATTTTGATTCATACGGCATGAAAGCGCTGCCACAGGTTGCCCGATTTATGCGCGCACTTACGCTTCAGGATCCAAAGATGAAGCTGCAATACAATGCCCGTAGATTCCAGTTCCGGGAATCGGAATGCGGTGTCTATTGCATTTATTTCATAATACGAATGTTGGAAGGTGCTGATTTTGTGAAATTCTGCAGAAGCGACCCGCGGGACAGCGACATGCTTCTTTTGCGCCAGTACATTTATTCCAAGACAAATTGAGTCTAAGACAAATTAAGCCAATACAGGGTACTTAATCCCGTTCTCTCTTCTAGTAGTATCAGTAGAGTGAAATGGATCCGTCACAACAGACAAGGCGCCAATTTTTTGCGGAACAAAATGAGCAAATGTTATACGGGATGTTGAGTAAAAATTTCCAGCAGCGTATGAGAGGTCCTCTCAATGAAAAACAGTCATCGTACCTGGGAGGGGCTTTGGAGCACTATATGAGTGACGCATTTCAACAGAACCCCTACCAGTCTATTCAGACTCTGAATAAGCAGGCACTTTCATCAACGGCCGCCGAATTCAATGCCTATCTCCAGCGTCAGACAGCCCTAGAGACAGCTACTCCTCAGATGTTTCAGGAGACATCTAACAGGTACGAGCAAGTGCAGCAGGAAAGACAGCGTAGCTTGGAGGCGCCGCGCCCTTCTATACCCGACTATGTCCAGCCGATTCAGATTAAGGAATCGGATGAGGTAAGTGCGATGGAGTTATTTGAGGAGGCCAAGAAGCGCAGAAGTGCTGAGATGAATAGCCAGGCCGAGGTGGAAATGGCGAAACGCACCGCCTCTATGGGTGCGCCCCTGTATCCAGAACGGCCCGAACAGCCTGATTCAAAGGCCCTATTCAGTCAGCCGTTAGATATGGTGGTTGCCGGCACAAATCTGTCAGGAAGGGGGGATGTAAACCCGACAATTGCCCGCCCCGGCGCGGGCCAATTAGCGGCTCCCAGAGGAACTCTTCAGCAGGATATTTTGATCAAACAACAGGATATCCAGACATACAAGGAAACCGAATACAATTTGTCCATTTACAGCGCCGACAGAAAGTGGGAGATGAACAATGGTGAGAACCGGTTCAATTTCAGTGTGAATCTGTATTCTGGCAACCCGACAAACGGCGTAAGTATCATGCCGAAGGCCACTGCCCGTTTCCGCAATATAGTGAAGATTGAATTCGTGAAGGCGGTGATGCCGATTGAAAACACCGACATTATCGTTCGGAAATCTGGCGCTAGCACGTATGATACTAGTTATCTGAAAAATCTGTTTGGTTATCCTTTTATCACGCTGAACGTGGATGAGCTGGATACAAATAATTTTGGTACAAATGACAACACAGATAATGCATTTGCGATTCTCCAGTATGATGCGAACTGGACCGATAATACAAACTCTCTAGGTTTTACTTCGTATATTCCTAAGCACATGAAGTGCCAGCGCGTCTATTCGCCAACACCTCTGGCTGCCTTAACAAAACTCAGCGTACGTCTTCAGCAACCAAATGGTAATTTGATCAATAGCTCACCTGATACGCTTGATATTAACGGCGCTTGCCTCAGTATAACTGCTGATATTGCAACATTCACAGGCATAGCAACAAATAACACAAATTACACGGATTCCACAGGCGAATATATTTGGATTGACTGCAAGAAGTGGTTCAGTAGGTATCAGATGGCTGCAGGTGATAGGATTCAGATCAGGGGACTAAATGCTCCTACTAGCCCTACAGCGGCTCAGACAGATTTCTTGAACTATCTACAAGATGCCAGTGGTCTGATGGTAGTTGCGACGGCCTATATTAAAACCTCAACTACAAGTCTTGAATTAGGTAGCAATGATGCTGGCTATGCGAGATATATCATTATTCGTAGCAAGTTTGGCGACCCGACCACCGGTTCTACCTCAGTTGATCCATATGGCAAGGCTGCCACTAATGCGGCACTATCAACATATTTGAAGACAGCGACATTTACAAGCGGTAAACTCATCAATCTCAGCCATCAAACACAATTGATCTTCCGAGTCGTAACCAGGGACTACGACTCCGCCAGTTTAATGCGTCCGGATAACTTATAGAAATCTAAAATTGGTCGTCAATATTAGAATGCAAGGTCTTCACTTGCTAGGAATTGTTCTAACAGTATTTGTTCTTCTGTGGATGGTTACCATTTTCAGGAGGAGGAGAGAGGGCTTTTATTCCGACGCCGAGGCAACGGCGGCACATGACACATTTAATTTAAGACAGCAGAAATTATATAGTAACTGGGGCGTTGCATTAAAGGCTGTAAATAAGGATAGTGCATTAGGGCCTGTAGGCACTGATACGACCTCACTGTTTGGCGGTGTTGTTGATACTGTAGACGGCAACAATAACTTACAACAGAAAATCGTAAACCCGTACCCTGTAACAGGTGGTGAAGTAGGCGAATCCGCGAATGCGACTATGTGCGAAACCATCAAAACTGCCGATTGTAACGCATTTGATAACGCCGCATTCAATACAAAGTGCGGTCTATGCTTAGATGTAGGTAAAACATCAAAGGATGTAAATCAAATGGGTGGGCTCCTATTGTCAGCTCCAGATAAGGCATCTGCTGAGAGCGTACGTCCTGGTGGAGCGAACGATAACAGAATGCCGGCTTATGAACCCACAATGGGGTCTTGCCCAGAAGGTATGTTTGTTGCAAATAAAGCCCAATGCATCCGTTTACAAAATCAGCTAAATTGTGCTAAAAACTCCACCTTTGACAACCCCGCCGGTTGCTCTCAGTGCTATACAGATGGCACGTATTCCGTTATAAATACGGGTACATCGGGTAATCCAGATCTCATTTCTGGATACGGTATACTGAATATCTACGGCATTGGCATTTGTAGATATAAACAGTCCTCTACTGTTTTTCCATCCAAATATGTGTTTTTATCTCCGACAAAGGCAATAACAATGGATATAAACGGGCAGGAGTCCGATAATATCATTCAAATACAATTTCCGAAATGTATAGATAAAGGCGAATTTAGCGATAATGTAATATATGTGCCAGGTAATGTTGTTAGATTTGGATCTAATAAATTCATAATGATTGAAGGGGCTGGATCTCCAGGCTTTTCTCCAGGCAGAACTGGCGATCAATTATGGAAACGGCTTAACTTTGATATAAATACTATTTACATAAATGGTTACTTAAATGATACAGCTTCCGGATTTACGATGGATTTATATCAGTTAGTTTCAAGTATCACATCGTATAATAGTAGATCTACTGCCACAACAACTAGTAAACCACGTATAATGGGTACTGATACCAAAAATGGGGTTGATATGAGAAAAATGGGGCACCTTTACGGACAAGTAGACATGATGATTCATATGAAACCCGTATTTACATTTATAGATACAGGGTCATATGAGGCCACATTATGTAAAAACAGCCCATTTATTACAAAACAAGCTAGCGCCACCTTTTTACAAAGTGACCCCTGTTATAAAAAAGGGCAAAATAAGCCAGGCACATACAATGCGGAATGCCTGCAAAAGTTATTTTTAGATAATGGCTGCTTAACTGGTGGAAAGGGGTATCCCTCAGATAGTGCAACTATTTCAAACCTTTTATACAATGATGGTGTGGCTCAGAGTGTATCTGAAATTTCAGACTATATCTATAAAACTTCCCTACTTTCTTCCACAGGTCTTATGAACGGTAATAAAATGACTTTAAAAGTTTGGTCTCAGGCCAGTGAATTTTGTACGGGTAGAAAGATCTCATCACCCTGTGATGCAGACCCTGTAGGGGGGCCGTATTCAACAGAATGTATGGCATATCTCTGGGACAACCAGGGTGAAAATACTCCAACAGGTGCAACATATGTGGTACCTCCGAATGCCCGTAGCTTATTCACCACTGGCAAGAAAAATCGGTTCTGTACTCGTGCTGGGTTGATGTCGCCAAAACTTCCTGATGGCACTGAAAATGGTACTGCGACTAATGTGTATTCAAACCTCACATCTGTTAACGACATTAAAAATGCTATGAAAGCAATTTGGTCAACTGCCAACGATAATACTTTATCTGAGTCGGTCAGACTTCAAGCGATGAACCAATGCTATGGTTTACAGCCTGGAACAGGCCCGATAGAGTTTAAAAGTGATTGGACCAGTACAACTTATGCTGCTAGCTATAGTGAAGGATTTACCAGTGAATCTCGGCAATGTACAAATACTTCATATGCAGGTATCCCTCCCTGCAGAGAATATACGCAGATTAGGCCCGGTGAACCCTATCCTTCCTGTGGTGACCGCGTGACCGTTTTTGGAAAGCCCAATTTTGGCGAGTATAACTTTTCAATTCCAGTTGGCGTATATAATACAATAGAAGAGATTCGCCGTATTCCAGGTAATAATGGATATACCATTTATGGCCATGATGGAAATGTTTCATTCATGTTTCCGGCCGGTTGTAAAATGAAGTTGACTATCAATAATGGTCCAAATTTCAGTGGTCCGGTCACATATGTTTTTACTAAAACATGCCCTAATGCAATGAACACAGGGGCCTGTGGGCAAAATGTATGGGATTCTAGATGGTCGGGCCCTAATCATTTTGCCCAAAGTATTAAATTAGAACTTATACAAGGTATGCCTGCGCCTGGCATACCACCGCCAGCGTCTATTTCTAATCCGCCAAAGGTATTCTTAAAGGGAAGTGATTATACGAGTGGTAATACCTGGTTTGACCGTTCTGGTAACGACAAAAACGCGACATTAAAAGTGGGCGCGGCCGCTAAAAATGCGGCCAAGACTGCAGTTGTCCTAAATGGATCAACGGCGTGGTCAATTCCCAATTTAAATTTGGGAAGTGGGCCATGGACTGCGAGTATATGGTATAAACCGATGGGGGTACCTGTTGGATCTTCTGCAAAGGCCCTATTAGCCCAGCAGGACGTAGGTAACGGAAAAAATAATATTGTAATTGCACAGGATTGGTTTAGACAACCTCAAGGGTCATTAATGGGTGGCTACTATACACCCTATAATGGGGGATTTTTTGGAAAAGCTATACCTCTAACCAATGATATCTGGACACATATAGTTCTAACATATGATGGTTCAAGTGTAAATACATTTGTAAATAAACGCCTATTAAGTACTACGCCGAGTAGCACACCATCTATGGACGGTGGTGGTGAGTATGTAGTTGGTGGTCACTATCAACTTCAAAACGGATATGTAGTAGGTGAAATCGGAGAATTACGCATATATAATTACAGCTTTTCTGCTGCCCAAGTATCAGACGACTATAATTGGTCTGGTGCTCCATTTGTAAGTTTTGCGCCGGCACTACCAGAACGCACTGGGGCAGGATTCAACTTTTAGAAAGTAAAGCCCGGCTAGGTTTGGCAGCACTCTTAGGATGTGCTTAATTTAACCACTCCACGGTAATAAATTTCTGGACTAGGTTTATTCCAGAAATTTAGTATAGTGTTTTAATTAGAAGCATGTTTGCCGGTATTTTTAAAGCCCTGACGGAACCATTTACGACTTTTACAACTACTGAATCTGAACCGCATAGATCACAGGAAAGGCTTCGGCGGTATTATAGCGAAAAGAGACCAAATGCCATTCTTAGTAAAGCAGAGCATGCAGATACAAACTTTGCCGCAGCCACTAATACCTATATGGGTAGCGGTTTTGAACAACTTCAATTAAATCAAAGAAAACCCGCTTTACGAAATGAATTCATACTTACGACAAACAGCATGTCTGGCGATTTAATTGGTCAAAGACAAGCGGAATGTGAGGGAAGCGGTGGAAATCAGTTTGCGCACCTTAGTAATCTAGCTGCAAATGTAAATCCCAAAAGTCGGTTTCGGTGTGGATGGGTATATAATGAAGAGACCCCCTCATCTGGAAGGGGTGCATATGGCACTGTAGATGGCCCGATGCAGACAACCGCCGAAGGCACGTGGATGTGGGATCTGAACGCCGCTAAGAAAAAGTACCATCTCAGCATCTGCAAACCTATAACCGCATGTAGTGATCTAAATAATGATCTATATAGAAATAAGTGTGGATTTTGCAAAAATACTAAGAAAGGCATACCAATTGCTGGTTCTGTAGCAGCATACCCTTATGATCCCATGGGGGCATGTTCATCTGCTAATCTTATACTATCTAGTTCCATGTGCCCCAAACCAACTCCACCACCACCACCAGGGACTCCGGCGGCGGCTATATACATGGAAACAAGGGAGGTATGCGATCCCTTGCCAGGCGGTAAATACCCGCGCGACTGTTATGTAAAAAAGGCACTACAGGCTGGTTGCTCAGATGACGGGGCACTCATAACAGCTCTAAAATCCGGGTCTGATACTAATTACATAGATACGCTCACAACAAAAGATTCATATCAATTATATCAAGAACGAGCGGCAGCTGGACTAAGTGAAACATATTTAAGACATGGACATATGACAGGGGATACCGCACTAACTGAATTTTCTGCACTACAGGATACTGCATCATCTGCTGCAAACCAGGGTCTCAAAGCCGCAGCTGCGGATCTCTGTTTTACGAGTGGCATGTTTGAAGAATTTGATTTTTGTACGGAGATACAGCCGAGCTCACCTACCGTTTCTGTATCATTGGATTGTCTCCAGGCAGAATTCAAGCGGGCTGGTGGGCAAGAAACAGGTAGTCTATATCCTAGTGGAACAACCAGATCGGTGTGGGATTCAAAGCCAAAATGGTCGGATGTTCAAACTTATATACAAGATCTGAAAGGTAAAACTGCTTCTACCGATCGGGCTACACAGGAAAGAGCAGTCAACCAGTTTTATGGTATTAATTTGGATAGAAGGTTAGCTAGCTTAGGCTATGTGAATAATGTGGAAATATTCTGGTTTACAGCGGACCCTGATGTGAAAAATGGAACTACAACCTATAATACTACATTCTTGGGCCGCCGTATTCGGGCCGCCTTACCAAATCTCACAGGGGGGTCAGCACCCAAAGGCAATTCATTTGTATATTTTACTAATTTTAAACCGGCGGGCTCTATGAATGTTAATATCAAATTTACAGGCGATTCTGGTTTTATTTTCTTAAAAAATGGCAGAATAGCTAATACATATAACGGGAATGGTGCAGACAATACAAATACAGAATTATCTAGCTTGTATCCGTCATTTGGAAACCCTGCCTCACAAATGACAACAGGGTCGGCATGGACATTTGGCACAACTGACAATATAATTACTGGGTATTATTTGGGCAATGGCAATAATTACAATTTAGAATACAAGATGGCTGGTAGTATACCTGGTGGGCCATGTTATTGTTTTGGTAAGGCACAAAATGGTATACGTATATATACTCGGGCAGAATGTGATAGATTAGGTGGAAATTGGCATGGTAATGGCGAATGTACAAAACCTCAGGGCGGAAGTTATAGCTGGGATTGCAGAGATGTGAATAATGCCACATGTATATCTGCGCCGGCAAAAGGCAATGATTGGGACCAATTTCCCGCTGATCGTCTCTATCTCATACAGCATCCGTATGCGCCGATGGTAAAGTTTTCAGTTAGATCCGATTATGCGTTATACGGTGCCGATTATGCATTTTGCGACAAACGTCTTGGCTCACACAAAATGAAATTCAGAGCGCATCCTAATGGCGGTCCTACTACACAATATATTGCAGATAATTCTGCTGCTTCACCTCCAACCTATAATCTTGATAAGAGCTACATGCAGTTTACAAATGGTTCAGGTATGATGTCACTATTCCTTTTAAAAATGTACTCATTTATGACGATGGTTATCAAAATAAAATTCACTTCCTTGCCATCATCTGGTATCAGTGAAACACCCCTTGTTTTATGGCCAGGTTATCCAAGTGTAGATTTCCCTTCCATTATTGTAACGGGAATGACTGGTACTACTGCCAGACTGGGTGTAGGTAGTTTCTTTAATAAAGGCAGTCAAACACCATCGGGTCCATCCGCTTATGGCGTTGTTTCTCCTGGGAAAAGTATGGATGGCCCTATTATAAGTATTAACACCGATTATATTGTAACTCTAAAAGCAATTCGTACTAATGAAAATGATATTAGCACATTAGTTGGTATGAAAGTCGGCGCGGCAAAAGTGTCAGATTTACAGAGTAATCCGACAAGCTTACAGGAATCCAGTCTAGTAACATGGCCTAATAAATTACAACTAGAAAATAAAGATGCCAGTAATGATCGGTTTATTTACGTAAATGGTAGTTCGGCCACATTCAATCTATATTCTATAGAGTTATATGACTATGTTTTGGGAGGTGACAATCTGCAGCACGCGGCAAATATGGATTGGCCACTGGGTCCACAGGGTTCAAATCCTTACAAGTAAAAGTGAAAGTGGCCTAAACTATAATTCAACTCACATGTTAAGATGCCCGACTGGCATAATATAGATGCAGTTTATTTACTCTGCCATCCAGAAAAAGAACCTTCTAGATGGCAGCGTTTACAGGAGCACTTATTGAGACGCGGTGTACCCAAAGAAAAATGGGTAGTAATGGGGAAGACTTGGGGGGATAAGCTGAATGAATCTGTATTTCAGCTTTATGATCCATTTATACCGAGAGGCAGCTGCCCCTATCTATCTTGGAAGGGGCGTGCCTTGTCACTTGGCGAGATTTCACTGGTTCTGAATTTCTGGTTGGGTGTTGATGACGCCATAGAGAAGGGGTATAACCATGTGGTATTTTTAGAATCTGATGTATTTCTACGCGACGATTTCAGCAAACGTATAGGTGAATTAATGGCCATTTTACTCAGCCAGCAGAAACCCATAGCATGGGATTTTGTTAGTTTGAGCGATGGCGTTGGTACGCACGCAGTGAGGTCAGATTTAAATACGAATTCTGTGTTTGCAGCTACTGGAGTTTATAAACCGCCACACCAATTCCCCTTTCGGTGCACGGATAGCATGCTATTTAGGGTAGAGTTCTTGAAAAAAATACGGAGGACCGCGTTTCCGTTTCGCGAGTGTCTGGACTGGGAATTGAATTATCAGCTGGGTTCCAATGGAGGCGTGGCTTTATGGGTTGAGCCGCATCTGGTAGAGCAGGGTACCGTCAAGGGGCGAATGCTTACGACCTTACCCGCTTAGTCTTATTTTTACGCTTCATTTTACGTCTGCGTCTATCTTTTCTGGTATTTTTACGAGGCTGAGCACCTCCCAATAATAATACAGGTGGGCCTTCTGGTGCATATGCCCCACCACGTATGCCGCCACGCTCACCTCTACGGAGAAACCCCCTTAAAATTGACCAGGAATCTATATACTCAAACATAACATTTTCATATGGAGGGAATCCTGCATTAGCTCCCCTAGCTGCAGCCCTCCCACTATTTAGTTGAGACATTACCTTAAGACGATTAGCAGCACGTTCATCACCATCGCATGGAGATCTACATGCGAGGTTATATATTATACCTATTTCTCTGTTATTAATTACTTTATACATACCATTGCGTGGCATACTAAATGGTTCTAGGTGAGCATATTTTCTATAAAGTGAAGTTGCAATTCTCCCATTTAACTCGTTAACTTTAATATATATTCCCGCATATCTACCAAATATATCATCATAATTTGGCTCATATAATGAACCCCTATAAATTTCTTGAAGATCCCTTTTTAAAATTGCAATTTTTCCCCGCTCAACATCTGGGCGGTCAATATTTGGAAATGTCATATATATTTTCCCTGGTATATCATTTATATAGGGTATATGACCTATTTCATATACTCCACTTTTAACAATTATAGAGCCACCAAGATGAGTTAAATCTAATTGGGCAAATAATGAATTTAATGCAATAGTGTGATTCCTCCCTGGGCCACGCGCTTTAAAAGGTCTTGGTGCACGAAGTCCTAAAGAAAAATAAGATATCATATCTTCAAAAGATTTATTCCCATCTAATAACCTTACATTTCGGCCTACCGTTGCATCTGGATCTTTGAATGCATATATAATTTTTGGAAGATCTGCGCTCATACTACCGCATTCTTCAACTGTTATATAATACGAGCCGGCTGGAATTGGTTGTCGCTCTACACCTGTTATATCACAGCCATGCCCCAAGACAGCATATACTCTTGTTCCTTCAGGAGCAGGCATCAAAAATCTTTTACAGGAGTTGCACTGTCCCCCACTATGGGGTCCGCAAACTCCATCCACCGAGTCTGGAATGGCTGCTATCCCCAGATTGCGTCCGCAGTATAATACACCGTTTCGCCCTGGTGTCATTGCAAACCCTTCATCATTAATTGGGGTATTACAAGCCGCGCATATCATCACACCTGCTTCATTAATAAATGTACAATTTGGACATACCCACCTGCCACCACCACGCCCACCGCCGCCACCACCACCGCCGCCGCCAGCAGCAGCAGCAGCGCCGTGAGCACCACGAAAACCTTCAGCAGCAGCACGAGCACCAGCAGCAGCAGCAGCAGCACGAGCAGTAGCCTTAATAAATTTACGCCATTCTTGTAGATTTGCACCGCGAGGCATATCACAAGCCCTGCATATCATCGCACCTGCTTCATTAATAAATGTACAATTTGGACATACCCACCCCCCCCCCCCACCACCCCCGCCGCCCACCCCCACCCCCACC
>SXGQ01130829.1_pt1 | contig 13032 bp, 8 predicted proteins | sample 3178371 | NCBI WGS metagenome assembly SXGQ01 (sample SAMN11356859, study PRJNA531348) | freshwater metagenome | isolation source: freshwater sample F1-20 | place: China: Fuxian Lake, Yuxi | collected 2017-12-25
GACCCACTCGCGGTTGATCGAGATATCACCTTCGAGGAAGTGGAAGTGCGGATGCTCGGTGAGCGCGCCGAGGTTCTCCGAGTTGAGGTCCATGCCGTAGACCTCGAACCCATCATCGCGCAGCAAGCGCTCCGACAGATGACTACCGATGAACCCATTCACGCCAAGAATGAGAACCGAAGTTCGGCGGCGTCGGCGCACGGCGGCCCGCTTCCCCAGTCGCATGCGTGGACGCAGGTTCATCTCGGTCGCGACTTGCGGGCCGGTGGTCCAGACGCCATCGGGACCCTGTGCCTCGACGATCTCGATCGCGCCGTCGCCCGCGGCCACAATGAGGGGCGCGGCCGAAACCAATTCGCCCGGCGCAGCCGCTTCACCCGCGGGCGTCTGCACGCGGCGCACCTTCCACACCATCAGCTTGCGCGTGCCGGCAAAGGTGAATGCACCTGGCCACGGATGCGAGACGGCGCGCACGAGATTGCAGATCTCCGCGGTACTGCGCGTCCAGTCGATCTCGCCGTCCGCAGGCGTGCGTGGCCCCATCACCGTGGCCTGCGACTCATCCTGCGCGCGCCGCGACGCCGTGCCCGCCACAAGCTGCGGAATCGTTTCCGCGAGGAGTTTCGCCGACTCCGCACACATCCGCTGCGTCAGTTCCCATGCGGTCTCCTCGGCCCCGATGGCGACCGAACGCTGCGCAATGATGTCGCCCGCATCCGCCTTGTCCACCATGTGGTGCAGCGTCACGCCTGTCTCTCGTTCACCATGCACCAGCACCCAGTTGATCGGGCAGCGGCCGCGATACTTCGGCAGCAGCGCCGAGTGCAGATTGATGCAGCCCTTGGGGAACAGCGCGCGCACGGCCGGACCGACCATGTTTCGATAGTGGAACGACAGCAGCAGCTCTGGTTTCAGTGCGCGCATGCGCTCGATCCAGATCGGATGATCGATTCGCGCCGGCGCATGAACGGGGATGCCATGCTCCGCGGCGAGCCGCGCGACGCTGGCGTACCAGCCGCCTTCCTTCGGATCGTCGCGGTGCGTGAAGACTGCCACCACCTGCAGCCCGCTCGCGATCGCCTGCCGAAGCGCTGCAGCACCGATTTCGTGATACGCCAAGACGATTGTCCGCATCCTGCACTCCTTCTAGGGGGACTTGCGCCCCTCAGTTCCGAACCTGAGGGCGATCACGCCCCGTCCCACGCGCACCCGTCGCCGCATCGTTTGCACCATCCGCGGCCTCACCGAGCGTTTCGCCGATCACGCGGTCGATGATGTAGCGCGGGCGTTCACGCACATCCGCGTGGATGCGACCGATGTACTCGCCCATCAACCCCAGCGCAACGAACTGCGCACCGATGAAGAAGAAGGCAACGGCAAACAGAGTGAACACACCCTGCCCCGCCCACTCTGCACCGTAGATGAAGCGCAGCACGAGCAGCAGGGCGCCGAATCCGATCGCCAGCATCGACACCGCCACGCCGAGCCACGACAGCAGGCGAAGCGGTGCGGTGGTCATGCAGGTCAGCAGGTCGAACTGCAGGTTCACCAGCTTGAGCAGCGTGTACTTGCTCGTGCCGCGCGCGCGCTCAGAGTGCCCCACGGGGATCTCGGTGACGCGCCGCGCAAAGAGGTTCGCCAGCACTGGAATGAAGGTGTGGCGTTCGCGGCAGCTGAGCATCGCCTCCACCACGCGACGCCGATACGCGCGCAGCATGCAGCCGTAGTCGTGCAGCCGCACACCTGTCGTGCGCCGCACCATCAGATTGATCACGCCGCTGAAGACCTTGCGAAAGAGCGCATCCTGCCGATCCTGCCGAACGGAGCCGACCACATCGAATCCCTCGTCGATCTTGCTGACGAGCGCAGGGATCTCCTCGGGAGGGTTCTGCAGGTCTGCATCGAGCGTCACGAGGATGTCGCCCTGTGCCGCGCCGAACCCACAGAGGATCGCATTGTGCTGCCCATAGTTGCGGTTGAGCAGCAGCGCCTTCACGCTGCCTGCGTGCGCGGCAGCCGCCTGGACGAGCATTTCGGTGGAACCATCGCGGCTGCCATCGTCGACGAAGATCACTTCCCAAGGGCGATCCAGCGAACGGCATGCGGCGATCGTGCGGTCCACCAGTTCGGCGATGTTCTCCCGTTCGTTGAAGACGGGAATCACCACCGTCACCGAGGCGGTGCTCATGAACGCCCCCCAGCGACGACGCTTCGCGCGCCCGCCAGCACATCCTTGATTGCAGCGACCACATCATGCACATCCGCCTCGCGCATGTCGGGGAAGCACGGCAGCGTGCAGATGCGCGCCGAGTTCCACTCGGTCACGGGCAAACGCCCCGTCCAGTGCGGGCGATTTTCGCGGTACCAGGTGTGCGTGTGCGCCGCGAGAAAGTGGATCCCCGTCCCGATGTTGCGCGCCTTCAGGCCATCCATGAACGATGCCCGATCGACGCCACAGCGCGACTCATCCACTCGCACCACCACCAGATGTCTTGCGTGACGGTGCGGCCATGCAGGATCAGCGAGCAGGTCGACGCCATCCACCTCGGCGAGCAGCCGCCGATACTGCGCCGTGATCGCCTCGCGCCGCGCGATGAATGCATCGAGACGCGGCATCTGCCGCACCGCAAGCACCGCGTTCATGTCGGCCATGTTCTGCTTGTATCCGGGCGACTGCACCTGCGCCTGCGGTGAACGCCCCTGCTGCGCACGGTCGTGCGCATCCACCGCGAGCCCGTGGAAGCGCAGCCCGCGGATGCGCGCGGCGAGCGCGCGGTCGTTCGTCGTCAGCACGCCGCCCTCACCCGAGGTGATGTTCTTGATCGGATGCAGCGAGAAGATCGCCGTGTCGCCGCCGCCAACTTCGATGCCGCGGTACTGCGTGCCGATGGCGTGCGCGGCATCTTCCAGGATGGGAACGCCCCGCTTTGCGCACACGGCGCGGACAGCATCGAGGTCGACGGGTGCGCCCGCATAATGCACGGGGATCACCAGCCTCGTGCGCGGAGTGATCGCGGCATCGATCGCGTCAGCACCCACGAGCAGCGTGTCGGGGTCGACATCCACGAACACATTGGTCGCACCACGGAGTTCCACCAGATTCGGCGTCGAGACCCAAGTCAGCGATGGTCCGACCACCTCATCCCCAGGACCGATTCCCATCGCCTCGAGCGCCAGTTGCATGAGCGCGGTGCCAGAGGTGGCGGCAATCGCCTCGGCGGCGCCTGTCCGCTGCGCGACCAACGCTTCCAGTTCCGCCACCTTCGGACCCGTGGTGATCCAGCCGCTGCGGAGCACATCGCCAACCGCAGCAATGTCCTCCTCGCTGATCGAGGGGCGGCAGAATGGCAAGAAGGCGGACCGCATCCGCCAAATATATCGGCAATCACCCCATTCCCAAGCCATGAACGCACCTCCCACCGCAGAGAAACGCGCCGCGGCAACGCACCCAAGCCCGCGACAACTGACGCAAGCCGCTACACTCCGAGGTCCATCACGGGTTGTAGCGCAGCTTGGTAGCGCGTTTGACTGGGGGTCAAAAGGTCGTGGGTTCAAATCCCGCCAGCCCGATTCTTCACTCCGAAGGCCAAGGCCAAAGCGCCTTGGCCTTCTTCGTTTCGGGGTCGGCCCAAATGCCCTGCTCCGGGCAAAACGTGTCCCGAAATGGGACACTTTTTACATGGAGCAGGGTTTCGCACGCGAATGGCCGAGGCGGCAGAGCAAGTCCTTGAGCACACTGAGCGCCCAGCGCGGGCGTCCGACGATGTCATCCCAAGTGAATGCGATCACCGTCCATCCAGCGGCCACCAGACGCGCGGCGCGTGCGCGATCCGCCTGAAAGGACTCGGCGGATGCGTGAAACGCCCGGCCGTCGATCTCCACCGCGAGTTTGCGGGTCGGCCAAGCAAAGTCGACACGGCAACGCCATGCTCCCAATGCATCCAAGCCCTGCACCCGGAAGTTCGCACGCCAACCCTTGGGTCCCCCCATGCGGAGTCCCCCGCTGCGCAGCAGCGCCGCCATACGACGCTCGGCCTCGGACTGCGTGCCGGCAGCGGCATGCGCAACCGCCAACTTCAGCGCCGCGGTTCGTCGGAACCCCTTTCGTCCCGTGGCCAACCTACGCGCCAGCCGATCCGAGAGCCCTGCGTGCGTGAGCCATCGTCGCTGGAGGCAGCCATCGAGGAACTCGACTGCTGCACAGGACAGCTCGCCCGTTCTCCCCTCCATCTGTTGCCGCGCATCGAGGATGTCCAGCAGCGCTGTTTCGCGATCAGCCAGCAGCAGTCCCATTCGGCGCACGACGGTTCCATCGAAGGTCCCGCGCAGCACATCGACTGATCCAACGCCACGCGGCGCGCGGTAGCGCGAGTAGACCGTCGATGCGTGCCGGTCGAACCGCCCATCCCACGATCCATCGGACGTGCATGACGAGCACCCTTGCAGGATCGCAGCGTCGGCGCCCGTGACGATGGCTTCGGATCCAAAGAGGAGTCGCATCGCGTGGGCGGAGCGCGCCGCGTCCTGAACGACAGGTGGGCGCGCCGCCAGCCACGGAGGGCAGGCATTGACGAGCCGGAATACCCCTCGAAATGGAATCAGATTCCCACGCGCGATGAGCGTGCGGATCTGCTTGAATGTGTGGCCAAGCCCCACCAGCGTGCGCCGGTCGACGAGTCCGCCATGTGCAACGGCAACTTCGTGCGTGGTGGGCAGGAGAACTCCGCGGCGCCGAGAAGAAAGAGGCATGTCGGGTTCCACCGGCAGATGAACTCTAGGACTGCGCGGAGGCATTTCCGACACATCAGGCGGAACTTCGCCACCGCCCTTTCCCCTGCTCGCGGCAAAAAGTGTCCCAATACGGGACACTTTTTACCCGGAGCAAGGATATTCACGCCAGTTCTGTCCGACATCAGCCTTGCTCGGCACATCCGTCCCGTGGCTGTCTTGCCCCGCCTACCGCTCTGGGTTGTCGCCGTGCTCCTCGCGAGTGTGCTTCCCTGCGACATCGCGGTCGCGCAGGGTGGCTCCGGGGCCGGCGCTCCCTACTCGCACTCGTCCTCGATCGACGGGCAGCCCCTCGAGGGCCTGGTCTTTGTCCCATCCGGCTACTCACAGTCGAGCCCGCCGACGGCATTGGTCGTGTACCTGCACGGTGGCGGCGGGCTCGGCATTGTTCCGGTCGGATGGCCGCAGCTCCTCAACAATCGCGGTTGGATCCTCGTCGCCCCGCATGGGCGCGAGTGGGGCCTCTCCGATCCGGCTCTGTGCCCGACCAATCCCAATGCCGCGGGAACCTGCAGTTGGTGCACATCGGCGGCGTACGTCGACAACCCCTTCGATCCCTTGGTGGGCCCTGGCGAGCAGGACATCCTCGACTCGGTCGACTGGGCGATGGATACCTTCAACATCAACCCCGATCGCGTCTACCTCACTGGCTTTTCGATGGGCGGACGCGGCACCTACCAGATCGGCCTGCGCAATCCAGATCGCTTTGCGGCGATCGCGCCGTGTGCGCCTGCGTCGGACATGTTCGAGATCTTCGTGGCGGACCCCAACCCGCCCGACCTCTGCAAGCGCTTCATGCTCCACGACGGCGCCGGGGGGCTCGTGCCCCATGCCAGCGGGGCCACCGACTCGATGTACTTCCAGACCAGCGCACGGTTCCTCATCGAGAACGCGATGAACCTTCCCGTGCACCACAGTCATGGGACGCTGGACAGCCTGGCCTACAACATCATCACCGCTCCCACGCGCTACCGACACGGCGCGTGCATGCTCTACGACAACTCCTTCAGCGGTTGCCACGGCGCTTCGGACCTGTGTTTCGGTCACACCCCCACGCTGAGTGACCTCGCTACCGCCAATCCCGGCCTGTATTCGTGGACCTACAAGTTCACCAACATCGGCCACACGCTGGACCAGCAGTGGGCTGCACAGATCTTCGCGCACTTCGACGCCGCGGTTCGGCCCGCCCATCCCCGCACGGTCTTCTACAAGACCTACACCGATACGGCGGTGCGAAGTCACTGGCTCCGCGTGCAGAGCGCCGTGCCGTGGACGGGGCAACCAGCAGCCGTGCGCGCGGCGGCGGCACCTGCCCAGAACATGCTCGAGCTCTCGGTGTGCCGCACGAACGAAGTGCGCATCGACCTGCCGTGGGCGGAACTGTCGCTGTCGCCGAAGTCGCCACTCACAGTTGTGGTGCGCCGCTTGGATGCATCGGGTCTGGATCCTGCTCTCGCAAGCACTGCGGAGTCACTCGCCACCACCATCAGCCTCGTCGGCGCGTCGCCCTGCGGTCCACTCGCGGCGACGATCAACGGCGCGCCGGCACCCGCCGGATTCGTTCGCTGGGTCGGAGACCGCGTGGCGTTCGGGCCACTGGTCGCGCCTGCGGGCGACCCAGTGGCGCTGCACGCAGTCGTGGTGAGCGAACTCGCATGCGATCCGCCCTGCCCAGCGGACTGGAGTGGCAATGGCGCGGTCGACGGCCCGGACCTCGCCACGCTCCTGAGCGCCTGGGGAGTCCAAGGCGATGCGGGAACCGTTCTCGGGGACCTCACCGTGGACGGCAGGGTGGACGGCGCCGACCTCAGCACCCTGCTCGCCGTCTGGGGTCCGTGCAACGCGCCGTGATCCCACAGACCCCGCCAATCAACAGGCGGCCCGAGTCATGGCTGAGCATCGACTGCCAATGATCTTCGGCGTGGCACGCTGCGCCAAAGCGCATCAGCGCGCCCGAGTTTCCGCGCGAACGGCACCACGGATGCGCCGACCGATGTCGGAAAAATACAGGGCCTTGTGCCACGCGTGCCAGAATCCCGCGCGCCCATCGAGGAATCCGCAGCGGCGGAGGTACTCCTCAAAGAAGTACGCCATAGGCAGCCAGCGACGAGCAAGCGATCTGTACTTGGTGCGCTGCCGCGGGGTGAGAGCCGCAAGCGCCGCGGCATCGAGGCGCAGCGCGCGCTCGGCCTCCCAGGCTGCATAGGCCTCGTGACGTCGCTTCCAATGTTCGAGACCGCGGTCATCTCGGTGATCAATGCGCGCGCTGATCTCTCCAATGGTGCCAGTGAGTATCGGATGCTCATGGATCTCCATGTCGAGGTGACTCCAGCGATCCTCATCAATGCGTTCGTATTCGCCCGCGCCGACGCGGAACAGAGCCAGCTTGCGGTTGGGGGTGCCGTGACGCAGACGGCGTCCCATGAACCAGTTGTCGTATGTGAGCCAGAACCCACTGTGCGTTGTCGTGGGGAGGACCCGCGCGAGTTCATCGCAGAACGCAGCGTCGACGAACTCGTCGGCGTCGAGGAACAGGACCCACGGAGTCGTCGGCGGATGCGTCCGCAGGAACCAGTTGCGCTTCTTTGGAAAGCGCCCGTTCCATTGGAAGTCGACGACCCGTGCCCCGTGCGCCAGCGCAATCTCTCGAGTGCCATCGGTCGATGCGGAATCGATCACGACTACATCTTCAAACGCCCCTCTGACCGAAGCCAGACAAAGGGGCAACCCGGCACGCTCATTTCGAACGGGAATCGACACGGTGATGGGCAGCGGTCTCATCGAGCAATGTCCACGATGCGATGAACGAGTCGATGCCATTTCCTGCATGCGTCTGCTGTGCTGTAGCGTCTTTCGAGGACTGCCCGACCACGCGCGCCCATGGCGGCGGCTTCCTGCGGGCTCTCGCGCAGCCGACGAATCGCGCGCACGAGTCCCCTCCCGTCGCCGGGCTCCACGATGACTCCGCACTGCTCCTCCTCAATGACGCGTGCCACTTCAGATGCGGACGGCCCCACAAAGATCACTGGCCTGCCCGTCGCGAGCACCCCATAGAACTTGCTTGGGACCATCAGGCCCTCGAACTCGGCCGCCATTGTCACCAGGTGCACATCACCCATCGCGAGCAGATTGCTGATTTGCTCCCGCGGCTGATAGTTTCGAAGGATGACATTTGTGATGCGATTCTCGCGAACAAAGTTCTCCACATCTGCCTTCTTCGTGCCGCCTCCCACCACCACCCATCGCAACCCAGTCTGATCCTTCAATGCACCCATGGCAGCAAGCATGGCACGCTCATCGTGACCGACTCCGAAGTTCCCCGAGTACTCGATCACAAACTCATCGGAAATCCCCCACGCTTCGCGCAGCGGATTGTCAGCCTGGCATCGCACTGGTATCTCCGTGGGATCCGCCCACACATTGATCACTTCGATGTGACTCGGCTTGATGCCCCGCGCGATGACGCGCTCGCGCATGCAGCGACCAAGCACGACCACCACATCCGCCGACCGCATGCACGCCGTGTCCATCCAGAGCAGAAAACGCTGAAACGGTGATCGCTTGCGGACCAGCCCTGCCGCCTCCGGCACCTCGGGATAGAGGTCCATGGCCCAGAACACGAAGCGGGAGCCGCGCAGGCGCTTCAGGAGCACCCCGATCAGAGCGACAAAAGGGGGGGTCGTGAAGCAGATCACGACATCGGGCCTCGGAAGTCGCAAGGCCTTGGCCGTTGCGGCGAGATAGAAGGCCATGAAATCGAAGATGCGACCTGCGATTCGATCCTTTCCGAAGGCATTCTTCGCCACTCGAACGATCTGGATGCCATCGACACTCTCCGCCGCGACGAGCGCACCCCCCGACTCACCATAGATACTCCGTGACGCAAGTGCCGTCACCGCATCGCCTCTCTGCACCATGGTGCGTGCAAGGTCGTGCCCGTGCTGTGCCGTTGCCGCCACATCGGGCCAAAACCCTTGGTTCACGAGAAGGACACTGATGGGCGATGTGGTGGGCTCACGAAGTGGCTCCAACGCAGAGATGATCTGCTTCACCGCTGCCGATGAGGAGAAGAGCCGCTCAGACAATTCTTGCCCGTTCCGTCGCGCATCTTCGACCGCGTGAGGATCTGCGAGAAGATCCTCGGCAAGTCGTTGCAGCTCGGCGGCATCACCGCCGATGCTGACGCGCCCTACCTTGGATTCGTTGATCATCCTCTCGAGATCATTGCCTGGGTTGATTCGAGCAAGCACCGGAATGCCAGCCTGCATGTAGGTCAGGAATTTTCCAGGAATGTTGTGAGAGTGGTGCCGTGGGTCCAACGCAACGATTCCCACATCGCACTGGCGAAGCAGTCCAGGAATCTCCTGAGGCTCAATCTCGTCGTGAAAGAGCGTGTTGTCGAGGCCAGCATCGGCGGCAACGGCAGCAAACCGCGCAGCATCACTTCCGCGTCCCACAAAGAGGAATCCCACATCCCGCCGGTGTTGCATCCGAATCGCGAGATCCACGAAGACATCCATGCCCTGAGCGACCCCCATGTTTCCTGCGTAGACAATGATCCTGCGGCCCGCCAGCAATGTGGCGTCGATCCGAATACGGCACCCCTGATCGGTCGCCGGCCTCAGCCAATTCTGAAGGACCTCGAGTTGACGCCCCGCACCCTTTGACCAATCGTTCAGATACGGCAGGTTCGCTGGCGTTTGGACTCCGATGGTGTCGGCCACCCGATACTGCTCCCTTTCGATCCACTTGAAGAAACGGTACGCCAGTCCCCGCCGCATCAATCCCATGTCGACAGCCCATTCTGGAAAGATGTCTCGGAGTATCAAGTAACTGCGGCACCGACTCTCCCGACGCAGCGCGCGCACCATCGGTCCGAGGAAAATGGTCGGCGAGTACCAGACGATGCCATCCCAGGCCTCGGTGTTGAGACCGCTGTGCCGCAAGGCCCGAAGCAGGACATGCGGCAGCCGCATCTCGTTCAGTGTGCGCCGTACATAGTCGATGTCTTTCGTGCGCGGCGTGCGAACCCGCAAGTGAGTGATGCCATCGCACCGCTCAATGAGCCATGGCTCGGTCAACCCTTGTGTCGGAACGACGACGGTTGGGGAGTGACCCTGTTCCACGAACTCGCGCACAAGATCACGCATCTGGACCGCCCCTGAAATCCGCAGGGGCGGATAGGTATCCGCGATGATGATCAGTCGCATCGGAGTCCCTGCACTCTCAAACGGAAGTCTGCCTCCACACCACTCGCTTCACATAATCGGTGTAACTGTGGATGATTCGCACAACTTTCTCCGACACATTGGGGGCGCTGTAGTCGACAACCCGCAAGAGGGTGCGTTCGGCTCCCCTCGACTGCGACCGAAGGATCTCGAGCCCCTGCATCACCCGCTCCGTGCTGAGTCCCACCATCATGACCGCTGCCTCTTCCATTCCCTCTGGCCGCTCGTGCGCTTCCCGAATGTTGAGCGCGGGAAAATTCAGGATGGATGACTCCTCGTTGATCGTGCCGCTGTCCGATAGAACGGCTCGCGCCGACTGTTGCAGCCTGACATAGTCGCTGAAACCCAGTGGCTTCAGGAGGCGGATATTGGGATGGAAACGGCTCCCCGTCGCGTCGACCCGCTTCTGCGTTCTCGGATGAGTCGACACGATCACAGGAAATGCGTGATGCTCCGCGACGGTATTGAGCATCGCGACAAGCCGCGCAAAACTCGCATCACCATCGACATTCTCCTCGCGATGGGCACTAACCATGAAGTACTGCCCCTCGTGCAGTCCAAGGCGCTGAAGCACATCCGAAGCCTCGATCTTTGCCTTGTAGTGGTGCAGTACTTCGTACATCGGACTCCCCGTCTTGATCACCAAGTCCGGTGGCAATCCCTCCGCGAGCAGGTACTCGCGTGCAATCGAGCTGTAGGTCAGATTGACATCTGCAGTGTGATCCACGATCCGGCGATTGATTTCCTCCGGCACTCGCTGATCGAAGCAACGATTCCCAGCCTCCATATGAAAGACGGGAATCTTCCTCCGTTTCGCAGGCAACACCGCGAGACAACTGTTGGTGTCACCGAGCACCAAGAGGGCATCGGGGCGGACCGTGTCGAGCACTCGGTCCACTGCGATGATGACTTTGCCAATGGTTTCCGCGGCTGATGCCCCGGCTGCATCGAGGAAGTGATCAGGCTTTCGAATCCCCAGGTCCTCGAAGAAGATCTGGTTGAGCTCGTAGTCGTAGTTTTGTCCCGTGTGAATCAAGGTGTGGGCACAGTGCTCGTCCAACTTTGCCATTACACGCGACAGCCTGATGATCTCCGGGCGAGTCCCAACGACGGTTGCAACCTTGAGTTTCGTCATGTCAAACCTTTGCAGTGATCGTGTCGGGATGCTCTCTGTCAAAGCGCTCATTCGCCCAGAGCAGCACCACGAGTTCATCTTGGCCCGTGTTCGTGATGTCGTGCGCCCAGCCTGGCACGGTATCCACGATCCGCAACTCTTCACCAGAAACATCAAGGGTGAAGCGCTCTCCAGTCACCACATGCCTGAAGCCGAATCGCGCGTTGCCGCGAACCACGAGGAACTTCTCATTCTTCGTGTGGTGGTAGTGACCGCCTCGTGTGATTCCAGGATGCGCGGTGAAGAAGGACACTTGCCCAGAGTCGGTGGTACGCAGCATCTCTGCGAACACGCCTCTTGGATCGCCATGCTTCACAATTGGATAGGAGAACTCCTCAGGCGGGATCGCACTCAGGTAGGTGGCATACAGCGCGCGCATCAAGCCAATCCCCACGCGCTCCACTCCGAGGGTCTTTCGATCCTTGTGAAACCCTTCGATTGCCGACGCGACCTCTCCCACGGTGGTCGAGTAAACAGGCGTCACCGACCTGTAGGGACCGCCAGACACTGACTGTCCCTCCAGAAGTGCCGTCGACAGCGTGATCCAACTGGACACGACATCGTCCACATAGACAAGTTGAAGCGGAGCACTCGGATCATGAATGGTGATCGGCAGCCCGCGGGCAATGTTGTGGCAGAATGTCGCGACCGCCGAGTTGTAGTTCGGTCTGCACCACTTGCCAAACACATTTGGCAGCCTGTACATGTGCAACCAGCGCATCGGATCACGGCTCGCAGCGAGCAGCGCAGCCTCCGCTGCACGCTTGCTCTGACCGTAGGGGTTGTCCCGTTCCGCCTGAATCGACGAAGCGAGTATCACGGGCACGGGCTGCGCCCTCGCTGCCACGAGGCTTGCAACCCGCGCCGTCAAGTCCCGATTCCCAACCATGAACTCGGCGGGATCCTGCGGACGATTCACGCCCGCAAGATGGAACACGATGTCACATGCAGCCACTGCGTCGACAAGTTGCTGGTCCGATGAGCGCCGCCCAATTCGAATCACCTCTCGGCCAGCCGCTTCTTCCAAGCGAACGCACAGATTCGTTCCGATGAATCCGTCGCTGCCTGTGACGAGCGCGCGCATCGCTCAGTCGACCACCTGGGGTGTCCTACCCTCCACGATGTCGCGCATGAAGTCCAACTTGAGCAACAAGCGCTTCATCCCCTCGAGATCCAATCGCGCGGTGTTGCGTGAGTTGTAATCCTCGCTCACGGCAAGTTTCGCCTGACCCTCGTCGAAGAACTTGCCGTAGTTGAGATCGCGCATGTCGGGGCGAACTCGGTAATAGTCCTTCAAATCCTCCGAAGCAAGCATCTCCTCACGACTCAGGAGGGTCTCGTAGAGCTTCTCGCCATGGCGCGTACCGATGACACGGATGGGGTGATCAGGCTTCGACATCAATTCCACGATTGCACGAGCCAAGGTGGCGATCGTGGCGGCAGGAGCCTTCTGGACGAAAATGTCCCCGTTGCTTCCGTGCTCAAAGGCGAAAAGCACCAAGTCCACCGCGTCGTCGAGCGTCATCATGAAGCGGGTCATATCCGGATCGGTGATGGTGATCGGCTCGCCGACCATGACCTGACTGACGAACAGCGGAATCACGGAACCGCGGGATGCCATCACATTCCCGTACCTCGTCCCGCACGCAGTCATCCCACTTCCAGCAAGCGTCCGTGCCTTGGCAATCATGACCTTTTCCATCATCGCCTTGGAGATGCCCATCGCATTGATTGGATAGACCGCCTTGTCGGTGCTCAGGCATACAAGCCGCGACACCCCACAGTTGACCGCCGCCTCCAGCACATTCTCGATGCCGAAGATGTTCGTCTTCACCGCCTCGA
>SXGQ01084748.1_pt1 | contig 13031 bp, 11 predicted proteins | sample 3178371 | NCBI WGS metagenome assembly SXGQ01 (sample SAMN11356859, study PRJNA531348) | freshwater metagenome | isolation source: freshwater sample F1-20 | place: China: Fuxian Lake, Yuxi | collected 2017-12-25
CAGTTCGAGCGCACCCTCATCATCGCCGACGAAGGCTCGGAAGTCACCTACATGGAAGGCTGCACGGCCCCCAAGTTCGAGACGGCCACCCTGCACTCCGCGGTCGTCGAGCTCGTCGCCCTCAAGGGCGCGAAGATCCAGTACATCACCGTCCAGAACTGGTCCGCCAACGTCTTTAATCTCGTGACCAAGCGCGGCGTTGCCGAAGAGGACGCCGAAGTCCGCTGGATCGATTGCAACATCGGTTCCCGCCTGACGATGAAGTACCCCGGCGTGGTCCTGCGCGGCAAGCGCGCCCGCGGCGAGGTCCTCTCGATTGCCTTGGCCAACGACGGCCAGCACCAGGACACCGGTGCGAAGATGATCCACGCGGCCGATGACACGACCTCGAACATCATCGCGAAGTCGATCTCCGTCGGCGAAGGCCGTTCGACCTATCGTGGCCTCGTCCATATCCCGAAGACCCTCTCTAACTGCCGTAACAACACCGAGTGCGACGCGCTGCTCATCAACGAGCACAGCCGTACCGACACCTATCCGGCGATCTCCGTCCGTGGCCGCAAGAACTCCGTCCAGCACGAGGCCAGCGTCTCGAAGGTCTCGGCCGAGCAGATCTTCTACATGATGCAGCGCGGCCTGTCCGAAGGCGAAGCAATGTCCCTCGCCGTGAACGGCTTCGTCAACGACCTGGTGAAGGAATTCCCGATGGAATACTCCGTCGAGTTGAAGCGCCTCATCGAACTGCAGATGGAAGGATCCGTCGGATGAACGCCGTCGCCTCCGCTCCCGCCGGCGTCCTCGACGTCGCCCAGCAGTCCGCCGAGACCACCCAGTTCCGCGCGCAAGATTGGTTCGCTGTCCTCCGCCAACAGGGCTGGCATACCTTCCAATCGTTGCCGATGCCCACGCGCGACAACGAGAATTGGCGCTTCTCCGACGCACGTTCGCTTTCGCTCGACGGCTATGCCCCCGCGGCCGCCCCAACCGCCGCCCAGGCCGCCGACCTGATCGCGCGATCTCGCCTCATCTCTGACGCCGCCGGCCTCATCGTCCACGTCGACGGACATTGCGTGCTGAAGCCGACGCTCTCCGCCGAGCTCGTCGCCCAAGGCGTGGTCTTCGAATCCCTTGAAGACGCGGTCCGCACCCGCCCCGCCCTCCTCCAGGAACACCTCCTGAAGCACCCCGTGCTCCTCGGTAGCGATAAGTTCGCCGCCCTGCACCGAGCCTGGCTTCGCGCCGGCTACGTCCTCCACGTCCCCAAGGGCGTCGAAGTGAAGCAACCGTTCGTCGCAGTCACTTGGACGCTCACCGACGGCGTCGCCGTCTTCCCGCACGCGCTCATCATCGCCGGCGAGCGCGCCGTGGCCGACATCCACGACTTCCACCTTTCCGCCAAGGCCGACCAGCGCGCCTTGGCGATCTCCGCCGTCGACATCCATGCCGGCACGGGCTCGCAGGTCCGCCGCCTCGCCGTGCAGGCCTGGGGTTCCGCCACGCAGTCCTTCCAGATCGACAATACCTGCGGTGGACGTGATGCGCTCATCAGTTCCGTCAACGCCGCCGTCGGTTCCCGTCGCGCCCGTCTCGAGAACTGCGTCCGTATCGACGGCGAAGGCGCCGACGTCCGCCTCTACGGTATCTCCGTCGCCACGGGCGAACAGGAGTTCGACCAGCGCACGCTGCAGATCCACGCCGCGGGCCACGCGAAGTCCGACCTGCTTTTCAAGAACGCCCTGCTCGGCAAGGCGCGTACAATCTTCTCGGGCCTCATCAAGGTCGCCCCGGAAGCCCAGCGCACCGACGCCTACCAGACCAACCGCAATCTCCTGCTCTCGCCGGACGCCGAAGCGGATTCCCTGCCTGGTCTCGAGATCGAAGCCAACGACGTGAAGTGCTCGCACGGCGCGACGACCGGTCAGATCGACCCCGCTGAGCTCTTCTACCTGCGCGCCCGCGGCATCCCGCTCGCCGTCGCCCAGGAACTACTCGCGCAGGGCTTCCTCGAGGAAGTCCTCGCCAAGGTCGGCCACGAAGAAGCCGCCGCCGCGGTGCGCGAGATGCTCCGCCTCAAATTCCACCAAGCCTGAACATGAGCGACGACACCACCGGCCAGCGCCACACGCCCAGCCCCCACGATCGCGTCCTCGCACGTGACGTGCAGGCCACCGTCATTCCCGCGGGCGATCCTGCCGTGCTACCTGCCGGCACCAAGGTCACCATCACGCACCGCCTCGGCGGTAACTTCACCGTCGTCTGCGATACCGGCATGTTCCGGATCAAGGGCTCGGACGCCGACTCCCTCGGTGAAGAAATCCCGTCTGATACCACTGAGAATGAAGGCAAGACGGACGCTTACGGTTCCGTCGGCACCGCCGAGCATGCTGGCCACACCGGCAAGCCTTCCGACGAAGCTGTCTGGGAAAGCCTCAAGAAGGTCTTCGATCCGGAAATCCCCGTGAACATCGTCGACCTCGGTCTCGTGTACTCTCTCAAGGTCGAGCCGCTGGATAACTCTCCTGACCGCCACAGCGTCGTCGTCGCCATGACCCTCACCGCTCCTGGTTGCGGCATGGGACCCGTCATCGCCGAAGACGCGCGTAATCGCGTGCTCGGCGTCCCGGGCATCAACCAAGCCCGCGTCGACATCGTCTGGGACCCGCCGTGGACCCAGACCATGATCTCCGAGGATGGCAAGATGCAGCTCGGGTTGATCTGAGCGCTTACACGCCGTTGATCAGTTGAACCGTTGGCCGGTTGGCCTGAGGTGAGACAAGCACCCGAAGAAAAGCGGGAGGTTAGGCACTCGCGGCCATGCTCCCCCGGGCACGCCATAGCCGTGCCCCACCCCTCGGCCACCATTCGGTGGCCGTGCACACCCCCTATACTCAATACTCGATACTCGGAGCGTAGCTCCCTCCCCTCTTGCCCTTCGTCCCAATTTCCTAACCCTGCTGGAACCCCACCCATTCCCCAAGGTCACCCTCCCATGGCTTCTACTCCCGTGCGTCTCCTTTCCCTGCTCGGCGCCGCCCTGCTAATGGCCGCTCCAGCCGTCCGTGCCGCCGACGCCCTACCGGAGGATGTCCGCTTCCAGACCGAGACCCTGCTCACTGGACTGCCGCAGCCGATGCACCTCGAGTTCGGACCGGATGGCCGCATCTGGTTCAACGAATACCTCGGCGCCCTTAAAATCTACGACCCCAAGACCAAGCGCGTCACGCTCGTCGCCGAGATGGAAATCTTCAAGACGCTCGAGAACGGCTTTCTCGCCTTCGCGCTCGACCCGAAGTTCGCGCAGAACGGCTGGATCTACCTGATCTACTCGCCCGTCGGCTTCGACGGCCAGTACCTGTCCCGCTTCCAGGTGAAGGACGACAAGCTCGTCGCCGGCAGCGAGAAACTCATCCTGAAATATGAGGAGCAACGCCTGCAGTGCTGCCACCACGGCGCGACCCTCATGTTCGGCCCGGACGGCTGCCTCTATTTCTCGACCGGCGATAACACCAGCCCGTTCGGCGACAGCAAGGGCTACGCCCCGCTGGATCAGCGCCCGGGCAAGGAACCCTGGGACGGCGCACGCACTTCCGCCAACACCAACACCCTTGTCGGCAAGGTGAACCGCATCCGCGTGCACGACGATGCGACCTACAGCATCCCCGAAGGCAATCTCTTCAAACCTGGCACGCCCAAGACCCGTCCCGAGATCTTCGCGATGGGTACGCGCAATCCTTGGCGCCTGAGCATCGACCCGAAGACCGGTTACGTCTACTGGGGCGAAGTCGGCCCCGACGCGCGCGTCGACGGCCCTCGCGGCTCCCGCGGCTACGACGAGATTAACCAGGCCAAGAAAGCTGGTAACCACGGCTACCCGTTCTTCGTCGGCAATAATTCGCCTTACGCCGAATATGACTACGCGACCGAGAAGGTCGGCCCGCTCTTCGATCAGAAGGCGCCGATGAATAAGAGCCGTAACAACACCGGCCTCGTGGAGCTCCCGCCCGCCGTGCCGGCCTTCATCTACTGGCCCTACGCGGTCTCCGAACAGTGGCCTGAGCTCGGTGAAGGCGGCCGCACCGCCTGCGCGGGCCCGGTCTTCCATTGGCAGGAATCCTTCGAGAAGACCAACGGCTTCCCGAAGCACTTCGACCGCTCCCTGCTCTTCTGGGATTGGCAGCGCCCCTTCATCAAATGGGCCCGCCTCGACGCGAACTCCGATCTCAAGGGCCTGGAAGCCTTCGCGCCCACGACCTTCGTGACCGCGAACTCCGATGACCAGCGTAAGAAGCAGAAGGCCCTCATCGACAACGGAGCGACGGTCATCCGCCGTCCGGTCGCCGCGACCTTCGGCCCCGACGGTTGCCTCTACCTGCTCGATTACGGCGAAACCTGGGGCGCCAACGCGGATTCCGCGCTGCTGAAGATCTCCTATGTGCGCGGCAACCTCCAGCCAATCGCTAAGCTCGCCCTCTCCACTCCGGCCGGACCGTCTCCGCTCAAGTCCACGCTCTCTGCGAAAGGCTCTCGCGACCTCGACGGCGGCAAGCTGAGCTATTCATGGAAGCTCCAGCCCGGAGACAAGAAACTCGGCGAAGGCGAAGAACTCGCTGTCACGCTCGAGACCGCGGGCAACTTCAACATCGAACTTACCGTCTCTGATGGCCAGGGCGGCACCGTCACGCGCTCCACGCCCATCGTCGTCGGCAACACCGTGCCCGTCGCTCGCTTCCTCGCCCCGCAGGACGGCGACTTCTACACGCCGGGCAAGCCACTCAGCTACAAGGTCACCGTACAGGATGTCGAAGATGGCTCATCTGACGCTAAGGCCGCCGAGTTCGGCCCGCGTACTTTGGTGACCTCCTCCTTCCTTCCGGCTGATGGTAAGGCCGTCGCGGTCGATCCGGGTCTCTCGCTCATGCGCCAGAGCGATTGCTTCAATTGCCACGCCATGGAAACCCCGCTGGTCGGTCCGGCCTTCGTGGCCATCGCCGACAAATACCGCAAGCAGGCTGGCGCGGACGATCTCCTCAACAAGAAGATCCGCCTCGGTGGCAGCGGCGTCTGGGGCCTAGTCCCGATGCTCGCCCATCCTCAGCACACTGAAGATGAAGTCGCTATCATGGTTCGCTGGATGCTCGCGCTCGAGAAGGGCAAGGGCGGTCCGATCATCACACGCGGACTTGAAGGTCAGCTGACCGCCGCAAAGGATAACAAGCCCGGCAAGTTGCTCCTCGAAGCCATCTACACCGACGTCGGAGCCGGCGTCGCCGGCCCGCTCTCAGGCAAGGCTTCTGTCGCGCTACGTCACCGGCGCATCGAGGCCGAGTCCGCTGAAATCACCGGCGGCAAGAATACCGGAAAGGCCATCGGCTCCACGCAACACGGCGCCACGCTCAAGTTCGCCAACCTGAACCTCGCCGACACCAAGAACGTCAAGATCAACGCCTCCTCAGGCGGCGGCGCCAAGGGCAGCCAGATCGAGGTCCGCCTCGATTCGCCGACTGGTCCGGTCGTCGCGACCGTCGACATCGCCCACACGGGCGACTGGGGTAAGTTCATGGAGAACAAGGCCAAGCTCACGCCGGCGACTGGTCGCCATGACGTCTACCTCGTCCTGACCAACCCCAAGAAAGGTGGCGGCCTCATGAACGTCGACTGGGTGGAATTCGGCCAATAACTCACGGTAATTCGTTTTGCCTAAGGAAAGGGGAAGGGCCAAATTGCCCTTTCCCTTTTTATTTCCGCCACGTGTCCGAATCCGAAGACCAACTAGACAAGCCGCTCGACCCTTTCGACCCCGAGGTCATCGCCCGCTCTAACCGCGCGATCCTGGTCGGATTGCAACGCCAAGACGATACGGCAGCAGAAGCCCAGGCGCTCCTCGATGAACTCCACGAGCTCGTCAGCAACGTCGGCGTCGAGATCCGCGGTTCCATCATCGCGAAGCTCCGCGAGGAGAACCCACGCACGCTCGTTGGTTCCGGCAAGCTCGAGGAGATCGCCCAGCTAGCTCGCGACAACGAATGTGGCCTAATCATCTTCGACGACGAGCTTACGCCGGCGCAGCAGCGCAATTGGGAGAAAGACGCCAAGCTCCGCGCTATCGACCGCCAGGAGATCATCCTCGATATCTTCATCACCCGCGCGAAGACCCGCGAGGCCGTGCTCCAAGTCGAGCTCGCCGCGCTGCAGCAGATGCTGCCGCGCCTAAAGCGCCTCTGGTCCCACCTCGACCGCCAGCGTGGCGGCGGCACGATGCAGCGCGATGCCGGTGAAACCCAGCTGGAGATGGACCAGCGCAAGATCCGCGACAAGATCGCCAAAGTCCGCCGCGACCTCGCAGAGGTCGTTGCGCAGCGCGCCACCCAGCGCAAGCAGCGCAAACGCGTCCCGCTCCCGACCTTCTCGATCGTCGGCTATACCAACGCCGGTAAGTCCTCGCTCCTCAACAAGCTCACCGGCTCCGAGGTGCTCGCGGCGAATAAGCTCTTCGCCACGCTCGACCCCACCACGCGCCGCCTCGCCCTGCCCTCCGGCCGCGCGTTGCTGCTGACGGACACCGTCGGCTTCGTCCGCCGCCTCCCGCACCGTCTGGTCGAAGCCTTCAAGGCCACGCTCGAGGAAGCCGTGCAGGCCGACTTCCTCGTCCACGTCATCGACCTCGGCTCGCCCGAGCGCGATAAGCACGCCGAGACCACCTTGCAGGTTCTGACTGAAATCGGTGCCGGGGATCGCCCCGTGATCACCGTCCTCAACAAGGCCGACCTGTGCGACGAGGTCGAACGCGCCCAGGCCCTCGCCGCCTACCCGGACGCCAAGTTGGTCAGCACCAAGACCGGGGAAGGCCTCCCCGCCCTCCTCCAACGCCTGGAGGAATGCGCTGCCAGCCGGGATGAGCACATGACCCTACTCATCCCCCACGATCAATACGCCATGCTCTCCAAGCTGCATGCAGGGGCCACTATCCTCAATTCTAAGGCCCTTCCTGAGGGAACCCGGGTGGAAGTCTACGTCCCCACCCGCCTGCAGGAGACCTGTCGGGCCTGGGCAATCAAGGACTAGGTCATTTTTTGCTCCCAAGTGGGAAACTTTTCGCTTTGTTTAGTGTTACCTAAGAACACCCATGCGCACCCTCGCCCTCATCGCTCTCCTCTCCGCCTCCCCGGCCTTCGCCGTCTCCGAAGCCGACCGTGAAAAGGCCTTCAAGGCCGACATCGCTCCGCTCCTCGAAAAGAGCTGTGCCAACTGCCACGACCCGAAGAAGGCCAAGAACGGTAAGGTCAAGTCCGGCTTCAATTCCTCCAGCCTCGCTGACGTTATTAAAGGCGGCACCGACGACGGCGTCGGCATCACCTGGGGCGACGCTTCCAAGAGCTCACTTTACAAGTCCGTCAATATGGCCCTGACCGACCCCGAGCACGACGACGCGATGCCCCCGAAGAAGTCCCAGGAGAAGAACCCGCCCCTCACCAAGGAGCAGGTCGCCAAAATCAAGGCCTTCATCGAAGCTAAGTAAGCCTTCCGGCTCACCTATAAAAAGCCCGCGGCAACCCGCGGGCTTTTTTTGTGTCTAATAAGCAGGGCATCGTGCGGCCGCTTGCGTTTGACCCCAAGGCAGCCCGACCCCATAAACATAGAACCCACTTTCGCTCCATGACCCCTCTCCACCGTATCGAAGAACGCCTCCACGCTCTGACCGTCCGCCAAGCCATCGGATGGGTCATCGGTACTAACCTCTTCTTGGTCGCACTGGCGTTCGTCCTTCCGGCCGATGGAGAAACGCGCGGCCCGGCCCTCCTCTCGATCCTCGGTAACTTCCACATCCTCGCCCTGCACATCCCGGCCGCCGTTCTGCTCGTCGTGCCGCTCTTCGAGTTCTTCGAACGCCACGAGCAGGCCACCGCGACCGTTCGCCGCCTTTCCGTCTTCTCGGCCGCCGGCACCTGGGCCGCGGTCTTGTGCGGTATCGTGCACGCCCACTACAACGGCTTCAGCGGCGAAAGCATCCAACTGCACCTCTGGGGCGGCATCGCAGCCTCAATCTTTGCCGGCATCGCCAGCCTCCTCCTTTCCCAAGGCTTCCTGCTTCGCCTCGTCGGTCAGGTCGTGGCCATCGGCGTGATGGGCTTCGCGGCCCATGTCGGTGGCGAACTCCAACACGGCGAAGGCTTCCCCTTCAAGGCGAATACGAAAGCCTCGCCCAAGAAGGAAGAGACTCCTCGCGTCGTCACCACCAGTCAGAAACGCGATGACTACACTCAGGTCATTCGCCCGATTCTCGAGGCCCATTGCGTCGAGTGCCATGGCGCCAAGAAGGTGAAGGGTAAGCTCCGCATGGATACACTCGAAGCCCTTAAGAAAGGCGGCTCGGAAGGCTCGGCCTTCGTCGCCGGCGACCTGAAGAAAAGCCTCATGCACGTGCGCGTGACGCTCGATCCCGCAGACGATGAATTCATGCCGACCGAAGGCAACCCGCTCACAAAGGAACAGGTGCAGGCCATCGCCCTCTGGATCGAAGCCAAGCCCATCCCCGATGATGTGGCCAAGCTAGCGCTCGCCGCGACCAAGGCCCCCAAGCAGGCGCCAAAGAAGTAAGCCCATGCGCACCCTGCTGCTTTTCTCCGCCGCCACGCTCGCGGCCGCCCCTTACACCCCGAAGAAGCCCGAGCCGGCGAAGCCGCTCACGGCGGCGCAGAAAGCTGAATACGCGAAGGTCATCCAGCCGATGTTCGAAGTGCACTGCGTGTCGTGCCACGGCCCGAAGAAGGAAAAAGGGAAGCTCCGCCTCGACACCCTCGAAGCCACGCTCAAGGGCGGCAAGAATCCGACCTTCGTCATCGGCAAGCCCAACAGCAGCATGTTGCTCTCGCGCGTCTTCCTCGACCGCACCGCCGGCGATGTCATGCCGCCCAAGGCCGAGAAGCCCATGACCGAGAAGCAGAAGGAAGCCCTCTACACCTTTATCGAAGGCCAGCCCATCCCGGACGAACTCGCCAAAGCCGCCCTTGCCGACACGAAAGCGGCCCTAACGGCCGCCAAGGCCGCCCCGAAGGCCAAGAAGTAAGTTTTCTTTTGCCCAGCCCCCTGACCCCGCCCTTTATCCCAGATACCCCATGAAACTCCGCACCCTCCTCGCGCTGGCACTCCTCGCCGGCCTGACCACCTCGCTCTCGGCTGAGCAGAAGCCTCTCCGCGTCCTCGTCGTCGCCGGTGGGTGCTGCCACGACTACGCCACGCAGAAAGAAGTCCTGAAGAAGGGCATCGAAGCCCGCGTGAACGCCACCGTCGAAGTCGCCTACGACCCCACCAAGTCGACCAAGCCGCTCTTCGAGCTCTTCAAGAGCCCGGACTGGGGTAAGAACTTCGACGTCGTCGTCCACGACGAGTGCGCCGCCGACATCACCGACCAGGCCTACGTCGCCAACATCGTCAACGCCCACAAGAACGGCCTGCCCGCCGTGAACCTCCACTGTGCCATGCACAGCTACCGCTGGGGCAACTTCAAGACGCCCGTGAAGGCCGGCGATGACAACGCCAGCTGGTACGAGATGCTCGGCCTCCAGTCCACCGGCCACGGCCCGCAGCAGCCCATCGCCATCACGTTCACCGACAAGTCCCACCCGATCACCACGGGCCTCGCCGACTGGACCACGATCAACGAAGAGCTCTACAACAACGTCCAGATCCTGGGCGCCAAGACCCTCGCCACCGGCCTCCAGAAGATCCCGGAGAAGAAGGACAAGAAGGGCAAGGTCACCCCGGCCTCCGAAGCCAACGCCATCGTCGCCTGGACCAACGAGTTCGGCCCCAAGAAGACCCGCATCTTCAGCACCACGATCGGCCATAACAACGCCACCGTCGAAGACGCCCGCTACCTCGACCTCGTCGCTCGCGCCGTGCTCTGGTCCGCCGGCAAGCTCGAAGCCGACGGCAAGCCCTCGGCCGGCTTCGGCAAGTAAGCCGTCAGGCTATCAATCAAAGCCCCGGACCTCCGGGGCTTTTTTGTGCCTGCCTACCCCGCGCTTCACCCTTAAACCTACCCTTACCCCAACCCCTCTCCCTGCCCCTTTAAACCCCATGCGCCTCCTCGCTCTCCTCGCGCTCACTACGTCGGCCTTCGCCGCCGAAACCCTTCCGCTCTGGAAAGGCGACGCTCCTGAAGGCGACGGCAAGTTCTCCGACTCCTCCAAGGCGAAGATCACCGTACACCTGCCCGAGAAACCCAACGGCGCGGCGATCGTCATCTGCCCGGGCGGCGGCTACGGCGGATTGGTGACCAAGGGAGAAGGCCACGGCATCGCCGCTTGGCTCAACGCCCACGGTATCGCCGGCATCGTCCTCGAGTACCGCCTGCCCGCCGGACGCCCTTACGTCCCACTGCTCGACGCGCAGCAGGCAATCCGCACCGTCCGTGCGAACGCCGCGCAATGGAAGATCGACCCGAAGAAGGTCGGCATCATCGGCTTCTCCGCGGGCGGCCACCTGGCATCGACCGCGACCGTACACTTCGAGACCATCGAGACGCGTGCGCCCAACGCCATCACCGGCCAGAGCAGCCGCCCGGATTTCTCGATCCTGATCTACCCGGTCATCAGCATGGACGAAGGCGTCCACCGCGGCTCCAAGAAGAACCTGATGGGAGAGACGCCCGCCGCCGGCCTGTCGGATTACTTCTCGACCCAGAGGCACGTGAAGACCGGCACCCCGCCCGCCTTCCTGGCGCACGCGATCGATGACAAGGTCGTGGGCATCGAGAACAGTCGCATGTTCTTCGAGGCCCAGCAGAAGGCCAGCCTCCCGACCCGCCTGATCGAACTGCCTGATGGCGGCCATGGCCTCAACGGCTACAAGGGCCCGTCTTGGGACAAGTGGCAGGCGGAATCCTTGCTTTGGCTCAAGGAAATCAAAGTCCTCGAGTGAGTCCTGATTACGGGCTTCAAATCGCCCCCCGAATCCTGCATTAATCCTGTCCCCTCATGAAATCCCTGCTCCTCGCCCTGCTCGCCACCGGCACCCTCTTCGCCGGCGACAAGGTCAACCTCACGCTCGCTGACTTTACCGACCTCAACGGCGGCGCTCCTGCCGGCGGCTGGAAGACCCAAGAAGGCGGCGTCATCCACCTCGCCGCCCAGAAGGGTACCGGCGCGCTGATCTCCAAGAAGGAGTACACGAACTTCGAACTGACCTGGGAATGGCGCCTCGAAGCCAAGGGCAATAATGGCATCAAGTATTGGCTCACCAACATCAAAGACGCCAAGGGCAAGGGCGAGTGGCTCGGCATCGAATATCAGATGATCGACGACAACGGCCACCCGGACGGACTCAAGGGCGGCAACCGCAACACCGGCTCGATCTACGACATCATCGACTCGGCCAAGAATAAGGCCATGAAGCCCATCGGCGAATGGAACCAGAGCCGCGTCGTGGTGAAGGACGGCAAGATCGAACACTTCCTCAACGGCAAGCCCTGCGCCTCGGCCGATACCAAGTCCGAAGAATGGAAGGCCGCCATCGCCAAGAGCAAATTCAAGAACAAGAAGGATTTCGGCCCCGGCCACGGCAAGCTGATGCTCACCGAGCACGGCGATCCCTGCTGGTTCCGCAACATCGTCGTCACTGAACTCTGAGCCTTCTCAGAGCTAGTGAATCAAGGGCGCCCGACGGGCGCCCTTTTCCGTGCCCGCTTAAGCGCCGAGCTTGATTCGCAGTCCGTCGTAGCAGAGGCCGACCTTCGGGTGCGTCTTGTGCAGCTGGGCCATGGTGGTCTCGTAATTGATCTGAAAGGTCATGTGCGTGAGCAAAGCCCGCTTGGCGCGCAGGTCATGCGCTGCCTGGCAGGCTTCGTCGACCGTCATGTGCGTCGGGTGCGGATTCGGACGCAGGCCGTCGAGGATCGCCAGGTCGGCATGCTCACCGAGTTCGAGGGACTTCTCGGTCATCGCGCGACAATCGGTATAATAGGCGAACTTCATGCCCGTCGAAGGCTCCTCGAAGACGAGGCCGAGGGTGGACTCATTGCCGTGCGGCAGGAGCGTCGAGCGGATGATGCCGCCCCCGGGCAGGACGAGCTTCGAAGGCATAAGATTCAGCCCCAGCGAGACGTAACCCGAGGCCGCCGGCTTACCGACGGCGTAGGGGAAGATGGCCTTGATGCGCTCGAGGCCGACCTCGGTCGAGTAGGTCGGTATGGCCGCCCCACCCTTGTTCGTGCAGAACTGCCGAAGGTCATCCATGCCGAGGACGTGGTCGGCGTGGCCGTGCGTCAGGATGAACGTGTCGACCTCGCGGACGTCATATTTCAGGCACTGCGTCCGGAACTCCGGCGAGGCGTCGACCTGGACATGATGGCCCTCGATGACGACGTGCACGCTCGTCCGGGCGCGCCAGTTGCGCGGGTCCTTCAGGTCCAGCCCGGGATTGTCATGGGCGGGCAAGGGACAGCCCTGCGACGTGCCGCAGCCCATGATGAGGATTTCCATGAGGCGAAGAAGACGGGAAATGCAGCGAAAGGCAAGAGGCGGACTTCGCCGTCATTCCCACTTAGACACCGTAGAAGGAACTATTTCGGGCAGGAAAACCATGGGTGGAGCTACTCTATACTCGATACTCCATTCCCGACCGCCTTTACTCCCTCCCCTTCGGCAGTCCTCCGAGACTCCATACTCGATACTCCATACTCTCAGTCCCCGACTTCCGTGTTCGCCAACCTCACCGACAAACTCACCAAGGCCCTCCGCCACCTCCGGGGGCTCTCCAAGCTCTCCGAGGAGAACATCGCCCCGACGCTGAATGAGGTGCGCTCGGCGCTGATGTCCGCGGACGTCAATTTCAAGGTCGCCAAGGACTTCACCGAACGCGTCAAGGTGGCCTGCCTTGGCCAAGCGGTCATCGAGTCCGTCAACCCGGGCCAAATGGCCGTCAAGGTCGTGTCCGACGAGCTCACGAAGCTCCTCGGCGAAGGCGAACGCCCGATCGACCCCCGCCGCCCGTTGCGCGTGCTCCTCGGCGGCCTGCAGGGCTCCGGCACGACC
>SXGQ01744717.1_pt1 | contig 13031 bp, 10 predicted proteins | sample 3178371 | NCBI WGS metagenome assembly SXGQ01 (sample SAMN11356859, study PRJNA531348) | freshwater metagenome | isolation source: freshwater sample F1-20 | place: China: Fuxian Lake, Yuxi | collected 2017-12-25
GAGGTGGAAGAAATCGAGCGCGTGCTCGAGTTTGAAGCCGCCGCGGCTGACGAACTTTTCGCCGCTCTCGATGTCCAGCGAATCCTCCGCGCGAACCGTATCGCTGGCCTTGTGGGCCAACTGGCGGTTCACACGCACCTGCCCGGCGAGAATGGCGCGCTTGGCTTTCTCGCGGCTCTCACACAGGGACCTCTCGACCAAAGCTTGATCGAGGCGGATGGCTTTGCTGGCCGGTTTGGGTGTGGACGGATTCAATTGGAAATGGCGCGCATCGCAGTTGCGTCGGATAGGGTTTTAGCCAAACTCGGCGGCGGTCGCAAGGATGAGCAAACTAGCTGAAAAAATCCGGAAGGAGATCGGGACGAAGGGGATTGTCTCGTTCGCGCGTTTCATGGAGCTGGCGCTCTACGCGCCGACGCTCGGCTATTATGAGCGAGAGGCGCAACGCGTCGGGCGCACCGGCGACTTTTACACGAGCGTGAGCGTCGGCAGCCTGTTTGGAGAATTGCTCGCATTCCAATTTGCCGAATGGCTGGCAGATGGGCCGCGCGGGAAATGCCACTGGGTCGAAGCCGGCGCGCACGACGGCAAACTCGCATCGGACATCCTCAGTCATCTCCACCAGTTCCGTCCGCAGCTCTTCGAGAGGATCGAGTACTGCATCATTGAGCCCTCGCCCGCACGGCAGCAATGGCAGCGGAAATTACTAGCCGCTTTTGATGGCAAGGTGCGCTGGTTCGATTCGTTGGCGGCGTTGCCCACCGTGCGCGGCGTGATTTTCAGCAACGAACTGCTCGACGCTTTTCCCGTCCATCGCGTCGGGTGGGACGCCGCGGCACAGCAGTGGTTCGAGTGGGGAGTGCGCTGGGAGGATGAGCGGTTTGTCTGGGCGCGGATGGTTGAAGCGGCAGCGAAGGCGGTGCGAAGCCAAACGCTTCAGGTGCCGCGTGAATTGCGCGCGGTGTTGCCGGATGGTTTCACGACGGAGATCGCCCCGGCCGCCGCCGAATGGTGGAGCGCCGCCGCGAACAAGCTCGAGAGCGGCCGGTTGGTCACGGTTGATTACGGATTCCGCGCCGAGGAGTTTTATGCGCCACACCGCGCGAACGGTACGGTGCGGGCCTATGCGCAGCATCGTGTGTGTGAGGATCCGCTGGCAGATCCCGGCGAGCAGGATCTGACCGCCTCGGTCAACTTCACGGTACTCGAGATGATGGGCGAGTTGGTCGGGCTGACAACGGAGCCGTTGACCCCGCAGGCCCGATTCCTCACGGAGATATTCGCGCGGACCCTCGAAGCGAAGGATCGTTTCCCTGAATGGTCGCCGGCGCGCGTGCGGCAGTTCCAGACACTGACGCACCCCGAGCATCTCGGCCGGCCGTTCCACGTGCTGGTGCAGTCGCGCTGAACAGTCACGCTGAGTGTCGCGCTTGCATTCGATTGGATTGCCGGCACACTGCGCGCGTTCCGCAGACGTGTCACGATGAGGACAAACTTTCCACACGCGCTCGCTTTTTTGTTGGCCGCATTTGTTGGGCTGCCGCTTCTGCGCGCCGCCGAACCGTTGCCTTCCAAACGACTTCCCGCCACGGCCCACGCCATCCCGAAGGAGACGACGAGCGAGGGGAGCGGCTATTTTTCGATTGTCGAGGGCCGGAACGGCCGGCTCTACATCGGCACGGCCAAGTACCGCACGAACGGGTTTCTCGTGGAGTTCGATCCGCCGACACGGGCGATGCGCGTGAGGGTGGATGCGCACAAGGAGATCGGCACGGCGGCGATGGGCTTCGCGGCGCAGGCGAAGATCCACACGCGCAACAACACCGGTCCGAGCGGCAGGATCTACTTCGGCACGAAGCAGGGTTATCCGACCCAGGAGGAGAGCCGCCTCGATTATCCCGGCGGTTATCCGATGGTGTACGATCCGGCCACCGGCCAGACGCGCGTGTACCCGATTCCTGTGCCGCATCAGGGCATCATCAGCGTGACACCCGACGAGGCGCGCGGCGTGGCGTACATCTCGACCTGTTCCGACGAACGGCCGACCGAGAGCACGCATTTCATGATTCTCGACCTCGCCAATGGCACTTACCGCAGTCTGCTGGATTGCCGGCACATGTACGCGTTCATCGTCGTGGATTGGCTCGGCCGCGCCTATCATCCGATTCTTGGCGGTGACATTGCCCGCTATGATCCTCGCACCGACGCGCTGGAGCAATTGAAGCAAACCATCGACGCCCGCCCGCCCGCCAAGGAATCGTTGCTCGCCCACCCTGAGAGCCACCCGATCAACTGGGATATTTCACCGGACGGCAAAACACTTTACGCCGTGGCGATGAGCGGGAATCAACTCTACCGCTACGATCTCACGCAAGCGGGGCCGTCGTTGCGCGGACGCAGTCTCGGCAAACTGCTCGCGGACGCCGAGCGGACTGATTGCCGGGCGCTCTGCGTCGGCCCGACCGGTACGCTGTGGGCGGCCGTGTGGGGCGCGTCAAAGAGTGCGGGGAATTATCTCCACGTCGTGAGTTGGCGGGACGGTGACTCTGCGCCGCGCGACCACGGCGCGATGATCGTGGGCAATCCCGATTACACACCGTTCAAGGATGCTTCGGGCAAGCCGCTGCCGTATCACCACGGCATGAAAAGGTTGGCTGATGACACGCTGGTGCCGCTCTATCACATGGGCATCTGCGAGGGACGCGACGGCACCGTGAACGTCCTGACCATCGCCCCCTACACGTTGCACCGCATCGCCGCGAAGGATTTGAAGTGAACCGCGCCGCCCGTTTCGTTCTGACTTTTATCTTTCTGCTGGCCGCCGTCGGTTGCGTGGCGCCGCCGAAGAAAATCGCCGCTATCGTCTCGGTGTACAACCACAACTCGCACGCGGACGCGATTGTCGGGCGCCTGATCGAGACGCACACGCTCGACGGCAAGGGGGCGCGCCCGAACCTCCAGCTGGTCTCGCTTTACACGGACCAAGTGCCGCCCGACGACAAAAGCCGCCGGTTGGCGGCGCGACATGGTTTTGCCATCCACACGAACGTGGCCGACACACTTACGCTCGGCACTGGCCGTCTCGCGGTGGACGGGATCTTCTTCGTGATCGAGCATGGCAACTATCCCCTGAACGACCTCGGCGCGACCATTTATCCGAAGCGCCTGCTATTCGAGGAAATCGCTAAAGTCTTTCGCGCCAGCGGCCGTGCCGTGCCGGTGTTCGTGGACAAGGCGCTGGCGGATAACTGGCGCGACGCCAAGTGGCTTCACGACACCGCGCGCGAGTTGAACGCACCGCTCATGGCCGGCTCTTCGTTGCCGGGACTTTGGCGCAAGCCCGCGGCCGATGTGCGCCGCGGCGCGAAGCTTAAGGAGATCGTTGCCGTTTCCTACCACACGCTCGACCACTACGGCTTTCATGCGCTGGAGATGATCCAGTGTTTGGCCGAACGCCGCGCCAATGGCGAGACCGGCGTGCGTGCGGTGCAGTGTTTGGTTGGTGACGCGGTGTGGGTCGCGGGCGAGCAGGGGATGTACGACAAGGAACTGCTCGCGGCGGCGTGGAGCCGCCTTAAGCCAAAACCCTCCACCAAAAAGCCATTGCGCGAACTGGTGAAGGAGCCAGTGCTATGGTCGATCGAGTATACGGATGGACTGCGTACGACCATCCTCACATTGAATGGTGCGGTGACCGAATGGGCCGCGGCGTGGCGCGAAGCCGATGGCCGGAGCGACTCAACGCTTTTCTGGACGCAGGAGGCGCGGCCACTCGGCCACTTTACATTCTTGGTGGAGGGCGTGGAGCGGATGATGCACACCGGCCGGCCGAGCTGGCCGGCCGAACGCACGCTGATGACCAGCGGCCTGCTCGATGCGCTTCTTACCTCGAAGAAACAGCGGGGCGAACGGATCGAGACGCCCCATCTGCAGTTCAGCTACCGCAGCGGCTGGGATTGGCAACCGCCGCCTCCGCCTCCGCCCGCCCGGCCTTTCACGGAACGCTGATTTGGATTTGGAGAGAGGGCGGGAGAAAGTTCCCTTCGCTTACTTCTCGATACGGTAGAGCGCTTTGGAGGTGCGGAGGTAGAGGGCCTTGCCGTCCACGGCGGGGGAAGCCTCGATGGTGCCATCGAGTTTGCTTTCACCGAGCAGCTTGAACTCGCGCGTGGCGGTGAAGACGGCGCCTTTGCCCTCGCGGTCGCAGGCGTAGATGCGGCCTTCGGAGAAGACGGGGGAGGCGTACATGGCCTTGAGGACGCGCTCGGTCCAGAGGACTTTGCCGGTCTTGGCCTCGATGCCGCTGGCGAAGCCGTTGTTGTCCACGACGAAGAGGAGGTCCTCGTGCAGGATGGGCGAGGGGGTCTCGGGCACGCTCTTGGTGAGTCGCCAGGCGACGTGGGGTTTGCCGGGGGCGGGTTCGCTATCCTTTGAGGCGTCGAGGATGTTGCCCGCTTTCCACGCGGAAGCCGGCGGGGGCTTGATGGCGAGGAAATGGCCGCGGGAGAAGCCGCCGGAGAAATAGATCAGGCCATGCTGGTAGAGGGGTCGCGCGCCGGTGGAGTGGAAGGGGTGGCTGACGTGCCAGTATTCCTTGCCGGTGAGCGGATCGTAACCGTAGTGCGCCTTGGCGCCGTTGCTGAGCAGGACGGGCTTGCCCTCGATGGTGGCGATCTGCGGTGTGCCGTAGGCCTTGCGCCAGTCGCCTTCGGCCTGCGGTTTGCCGTTCGCGCCGAGGTCCTTGTAATCCACGGAGCGTTTCACCTTCCACTCGTCTTTGCCGGTTTGCTTGTTCAGCGCGACGATGAACTGTTCATCGGCACCGTCGAACTGGAGGACGAGGAGATTCCCGTACAGGATGGGCGAAGAGCCTGCGCCGCGGTAATGGTTGCAACGCAAGTCGCGCCGTTCCCACAGCACCTTGCCGGTCTTCGTATCCAGGCAGGCCGTGCCGGCCTCGCCGAAGGTGACGTACACGCGGCCCTCTTCGATGACGGGCGTGGGTGAGGCGTAACTGTTGTATCGCTTCCACAACTCCGGCTGCGTGGCGTCGAAGAGTTTCGTGTCGCGGATAATCTTCCCGGTCGCCTTGTCGAGCGTGAGCACGAAGAGTTGCTTGCCATCCTCGGTCGCGGTGGTGAGCCAGATTTGCTCGCCGAAGATGACGGGCGAAGACCAGCCCTTGTCGTGGATGGGCATCTTCCACTTCACATTTTCAGTCTCGCTCCAAGTGAGCGGCAGGCCTTTTGCCTCGGAACGCCCGTCGCCGGTCGGGCCGCGGAATTGGGGCCAATCGGCATGGAGCAGGGGGACGCTGAGGGTGGTGAGGAGAATAAAGTGGATGAGAGTGCGCGTCATAGTCATTGTTGGACGGGGATTAAACGGGAGCCTTCACCCGGAGGCAACCGCTTTCTCGCCTTGCCGTGCGACGACGGATCGTTACAGTGTCGCGACCTTGAACCAATAGTTGGAACGAACGAATGAACATGAAATCACTTCCCACATTGCTGGTGCTCGCGTTGTTCGCGAACGTCGGCCACACCGCCGAGACCAAGCCCGCCCCCACCCCCGCACCCGAGCCGTTCCGCGGCTCACTTTTCTCCGGCACCATCCGCGCCCGGGAGAAGGAGAACGGCAAAGACGCCATCACCGCGATGCGCGGTCTGGCGGTGACGTTCGGGGCCGACCGCCGCGCGCACCTCTGCTTCGACGCCGATCTGATGCGCGTGTCGCTGGCGTGGACGGGCGACTTTCTCGAATTCGGCAGCACACAAACCAAGATCGAGTGGCCGCCGCCGCCGCAAGTAAAGGGCACGGCGCTGTTCTCCACTAAGGCACTCCCCGGTTGGGGCACCGCAGACGCCAAGCTTGCCGACCCGCGCAAGAATAAGCAGGGGCCGCTCTCGGCGGATTGGGCCAAGTACCGTGGCCTCTACCGGAACGGCGACGACGTGATTTTCTCGTACACGGTCGGCACAACGGCCGTGCTCGAGATGCCGGGTTTCAAGGAGATCGGCGGGAAGCCGTTCTTCACGCGCACGATCGAGGTCGGCCCGAGCGAGAAGGCGTTGGTCGTCATGGTGGCGTCGCTTCCTGACGGACCCACGCCCGACATCGAGAAATTCAGCAAAGGCAACGGGAAGCAGCAGGCGCAGATCCTCTCGGCTGGCGTGACTAACGCCGTGCTCGCGGCCGTGAGTGCCGAGTTGCCGGAAGGCAAGCTGAGCGCGAACGAGAAGGACGGGGTGATTACCTTGCTCATTCCGGCCCGCGAGAAGCCGGCCCGATTCACGCTGATCATCGGTCGTGCTGCGACGAACGGGCCGGAGGACGCACTCCCGGTTCTCATGTCGGCGTTGTCGCACCGGTCTGCTGATCTCACACAACTCGCCAAAGGTGGCGTGCCGAAGTGGGAGTCGCTCGTCACGCAAGGCGTGGTGAGCACCAACAGCGGCCCGTACGTGGTGGATCATCTCGTCGAGCCGGATAAGAATCCGTGGAACGCGAAGATGTACTTCGGCGGTTTCGACTTCTTTCCCGACGGCCGCGCGGCCATCTGCACTTTCCACGGCGACGTGTGGATCGTCTCGGGCATCGACGACAAGCTCGCGAAGCTGACGTGGAAGCGTTACGCCACCGGCCTGTTTCAAGCGCTCGGCGTGAAGGTGGTGGATGGAAAAGTTTTCGTGACCGGTCGTGATCAGATCACCCGCCTGCACGATTTGAACGGTGACGGCGAGGCGGACTTCTACGAGAACTTCAACAACGACACGATTATCACGGCGAACTACCACGAGTTCTGCCTCGATCTGCAGACCGATTCGGCGGGGAACTTCTACTTCGCCAAAGGCGCGCCGTGGCCGCCGAACGTGGAGTCGCCGCATCAAGGGACGCTGATCAAGGTCTCGAAGGACGGCGCGAAGATGGAGGTGGTCGCCACCGGCCTGCGCGCGCCAAACGGGATGGGCATCGGCCCGCGCGACGAGATCACTGTGAGCGACAACGAGGGACACTGGATGCCGACGAGCAAGCTGAACCTCGTGAAGCCCGGCGGCTTCTACGGGATGATGCAGACGGCGCAGCGCAACCCGCCGCCGAAGGCGCAGGACGAACCGCTCTGTTGGTTGCCCAAGGGAATGGATAATTCCAGCGGCGGTCAGGTGTGGGTCTCCAGCAAGAAATGGGGGCCGTTCGACGGTCAGATGCTCTTCATGTCCTACGGCAAAGGCACGCTCTTTCACGTGATGCCCGAGCATGTGGATGGCGCGGATCAGGCCGGCATGGTGCAGTTCCCGCTGAAGTTCCCGAGCGGTACAATGCGCGGTCGTTTTCATCCGAAAGACGGACAGCTCTACACCTCCGGACTGCGCGGCTGGCAGACCAGCGGTGTGCGCGACGGCGCCTTCAACCGCGTGCGTTACACCGGCGAGCCGATCCACACGCCCTTCGCGATGGCTGTGCAGAAGAACGGCGTGAAGATTACCTTCACCAACCCGCTCGATGCCAGTGCGGCCAACCCCGAGAATTGGAGCGCCGAGCAGTGGAACTATAAGTGGACCGCCAACTACGGCTCACCGCACTTCTCCGTGGCTGAACCGGAAAAGAAAGTGCACGACAAGCTCGTCGTGAAATCGGTCCAGATCGCGACGGATAAGAAGACCGTCTTCGTCGAAATCACCGATCTCAAGCGATGCGATCAGTTGAAGATCAAGTTCAACCTCAAGGCTGCTGATGGCACGCCCATCTCGCAGGAGATATTCAGCACCGTCCACAAACTTGGCGCCGACCAGAAGCTGAGCGCGAAGTGACGTCGTGAAGATCCGCATCGCGCAATTCGGCCTCGGCCCCATCGGGGTCGAGTGCCTCCGTCTCGTGGCCGAGAAGCCGTGGGCTGAGTTGGTCGGCGGTGTGGACATCGACCCGAAAAAGGTCGGGCGCCCGCTCGGCGACATCGCCGGCATTGCGCTGCCTGAAACCGTGCGCGTGCACGGCACGTTCGGGGAATTGCTGCGCGTGGCCCGTCCGGACGTGGTGCTGCACACCGCCGTCTCGCGTTTCCCGCAGGCCGTGTCGCAGCTCGAGCCGATCGTGCGCGCGGGTGTGAGCGTGGTTTCTTCGTGCGAGGAACTGCTCTTTCCGCAACTCAAAGCCGCCGCCGCCGCGAAGGCGTTCGACGAGCTCTGTCGCCAACACAACGCGCGCGTGCTCGGCACCGGTGTGAACCCCGGTTTCGTGATGGACACGCTCGCGATCTGCCTCACGGGCGTCTGCCGCGTGGTGGAGAAGATCGAGGTGACGCGCGTGGTGAACGCCTCACTGCGTCGGCTTCCGTTGCAGAAGAAGATCGGCAGCGGGCTGGCGCCGGAGGAGTTCCGCGCGCTTTTCCGCGCGGGGAAGATGGGCCACGTCGGCCTCGTCGAGTCGCTGGCGCTGATCGCGGCCGGATTGGGCTGGCAGATCGGGCCGATCGCGGAGACGTGCGAGCCGGTGATCGCGCCGCGCGACATCCAGACGAAATTTCTCACCGTGCAGCAGGGGCAGACCTGTGGTATCCATCACCGCGCCGAGGCCAGTGCGGGCGCGAAGTCGCTCGTGCTCGACCTGCAGATGTACCTCGACGCCGAGGACCCGCGCGACGCGGTGACGATCGTCGCCGATCCGCCAGTGGAGTCGGTGATCCGTGGCGGCGTGCACGGTGACCGTGCGACCGTGGCGATGCTCGTCAACGCCGTCCCGCTGCTGTTGCAGGCGGCGCCGGGCCTGCGCTTGATGACCGATCTGCCCGTGCCGCGCGCAAGTTAGTGGAGTGGCGATGCCGCCGCCGGGCCAGTTGCTTTCGCTGTGAAAAAAAACTCCCGTCCCGAAATCCCGCGCAAGGCGATTTATCGGCTCTCGATTTATTTGCGCTGCCTGCAGCGGCTCAAAGCCAACGGCATCCGCACGGTGTCGAGCGAGGCGCTAGCGGCGGCGGCGGCGGTGAAATCCCCGCAGCTTCGCAAGGACCTCACCTACTTCGGCCAGTTCGGCACGCGCGGGCTGGGCTACGACGCGGAGCAACTCGCGAAGCTGCTCTCCGATGTGCTGGGGACCACGCGGCTGCAGCCGGTCATCCTCGTCGGTGTCGGCAATCTCGGTTCGGCGCTACTCTCCTATCGCGGTTTCCAGCAGGAGGGCTTCGAGATCATCGCGGCTTTCGACCAATTTCCGGAGAAGAAGCGCAGCCGCAAGTTTGCCACGCCCATGCTGGGGATGGACAAGGTGGAGGAATTTGTGCGCAAGCACGCGGTCAAGATGGCCGTGCTCACCGTGCCACCCGAAGCGGCGCAGGAAGTGGTGAACACACTCATCGAGATTGGGATCACGGGCATCCTCAACTTCTCGACCATCACGCTGCAGGTGCCGGAGGATGTGATGGTGAACAACGTCAACCTCGCCATCGAGTTGGAGAACCTGAGCTATTTCGTCCAGCAATGACGCGCTGCGGCCTTCTGAATTTTCGCGCTGACTGTGCGTCTCTCCCGTGGTAGTTTGCTGCCGTTTGTGGGCCATCATCCGTTTAATCCGGAGCATCTGGGGCTGACGCGCCGCGATTTCTTGAACCGCTGCGGGATGGGTTTCGGCGCGCTCGGGGCGGCCGCATTGCTCGGGCCGGATGCAGCCTCGGCTGCGCCCTCCTCGCCGCTGGCGCCGAAGCTGCCGCATTTTCCAGTCAAAGCCAAGCGCGTCATCCATCTCTTCATGAACGGCGGGCCATCGCACGTGGATACGTTCGATCCCAAGCCCGCGCTGGAGAAGTACGCCGGCAAATTGCTTCCCGGCGAGAACCTCAAAACCGAGCGCAAGACCGGCGCGGCTTTCCCGTCGCCGTTCAAGTTCCAGAAATACGGCAAGAGCGGCATCGAGGTGAGCGAGATTTTCTCGAACGTGGCGCAGCATATCGACGACATCGCGGTGATCCGCTCGATGCACGCCGACGTGCCGAACCACGAGCCGTCGCTGTTGCTGATGAATTGCGGCGAGGCGCGGCAGATCCGCCCGAGCTTTGGTTCCTGGATCAACTACGGCCTCGGCACGCTGAACCAGAACTTGCCCGGTTTCATTTCGATGTGCCCCGGCTATCCGATTCAGGAATCGCAGAACTGGCAGTGCGGCTTCCTGCCCGGAGTTTATCAGGGTACTTACATCAACACGCGCGAGACGCGGTTGGAGAAACTCATCGAGAATATCGAGAACAAGCGCCTGCCGTTGGCTGACCAGCGGCGCCAGTTGGATCTGCTCAAGCAGATCAACGCGCGGCACGCGCAGCAGCGACGGAACGAGGCGCAGCTCGAGTCGCGTATCGAGTCGTTCGAGCTCGCTTACCGGATGCAGATGGAGGCCGCCGATGCCTTCGACATCAGCAAGGAACCCGAGCACGTGCGCAAGATGTACGGCGAGGGGACGCAGGGGCGGCAGATTCTCATCGCCCGCCGGCTCATCGAGCGCGGGGTGCGCTTCGTGCAGGTCTGGCACGGTGACGGCCAGCCGTGGGACAATCACGACGACATCGCGGTCAATCACCGCAACCTCGCCAATCAGTGCGATCGCCCCATCGCCGCACTGCTTACCGATCTCAAGCAGCGTGGCCTGCTCGACGAGACGCTCGTGATCTGGGGCGGCGAGTTTGGTCGCACGCCGACGGTCGAGTTGCCCACGCCCGGTTCCAACGCTGGTAAGATCAACGGGCGCGACCACAATCACCACGGCTTCACGATGTGGTTGGCCGGCGGCGGCGTACGCGGCGGTTATGTGCATGGCGCCACGGACGAGTTCGGTTTCCGCGCAGCGGAGAAGCGGATGCACGTGCACGATCTGCACGCCACGCTGCTGCGCCTGCTCGGGTTCGATCACGAGAAGCTCACCTTCCGTTCCGCTGGCCGCGATTTCCGACTGACCGACGTTCACGGAAACGTGGTCAAAGAACTCATCGCCTGATTTTTCTTCGCGGATTCGCCGATCGGAAGCTTGTGGCCGCCATTGCCAAGCCGGCCTCTGCTCAGTTAGGTTCTTTTCATGGAACAAACGGGATCAAGAGGACTGAAGCGTGACTGTGCTGCGGTGCAGATTCCGGCCGGCACCACGATGACGCTTCCGGCTGGCACCGAGGCGCACATCCTGCAGACGCTCGGTGGCAACTTCACCGTGCATGCGCTCGGCGGCCTATACCGCATCGGCGCGCAGGATGCCGACGCGCTCGGTTTGGAAGTGTCCGCCGCAGCGACGTCCGCTCCTCTCGCTGCCGCCGGTCCTGTTTCAGAGGAACAGATTTGGACCGTGCTCAAGACCTGTTATGATCCGGAGATTCCCGTGAACATTGTGGACCTCGGTTTGATTTATGATCTCGCTGTCGAGCCCATTCCCGCAGGTGGCAGCCGCGTGCAGGTGAAGATGACGCTCACCGCACCGGGTTGCGGGATGGGCCCGGCCATCGCCGGCGACGCCCAGCAGAAGATTCTCGCTCTCGATGGCATCGAGGAGGCGAGCGTGGAGGTGGTGTGGGACCCGCCGTGGCATCAGTCGATGATTACGGTGGAGGGGCGCAAGGTGTTGGGATTGGGATGAAGTCGTCGCGTGCGTCGCGGTGAGAATTTTTTGGCCAATGGATTTTCGCCATGGCCCAACTTGTTGCAAAAACCGTTTGACTATCCGGCGCGCATCACTAGATTCAGCGCGCTTTTGGTTGGGGTCGTAGCTCAGTTGGTAGAGCACCACAATGGCATTGTGGGGGTCGCAAGTTCGAATCTTGTCGGCTCCACCAACCTTTCCTTCAAAGCCTCCCGTTGAACTGACACAACGGGAGATTTTTCTCCGTCGCCTCTCCGTCTCTGAAAAAGAGAAGACCGGCCAAGCGTTGCGCTTCGCCGGTTGTGGTACATGCGCTTTCGTTCTTCTCCGTCGCCGTGGGATGTGTTTCCTTTGCGCCATGCAAATTCGCCTCCGTTTTTTCGTCTCCCTGATTTCCACATGGATCGCCGTGATGTCCGCCGAGGCGGCTCCATCCACGGTCATTGAGCTGTGGCCGAAAGGGGCACCGGGCGAGAAGGGGGAGATCGGCGAGGAGCGGGATTTCACGAAGCCGACGGACAATCAAGTGGGCGGCAAACGAGTGGCCCGGATCGGCAACGTGTCGCGCCCGACGCTCACGGTGCATCGCGCGCCGGAAGGGAAAGCGACGGGCGCGGCGGTGCTGGTGGTGCCCGGCGGCGGCTACAACATCCTGGCGTGGGACCTCGAGGGGACGGAGATCTGCGAGTGGTTGAACTCGATCGGCGTGACCGGCCTACTGTTGAAATACCGCGTGCCGAAACGGCCGGGTCTGGAGAAACACGCGCCACCGTTGCAGGACGCGCAGCGTGCGCTCGGATTGGCACGGTCGCGGGCGAAAGAGTGGGGAATTGATCCGAAGCGGATCGGCGCCTTGGGCGGATCAGCGGGCGGACATTTGGTAGCGACGCTTTGCACTCGTGGCGCCGCGCGGACTTATCCGGCGGTGGACGCGGCGGATGAAGTGGGGTGCCGTCCGGACTTCACCATCCTGATCCACCCGGCCTACCTCACGGTGAAAGATCAGGGGGACGCCATCGCGCCGGAAGTGGCAGTAAGCGCCACCCATCCGCCCACGTTCGTGGTGATGACGCAGGATGATCCAGTGCGCGTCGAGAACGCCGTTCACTATTTTCTCGCGCTGAAGCAGGTGAAAGTGCCGTCGGAACTCCATGTGTATCCGACCGGCGGCCACGGCTACGGCCTGCGGCGGACGGAGCACTTGGTGACGACCTGGCCGGACCGCGCGGCGGACTGGATGAGCGCGCGAGGGTTGTTGAAGAAGCCGTGATGCGGCCGCGTGCTCAGGCGGGCTCGTAATTCAGCCACGGCCCCAGCCAGCGTTCTGCTTCAGCCAGCGGCATGGATTTGCGCTCCGCGAGGTCGGCTATCTGGTCGCGGTCGAGCTTGCCGACGGCGAAGTATTTCGAATCCGGGTGTCCAAAGTA
>SXGQ01169104.1_pt1 | contig 13029 bp, 11 predicted proteins | sample 3178371 | NCBI WGS metagenome assembly SXGQ01 (sample SAMN11356859, study PRJNA531348) | freshwater metagenome | isolation source: freshwater sample F1-20 | place: China: Fuxian Lake, Yuxi | collected 2017-12-25
AATCGGTGGCGTTGTGATGTCCTTGCGCTATACCTCTCGTCGTCGTGCCGAAGAGGACGTGCGTCGCACCTACCGTATGGCGACCGATGCGGCGAATGAGGGCTTTTACATGCTGAAGCCTGTATTTGGTGACAAGGAAAAGCTGGAGGATTTTCGGATTGAGGATTGTAATGATCGTGCCGCTAATTTATTGGGTACGCTTCGCATTCATCTGGTAGGCAAGATGGCTTCAGAAGTGATGCCTGAAAACTCGCATACTGAGCTTCTCTCGATTTGTCGTCGCGCGCTATCCAATGGTATTTACGAAGATGAGCTACGCGTGCCATCGCACGGCTGGATTCGCGCTACCTGGGTCTACCGACGCGCAGTTCACTCGGGCACAGGTATTGCGCTAACGCTGCGTGATATCTCTGATATCAAGACCCATGAGCAGGCATTGGCAGATTTGGCCAATAACGATCCGTTAACGCAATTACCCAACCGGCGCTGGCTGATGAATTTTTTACCCGCTGCGATTCGTCGTGCTGAGCGCGGTCGCGGCAAGCTGGCGCTGATGTTTATTGATCTGGATAACTTTAAAGGTGTGAACGATACGATAGGTCATCCTGCGGGTGACGAGGTGTTGGTGCAGGCGGCGACACGTGTGCGCGAGACCGTTCGCGCTAGTGACTATGTGGTTCGTCTCGGTGGTGATGAATTCACTGTCGTGCTTGATAATGCGGATTCTGATGAGGCCGTTGCCCGTATTGCAGGTGAGTTGATTCGTCGTTTATCAGAGCCTTACCCGATCGCTAGCACGATGATTGCGACGGTGTCAGCATCGATTGGTATCAGCCTATTTCCGGAAGATGGTAATGACTCGGAAACCTTGATCAAGCACGCAGATGTCGCGATGTACGCCGCCAAAGCTGATGGTAAGAGCCGGTATCATTTTTACGATCCAAAGCTATCCGATGAGCTGATTCGAAAAATGAGTATCGAGAGCGCATTACGCGATGCAGTGGAGCGGGATGAATTCCTGATGCATTACCAGCCTAGAGTTTCTGCCAGCACGGGTCGGCTGTGTAGTATCGAGGCGCTCTTACGTTGGCAGCATCCTGAGCGTGGCTTGCTGATGCCCGGCATGTTCATCGCTACAGCGGAAGAAGCGGGTTTGATTAATGCCATCGGCGAGCTTGTCGTTCAAAAAGTCGTTGCGCAGATTGCGCAGTGGCGTGAGCAGGGCATGAGCTTGGTGCCGGTGTCACTCAATGTCTCGCCTCGTCAGTTACAGCAGGGTCAAATCGCCGCATGCATCGCCCGAGCGCTCAATACGCATCAGGTGCCAGCACAACTGGTTGAAATTGAGGTGACGGAATCAGCCATGGTGGACCGTGGTGCGGCAACCTCTGCCGAGCTGGATGCCTTACGCGCGATGGGAATACGACTGATGATTGATGACTTCGGCACCGGTTATTCTTCACTTGCCCAACTACACCGGCTGGACGTGGATGTGCTCAAAGTCGATCAGGCATTCACGCACTCGCTGGCACATGGCTCTGAAGGCGAGCAACTCTACCGCGCTATTGTATCGATGGCAGCTGCGCTTGATATGCACGTCGTTGCGGAGGGTGTTGAGACGGTTGAGCAGCTGAGAATTCTGCAAGCTATCGGTTGTGACGAAATTCAAGGCTATATCATTGCGCCTGCGGTACCGGCGGAGCAAATGGCGGCATTAGCGCGCGAGGGCTTTTTACCGCCATTTGATCATGCGGGGCAGCTACCTGCTTGATCTGCATGCCAAGATAGACCACACGTTATCGGAGGGTGCTGTTTTTCGGCGGAAGCTTCGCCATTTGAAACAGCAGCAGCATTGCCAAGCCGCCGGCAACGGCGAGCAGCCACTCAGCATAACCAAGTGGAATAAAACGGAAAGCCGCTGCCACCGGAGCGAATTGCGTCACGATCCAAAGCCCGGCGAGGGTGGCCAGCATAATCACCAAAGATACACGCGGAATTCCCTGCCATAAGGCGCGCCATTGACGCTCGCGGGTTCTACTGGGAAGGATCAACACCGTATTGGCAACTACCATCAACACAAATGCAAGGGCAGCATCGCTGTGCCCAGGCTCCCCTAGATCAAGCAGAACAGCATAGGCAAGGAAGGTGACGCCGGTCGTCAACACGCCGTAGCTGATCGCTTGCATGGCGTCGCGCAGTGCAAGCAATGGCTCGTCGGGGCGCCGCGGTGCTTGCTGCATCAAAGCGCTGTCGTGATGCTCCGCTTCAAACACGATCGAACAGGCGGGATCAATCACCAGCACCAGAAATGCAATGTGCAGTGGCGTCAGCAGCAGCGGCAGCCCGAATATCACCGGCAGCAGCGACAAGCCAACCACCGGTATATGTACCGCGAGGGTATAAATCATAGCTTGCCGCATATTGGCGAAAGTACGTCGTCCCAGACGAATTGCCTGCACAATCGAATTAAAGTCGTCACGCAGCAGCACCAGCGCGGCGGCTTCGCGCGCGACATCAGTACCGCGCTGACCCATCGCTACGCCGATGTGCGCTGCCTTGAGTGCGGGCGCATCATTAACACCATCGCCGGTCATTGCTACGACGTCGCCCTGCTGCTTGAGTGCTTCAACTAATGCCAGTTTCTGCTGCGGCTTGACGCGCGCAAATACATTGACATCACGCACCGCGTTGGCCAGTTCGGGCGGCGGTAGCTGCTCAAGGTCGCTACCAGTAAGTACGCCCGCGCTGGATATACCGGCCTCGCGTGCAATGGCCAAGGCAGTGCGTGGATGATCACCGGTAATCATCACGATGCGAATACCTGCCTGTCGGCATTGCGCAATTGCCGCCGGTACCTCGGCGCGGAGAGGGTCGGCTAATGCGATCAGCCCCAGCCACGCAAAGCTAAAGCCATGTGGGCTGGCGGGCCAGGCATCGCCGTTACCATGATCGGCGCGCGCGACGCCCAGCACGCGTAAGCCGCGCTCGGCAAGTTGCATCGCATGCTGATTGATAAGCGCCTGTTGTTCAGCGTTGAGCTTGCATAGCGCGCTCACGGATTCAGGCGCCCCCTTGATCGCCACTACATGACTCTCACCGTTGTGCCACGCATGTGTCATGGCCGGTAGCTGCGGTGATAGCTCATACTCGTGCGTCAGTTGCCAGGCCGGGTCGATACGTAGCGGTTGTTCAACTTCACCCGCTAAACGATGAATTGCTTTTTCCATCGCATCATGCGGCGCAATTTCGCTGGCCAGAAGAGCATGATGCAGTAGTGTTTGCTGCGCCGGCGTGAGCCTCGACCCAACCATTGACTGCGCCAGCTCGATGCCATGGGCCGGATGCAGCGCGATCACCTGCATCTGGTTTTGGGTTAGCGTGCCGGTTTTATCAACGCACAGCACCGAGGTCTCGCCCAGTGTCTCTATCGCATCCAGCCGGCGCGTCAGCACATCAAGCTTGCCAAGCCGACGCGCAGCAAACGCGAAAAAAATTATCATGATGACCGGGAATTCCTGCGGCAACAGCGACATTGCCAACGCAATGCCGGCCAAAATCGCTTCCGGTAAATTGTCTCGTGCAAGCCAGTAGGCAAGCACCAGTATCAGTGCGAGCGATCCACCCACCGCAGCGATTTTTTGCGTCAGCCGGGTCATTTCATCGCGTAGCGGCGACGAGGGCAAGACGATCTGCTCGAGTGATTTTCCAATACGGCCCATCTCGGTGTGATGCCCGATGGCGTGCACACGTACCGTACCCTGACCCTGCGTGACCAGTGTTCCGGCGTACACCGTATCAGCAACAGATTTAGGTAGCGCGATCGATTCACCGGTCAACATCGACTCATCAATCGCCAGATCATGCGCTGACAGTAGCTCGCCATCAGCCGGCACGCGGTCGCCTTCTTCCAATATCAGGAGATCACCACGAACAATCTCGCGACCAGCGACGCGTTGCAGTTGACCATCCCGCAGCACGAGTGCGCGTGGACTCGACATCTCGCGTAACGCCGTCAACGCGTTATCGGTGCGGCGCTCCTGAAAGATCGTGATCGCCATGATCACCAACACAAAACCGGTCAGTACCATCGCTTCGAAGCGATCACCGATCAAAAAGTAGACCACCCCTGCCGCAATCAGCAATAAAAACATCGGCTCGCGCATCACCTCGGTGATGGTCTCGCGCAATGCACGGCGACGGTTGTCGGCCAGTTCATTCGGGCCATCAGTAGCTAAACGCCGAGCGGCTTCGGCCGTGCTGAGTCCGGTAGCAGTTGCGGTGTCTGGGGTGGAGGCGTGTGGATCGGGCAAGGAAGAGGGCATGGGATAGGGCAGCTGGGCAGCTTGCATCGAATACAATGTTTCCGCAAATAAAAAAGTGGGGGCGAGATGAAGCTTACCTTCCTCGGCGCGGCGGGAACCGTAACTGGGTCGAAATATCTGCTTGAGACAGGTGGTTTGCGAATTCTGGTCGACTGCGGGCTGTTTCAGGGCTATAAAAATCTGCGTTTGTTGAACTGGCAGCCCTTGCCTGTTCGGCCTACGGATATTGATGCAGTGGTGCTCACCCACGCGCATCTGGATCACTCCGGTGCATTGCCGTTGCTGGTGCGCGAGGGCTACCGTGGTCCGGTACTCACCACGCATGGTACGCGCGAGTTATGCGGGCTGCTGCTGCCCGATAGCGGGCATTTGCAGGAGGCGGATGCCGAGTTCGCGAATCGGCATAAAACTTCAAGGCACCAGCCGGCGCTGCCCTTGTATACCGAGGAAGACGCGCATCGCGCGCTGAAACTGTTCAAGCCACTGGACTTTGATGAGCCATTGACGCTGGGCGCACTGCAATTGCGTCTGCGACCCGCCGGACATATCCTGGGTGCCAGTTCGGTTGAGCTGCGTCAGGGCAAACGCACCTTACTCATGTCGGGTGATATCGGCCGCCCTGACGACTTGATGATGAAGCCACCCGTACCTATCGCTCATGCTGATACGCTGGTTATTGAATCTACCTACGGTGACCGCCAGCATGACGATGGTGATCATGCGGCAGAATTGGCGGATGTGATTCGACGTACCGCAGCGCGTGGCGGTATGGTAATCATTCCAGCGTTTGCGGTAGGGCGAGCGCAGGCCTTGCTGTATCAGATCTGGCTATTGAAGCAAGCCAACCGGATTCCCGATCTGCCCGTATTTCTGGATAGCCCGATGGCGATTGATACCACCGGTATTTACCAGCGTCACGCCAACGAGCATCGCTTGTCGGTGGACGAGTGCCGGCACATGGCACAGGTGGCGCGCTTCTGCCGTACGCCCGATCAGTCACGCGAACTGAATCAGTTAACCTACCCGGCGATTATTATCTCGGCCAGCGGCATGGCGACCGGCGGCCGGATTTTGCATCATCTGATGAACCACCTTGGCGACCGTCGATGTAGTGTTGTGTTCGCAGGTTTTCAAGCGGGCGGTACGCGTGGCGCGCGTTTGGTGGCGGGCGAGCGCAGCATTCGAATTTTTGGTCAGGATGTTGCAGTCAATGCCGAGGTTGTGTCGATCCCGGGTATGTCGGCGCATGCAGACGCCGCTCAGATTATTCAATGGTTAGGCACGTTGTCGCATGCGCCGCAGCATATTTACATTACGCACGGTGAGCATGATGCGGCTGACGCGTTGCGACGTCGAATCCAGCGCGAGCTCGGCTGGCGTGCGAGTGTGCCGATGATGGGCGACTGCGTTGATGTGGCGATGGCAGTTTAAAACTTTACTGTCATCGGAAAGTCTTTCACCAGCTTTGCGCACAGCGCTGATTTACCCATGCTAGCCGCTTTGCTGTCGAAGGTAGAGGCGCCTTGCGAAAATAATTGCTTCCACTTGGTCTCACCGGTTTTTTCGCCGCACATGAGTGATTGCTGATGAAACCGGTACGCGTAGTAGCTGAACGGACACTGCTGATGTGCTTTACTGAACAAGCCATCCATCTTGATCACGTTCTCGCAGTCGTCGGCCTGTGCGTTCATTCCGGTTAGCAGCAGCATCAACAGTAACGCGCGTCGGACTCCGCCAAGAACACCTGGTGCCAGTAATGACGGGTGAGAAGTGATAGGCATCATACGTGGTAATGCTTGTTTTGGTGGTTATGATCACGGTAGCAATCGAGATGATCGCTGTGTAAGGCAATAAGTCGCTATGGACGGTTTGGAAAACGCTCTCTGCAGGCCTCAGCCATGGTGCGGAATTGTCGGTCGTTGCGCCCTTCTCGCGAAGCTTTCAACATGCAGGCATCATAAGTTTTAGGTTGACTGTCGCACGCCAGCAGGATCACCGGCAGTGTAACTGCCAGTAGTAGGATGCGTAACACTGAACGGGGCATGGTGTCGATAAGCCGGAAGTTCGGGTGATGCCGATATTACTTTGCTGGATTCTATCTGGAATTTTTCCAATTTTCCGGGCCAAACACAATACCCTAACCAGTAATGGGGAATTCGTCGCTTGGCGGCGCGGGTGGGCGTCAGCCGATTTGTTTTCTTTGTGTGGCGGTGGGTAAGTTGTGCGCTAAAGCATAGCCTTCGCTATTGAAAAAAGTATCTCCAGCAACATAGCCGAGCAACATATCGGTAGCATCGACGCCCCAGAACAGCTTTTCATCAACTACGGCGGTCGGTACACCAAATACGCCTGAAGCAATCGCCTGCTCGCAGTTGTCATGCAGTGCCTGCTTGATGGCATCGGTGCTGATGTCGGACTGCGTCACCAGCAGCTCATCCAACAGATCTTGCCAGGCGCTCTGGTCCGACGGTAGCAAGCCTTCACGCCAAACGAAATTGAACAGACGGTCGACGATATCATCAGTCGCACCCAGCGCCAACGACAACCGTAACAGTGGCAGCGGGTTGAAGGGGTGGGCTGATGGTAGCCGCATCGGTATGTCATGCCTACGCGCGATCCATAAGCAATGCGCGTATGTCCAGCTGCGCTTGGGTGCGATCTCAGCAGGGCCCTTGTGATCATAATGACCGAGCAGCCCGGCGAATAAAACCGGTTTAGGGTTGAGCCTTAGCTGCGGCGCCTCGCGGCGCAGGCGCTGCCACTGAAGATAGGCGTAGGGTGAGATAAAGTCAAAATACCAATCAATCACGTGCTCGCTCATGGCCGATGGCAGAGTGTGTTGAGATGTCATGAATAAAAAAACAAACCCGTTCGATGCCAGCAGATCATGGGGCTTTTGCCGCGCTTACTCCAGCATGTCTGCCCAAATTGTGCGTGCCCAGTTGTTGGCATAGCTTCCCTCTAACTCGCTGGCTTCGGCGCTCAAGCCACCGGCGCCGGGCACGACTTTGTAAGTACGCTCGTTTGCCAAGTACTCGTGCACACTCGCCACATGAACAACATGACGATCGTCGATGAAACTGTAACAGGTGTTGGTGAGCATTGGCTGCGGGTTCGGTTCGATCCCGCTCAATTGCGCGACGATGGCTGCCGCCGCAACTTTGGCGTGATTGTTCGCCATGTGACCGCTTTTTGGCATTAACTGAGCGACTTGTATCGCGTCACCAATCACAAAAATATCTTTGGCTGCAGTCGATTCAAAGGTTTGATAGTTGACACCGCACCAGCGACCGTCTGCCATATTCGCCAAACCGGTTTGGGTGGCGATCTTGTTGGCGCGCATGGCGGGCAAGGCATTGATCACATCCGCCTTGACTGCGTCATGCACATCAAACTTGATGAGGCCCTCGGCCGCTGCTACCGCTACCGTCTTGTGCTGGTTGTGGTACTCGACGATGCCAGCGTAACGCTCGGCCCAGGCTTTCTTGAATAGTGCCGGCTTCGATACCACGTCCTGGTTGGCATCAAACACGAGTACCTTGCTTTTCGGTTTGTGCTGCTTGAAGTAGAAGGCGACCTGGCATGCGCGCTCATAGGGCCCGGGCGGGCAGCGAAATGGCGCCTCGGGAATCGTCAGCGCGTAAACGCCACCGTCCGGCATAGACTCAAGCTGCTTGCGTAGTGCATTGGTCTCGGCGCCTGCTTTCCATGCCTGCAGAATTTTTCCTTGCTGCTGCGCTGCTGCCAAGCCTTCGATGCTGCCCAGGTTCATGTCGATACCCGGCGACATCACCAGCTTGTCGTAGCTGAGCAGGCCGCCACCGGCGAGCTTGACCGTGCGTGCCACCGGATCGACCGCCACTGCAGTGTCGCGCGCATGGCTTATGCCGTGGTGCCTGGTCAGTGAGCTATACGGCCGGCTTAAATCAGCCAGCGTACGGCTACCACCGATCACCAGATTCGATAGCGGGCATGAAATGAACGACTGCTCCGGCTCAACCAGCGTGACCTCGATGCGCTGCCTGGAGAGCAAGCGTATGTACTTGGCCGCCGTGGCGCCACCGTAGCCACCGCCGATCACCACCACTTTGGCGCCGCGCATAGCCGATGCGTTGAGACTGCTGACGCCGAGTGTTAGCGCAGCACTTGCCTGGAGAAATGATCGACGATCCATGCGCTGCTCCCTTAGCGTTTCTGCGCAGCGAAGTACTCGGCCAGCTGCTGGGTTTGTGCCTCGCTAAAGCCTTTAGCGATCTGATGCATGATGGTGGCCTTGCGCTCGCCACTACGAAACGCTTTCATCTGCGCCACCAGTTCATCGGCGCTGCGACCGGCCAGGCCCGGCACGCTTGCGCCACTGAGGGCGTGGCCATCAGTGCCATGACAATTTGCGCAGGTTGCGGCCAGGCTCTGCACATACAGCGGTTGCGCGGGTAGCGACTGCGGCTCAATATCGACGCCGGCAGGCGCTACTGGAGCCGGAGCGCCCGCGCGCTGCGGCTCAATGCTGTCAATCGCCAGCGCAGTCGACAGACTGAAAGTGAATGGCAGCGCGAGCAGCGCCGGCAGGATTGTGCAGGTACGCATCAGTGATCTCCAACAGATAGCAGCGTGTATGCGGGGAAGCTTGATTATTTTTCAGGGGCGCCGCTGACCGAAGATTCTACTCGTAAAAATTTACGCTGATATACTTTTCAGCGCGTTGTTCATGGTGACCGTCAATGGGGCAGTCCGTGTGCAGCATGTTTTGGAGTATGACCCATGAAAGCCATTGCGCTGTTGATGACTTTGCTCGGATTTTCTATGACGGCACATGCCGACTGGGAGCGCATGGGAGCGGGGCCGGCTTCTGCGGTGCTGTACAAAAGCGCCGGCGCTCCCGAGCGTACGGGTCCGGATACCTTCAAGCTGTGGCATGTGGTGGATTACGCCGCCGATCAGGATTACGAGGGCAAGCCGTTCCGCTCGATGAAGCTGAATTATGAGTATGACTGCGGCAAGCAGGCCTTGCGTGAGTGGCTGCGCGTGTTGCACAAAGACGGCATGGGTGGTGGGCTGACGGTGTACTGGACCCATGGTCCCTGGCCGTGGGTCAAACCCGAAGCCGGTAGCGTTGACGAGGCGCTGCTCAATAGCATGTGCAAGTAAGCGATCCATGAGCGCGTCACGCAGCGCGGGACGTTTGTTGCCCGCGCCTGAAAATTTTTTGCCGGATCAGCTGCTTGAAGATATCAGCGCACAAGGCCTGAACGCCTCACGGCGCGAATTCATGCGCAAATCCTTCGCGATGGCCAGCGCTTCACTGGCGGCAGGAAGCGCAGTTGCTGCCTCTGATCATCCCTCGCCTGATGGCGATATGGCGATCTTGCAACCGTCTGCGCATGCCACTCGACTCGGATACCCGGTGGCGCATACGCCCTACGGTCTGCCATCAAAGCATGAGGCGAATTTGCAGCGGCGTGAATCGCCGGGTCTCACCCGCAAGCGCGAGAGTAGTATTTCCTTTACGCCTTTGCAGGGGCTGTTCGGCATCATTACGCCGAGCGGATTGCATTTCGAGCGGCATCACGCAGGGTGGCATGACATTGATCCGCGTGAGCATCGGTTGATGATCAATGGTCTGATATCGCAGTCCAAGGTATACACCATGGCAGACTTGATGCGGCTGCCGTCGGTATCGCGCATGCATTTCATTGAGTGCGGTGCCAACAGCGCAATGGATTGGGGTAGCCCGGCGGTGCCGTCGGTGCAGTACACGCACGGTATGTTGTCATGCTGCGAGTTTACTGGTGTGCCTTTGTCCTTGCTTTTAGAGGACTGCGGCATCGATAAAAGCAAGGCGAAGTGGTTGCTGGCTGAAGGTAATGATGGCGCGAGTTTGACCCGCAGCATACCGATCGATCGTGCGCTTGATGATGCGATCGTCGCGTGGGGCATGAACGGCGAGATGCTGCGGCCGGAAAATGGTTATCCGCTACGCTTGGTCGTGCCGGGCCTGCAAGGCGTGTGCTGGGTCAAGTGGCTGCGCCGCATTGAAGTGGGCGATGCGCCTTTTGCGACGCGCGAAGAATCGACACAATACCTTGATCTCATGCCGGACGGGCTGCAGCGTCAGTACACTATCATTCAAGAATGTAAATCGGTGATTACGTCACCATCGGGCGGGCAGCGCTTGCTTGATAAAGGGTTTTTCAATATCACCGGTTTGGCGTGGTCGGGACGCGGCAAAATCGTCCGGGTCGATGTGTCTGTCGATGCAGGGAAAAACTGGAAAAGTGCGCGGCTAGAATCGCCAGTGCTACCAAAATGCCTGACGCGTTTTAATCTTGATTGGGAGTGGGACGGCAAGCCGTATATCTTGCAGTCGCGCGCGATTGATGAGAGCGGCCACGTGCAGCCCAAGATTGCCGAGTTACGTGCAGTGCGCGGCAAGCGATCCGTCTACCATAACAACGCAATTCAATCATGGCAGGTATCGGCAGCAGGCGAGGTGATGAATGTACAAATCTCCTGAACCACGCTCGCTAGTTCGCACATGGCTGTTGGGTGTGTTGATGCTGCTGGCTGCTTGCCCTGGCGCGCGCGCAGAAAAATTTGCAGGTATCGGCCGCGCAGCGACACCGAGCGAAATTGCTGCGTGGGATATTGATGTGCGGGCTGATTTTCAGGGTTTACCACGCGGCGCCGGCAGCGTCGCCCAGGGTGAAAAAATCTGGGTCGCAAAATGCGCCAGCTGTCATGGCGATTTTGCTGAATCGCCGGGCGTATTTCCGCCACTTGTGGGCGGTACTACGCGCGCCGATAGTGAGCGAGGCCGGGTTGCCGGCTTATCGGCAGCGAGTGAAAACTCCAAGACCACCATGATGAAGCTGGCCACGCTGTCGACACTGTTTGATTACATTCGTCGCGCAATGCCGTTCGATGCGCCCAAGAGCCTGAAGGTGGACGAGGTGTACGCAGTGACTGCGTTCATGCTTAACCTGGCTGATTTGGTACCGGCAGATTACCTGCTCAACGATAAAAATATCGCCGAGGTGCAGCGGCGCCTACCTAACCGCGATGGCAACACCACCGCGCACGGCATGCTCGATGTAAAAGGCAAGCCCGATGTCAGCGGCAAAGACTGCATGCGCGACTGCCCGGTTGATATCAATAGCCTGCTGCTACTGCCATCCACCGTAAACGGCTTGAACGGTAATCTCGCGGATCAAAACCGTCCTTACGGATCTATCAGAGGCATCGAAACCCGCCGCGCTCCTTAGAGCGCGTGTTTCGTCCCGGTGGCACAATGGTGCCTCAACCTCACTTCCTTTGATCCGGAGAGCAGCTTGGATTCCCGCAGGCGTGACCTGATACGCGTGACGAGCGCTTTGTCGTTGGCTTTTGGCAGTGGTCTGCTAACGCCAGCGCAGGTGTTTGGTGCGTCGCGCTGGGGCAGCGACTGGAATGGTGCGGCATACAGCGCGCGCAGCCTGGAGGCATTTGTGCGCGCTATGCAAGGCGATACGACGACGCCGAACGAGCCGCGCACCGTTACCCGCTCAGAGCGTGGCAAAGTGGCCGGGCTATCTGAGGCGGCGGAGGGGCAGTTGCTGATTGACGCGCCTGAGCTGGCTGAGAATGGCACTAACGTGCCGGTAACTGTTCGTAGCAATATCCCGCAAACAGATTTCATTGCACTCATTGCCGATCTCAACCCGTATCCGGTGTGCGTGGGGTTTAATGTGCTGCCGGAGAATGATCCGAGTTTCTCGGTTCGTATCAAAGTGGCTAAAAGCTCAAACCTGGTCGCGGTATCGCGTGCCAATGACCGTTTTTACTATTCGTTGAGAGATATCACCGTCATGATCGGCGGCTGTCTCGGTTAGGAAGAGCGATGGGCGAGCCGATGCGCGTGCGCGCTGTGCAAAGTGGTGAATGGACCGAGGTGCGGGTGCTGATGAAGCACGTGATGTTGTCGCGTCTGATGTGGGACAAGACCGGCACACTGATCAAACCGCACTTTATTCAAACCGTGCGCGGCACCTGTAACGGCAGAGAAGTGTTGCACGTGAATTTCGGCGGCTCGGTCGCACGCGATCCTTACTTTTCATTTAAGTTCAGTGGCGGTAAAGCGGGCGACAAGATCGTGATTACTTGGGTCGATACGGAGGGGGATCAGCGCACCGACGAGGCCGTCGTCACTTGAAACAGCTTTGCCTTGCTGCGTTGTCGGTGGGTCAGTAATTAATGCTTTTTATGTAACTCTATTGTGGAGAAAATAGCTCCACAAACGCGCAACTGCCGCTTGTACATAATGAAAATATTTCGCCGGCTTGCAGCTGTTGATGATCAGTTTTATTTGGTCTTATGCGCTTTCTTGATTTTGACAAATAACGGTGTTATATACTCTAGGGGTGAGGCATAAGGCGCGGAAAACCCAACTTTTTCAAGCCGAAGCGTTTCATTTATACAAAGTCGGAATTTATAAGAGCGTAACGGCATGCCGGGGCGTGTCAGATTGCGAAGAGGTTGCCGGCCGCGCCGGTATTTGAAAATAATCTGATGAGAAATCATTGGCTTAAGTTGCAGTAAAACCAGAAAGAGGAGAGTAAAACCATGGCAATCAGTTTCAACCTGAACGGCTCGGCGGTCTCCGTCCAGTCGGAGCCGGATACCCCCCTGCTGTGGGTAATCCGTGATGAGATCGGCCTGACGGGCCCCAAGT
>SXGQ01519309.1_pt1 | contig 13029 bp, 10 predicted proteins | sample 3178371 | NCBI WGS metagenome assembly SXGQ01 (sample SAMN11356859, study PRJNA531348) | freshwater metagenome | isolation source: freshwater sample F1-20 | place: China: Fuxian Lake, Yuxi | collected 2017-12-25
AATCTAGGGAAACTTAAAATATATGATTTAGGCTTTAATCTAATATTTAATAATTAAGATATTAGCTAATATATTAGCTAATATCTTAATTATTAAATATTAGATTAAAGCCTAAATCATATATTTTAAGTTTCCCTAGATTGCCAGGAGATGTATCTAATATTATACTATAAGGCTGAATAGTTTTACTTGTAAGATATGTTATAGATACTGTATCATTATTTTCGGAAGGTTCTCCTTTCATATGTAATATTCCACTACCACTTAAATTGCCGTCAAATGTTAGCTTTCTATCTTTCGTATTTTTGAGATGTTTACCATATGTCGCTTGTATAATAGTATTTTTGGTACCATCTTTGTTATATAGAGTTAATATTCCTTCATTATCGAACTCCATATAATATTTATCATCAATCGATTTGAACTTTAAATATACAGGAACTGTTATATCTTTTAGCAAATATTTAGTATCTTCAAAGTTGAATGTTTTACCGCTATTTAATACATATTCGTAGTTTAATAATTTATCACCCCAGGGCATATAATGAAAAAAATTAGAAAACTTGGAATATTTTTCGTTTATTTTAAACATATTGAAGGTAATATCTTGAATGCCCGGGTAGCTTTTTCCAGGTTCTGTTCTAAATTTAATATCATTTATGATAGTATTATTATATGACCTATTAATTTTATTTCCTTCTTTTCCTTCTCTTCCAGCATATGCTAAAGATTCAGCAATAGCATCACGAGATATTTCATCTTTCTCCTCGTCTTTTAAAGAGCCATCATCTGGCTTAGCTTCTTCCTCAGCATCCGATTTTATCTCTTCATATATTTTTTTTATTTCATCACTACTTTTTGAATACAAATCGTTAAAATCTCTTTTCATATAATATTGTGAAGCATATTCTTTAAATTGTAGGCATTTTGTAGGCATATAAACGCCACCACCATAATCTCCTTTAATATGGTTTATATCTTCACCGGCACCATCCGATACGCAACCAAAATCATTACATATATTATTCAATGACCTTTTAAATAAGTTATCATATCTCGTTTTATCAGATTTTTTTTTATTATCAAGAGCCTTCAAGAAATATGAATCAGTACTTGTCATATACTCCATCCATTTGTTTTGATTTGTGTAAGTATATAGCGATGGATAATAGTTATAATAATCACCATTGTTTCTCATCAAATTTGGGATATATATAATTACTTTCATCATTCCCTTGAAGGTGTATTTCTCAAAAAAAGTATCTGAAAAATTATAGTTTACATCAGCGAACATATTTTTTAATACATATTTATTATCCCTTGATATTATCTTAGCGATTGATACATATATCGGGAGTGGTAGTAGAACATTATTACCTTGCTTAAAAGGAGGTTTTACTTTTGTCTTAATAATGTTTAGGTTTTGAATTATATTCTTTTCAATATCATACATACTACAATCAAATTCTTTATAACACATATTTTCGTTAATATGATCGCGTTCCTTATACTGTTCCATAGTCATATGAATACATCGTTGATGTTTTAAGAAGGGTAGCTTTCCAGTAGATACATATTTTGCAAAATCTTCAGGTTTGCTTTTATCTTCTGTTGTAGATGCCGAAGATGTTACTCGCTGATTAGGAGCTGGTGCCGATGTCTTTTTGGCTCCTCCTGGTCGAACTGGAGGAGCCGGTGGCGGAGGCGGCGGAGGCAATTTATAAATAAGCATTTATTATTATTATATTTTATATGGATATAAATAATTGTATAGATTTATGTGTTATGAATAATACAGATTATGATATATCACAGGTAGTATTTAAGATATTGGAGGGAAAATATAGATATATATCAAATAATACTTGGGAGTATTTGGATAAAGATAATAATTGGGTTAATGATATTAAACAGAGTAATTTCAAATATTCTATTAAAACCGAGGTATATACACATTTTATTAAGAGAGCTATTGAATTATGTGATAAAACAGGAGATACAAATATTATGTCTGGAAAACTATTGGATATATCTTTAAAATTGAAAGAAGATAAATATATATCTATGATTATTAAAGAAAGTAGACAGTTTTTTTTAAATGAATAATAAAACTGAGTATGATTTATATAAAATAATTAAGGAAAATTATAATATCAATAGAAGCGATATATATATAAAGGATATATCTAACTCAGGGGATTTTAAAAACTTTAAGGAATTATTATTAAAGGATAGCTATTTTGATTGGAGTTTTTGTATTAAATACTTTGAAAAGTGTAATTATGCTTATCATATTGTTTGTAAAAATATTAATTTTTATATTCTTTTGGAAAAAGCGATAACTAAAAAGGCGCGAGATCATTTGTTTATTAGTATATATCGAGTTTTTTTGATTAAAAAGCTATTTAATATTAAGCCATCGCAAGATTTCAACTATTACATATTGCTCAATCCTATAAAACGCAAACTTCCTAATAAAAACGGGAATAGAATGGAAGCTGTTAATATTAATGGAGGCTTCACATATTTTAACACAAATAATATATATATTATAAGAAAAGAAGATTATGAGAAGGTAATATTACACGAATTATTACATCACAGCGATATACATTTTGAGAGATGGTCTAATAATAATATTAATCAAATAAAGAATATATGTGGAATATCCGATAAACAATTTTTATTACCGAACGAGGCAATAATAGAAACATACGCTGTAATATTTAATGTTATATTTTATTGTATTGAACACAATATGCCTTTTAGCAGTTTAAAGAAGATGCTTGCTGAGGATAAAGAGCATAATATAGCTATTGCTAAAAAAATATTGACCAAACAAGGGAATACTAAGTGGTATGAGAAAACACATTCATATTGTTATATTGTATTGAGAGCAATATTTTACATTTATTTTAAGGAGTTTGTGCAAATATATAGATATAACAACGATGATGATATAACTTCATTTATCACCAAGTATTTTCCAAGAATCCTAAGAAAAATACGAGAAAATGGGCGAGGAGACAATCGCAATAAATATATCAAACAGACTATATTTAATAACTTTTAAGCTTTTTGATATAAATAATAATATCAGTATATTTAATAAGGTGTCATAGAGGGATATAAATGTCAATTGAAGATATTAATTATCTTAAAAATAATAGTATAAAACAGAATTATACATTTTTAATAGATAGTACGGACAGAGATAGGGATAAATATCCGAATCCTAATAAATATGTAGTTGATTTTACAGTACCCTTTAAAAATGTTATTGGTATGGAAATAATAGATGCGAGTATTCCGCGAACTATGTATAATATAGATGTTGAAAACAATCTATTATATTATTATTTGGGTAATGATGAGAATGATTCTATAATTAAGAATGGCGTAACTGAAAAAATAGCTTGTGATATAGTTACGAGTAATTGTACTTATATTGATGGCTATACAAAAATAACCAACGGTGCTTTTATAGAACTTAGTAATAATATTAACATATATAATATATACTCAAATTATATACCAGGTCTTGAGATAAATGCGGATATGAATAATAGTTTTATAGGAGGAACTGAGATTGGCATTACATATTCTTTTAAAATTAAGGCAGAAGCAACATATAATTCTTCGAAAAATAATACATATTGTGTATTTAGTTTAGGATATTACCATTTATGGAAGCAAACAAAAGAAAAATATACTGGAATGAGTGTAAGTGTCGTTAAGAGAAGTACAGGAACTCTTTATAATATCCAGTTTATAATGGGGGATGGTAGTGTAGCTGGAGATACACAGGTAATTCCCGATGTTGATTTGAGCGGAGAGGTTCATATATGCTGGACGATATATGAAAATAATTGGGTTATATATATTTCTAATAGTAATCTTTCAATAAATATTACTAAAAATATAACAGTAGCAAAAACTATAAAGAATGTATTCTATGTCAGGAAATTTATAGGAAAATCTCTCGTGGCACCTATTACTAACAATCTTAATGGCAATTTATATAAGGAATTTTGGACGGCTGATATGAATGCTGTAATGTATATAAAGGATTTTAAGATATATAATAGGGCTCTAAAAGCCGAAGAGATAATATTATGTAAAAACAATAGTATTTTTGATATGCCATTTTGGTATAAGCTGTATGATAATAGTACAAAAAACAGTGGAAGCACTGAATTGATAGACTATCCTGATATATTTAGCAAACTGTCGGTAGATACGGGAGATTATACATTGAAGACATTTTTATTAAATTATGAAGAAATAGAGGATACAGAGATAGGATTTAAGAAACACTCTGAGCCTGCTGAATTGACGAACTTAATAGATATATACAGCAGATTGCCTTTTATATTTGATATGAAGCGTTCTACTATATATGAAAATCTTGGTTTTGATTTATACAATTCTATAAACCCTAATTATATCAACGATAGATATCAATATAAAGCTATATATAATAATAATCCGAAGATGTACAAAATGTTTCATAGTATATTAAATACTGATATAACGAAAGTTATACTTACTATACAATATGATAAACATATAATAACATCGCCGGGTATTGTGTATTTAATAGGAAATAAATATATTGTATTAAAATGTCCTGAAATAGAAGAGCATCTATTTGGTTCTTTGTCATATTCTAAATATTCTCTTGGTTTAGCCAAATTCCGTGTAGATAATGTAGGTATAAATAGTGAAAGGTTAGCAATTACTAAATTGCCTGTAAGAGAGTTTCATCCAATTGGTAAATTATCTCGAATATCCTTGCGATTTGAAACAAATCGTGGGACTCTATATGATTTTAAGGGTGTTAATCATAATATTGTATTTGCTATTTATTATTATGAGCCAAAACAGAACAAATTTCCAGAAGGTTCAATATTAAACCCAGAATATAAGATGAATTATATAGATTATAAATATTATCAAGAAGAGATTGAAGGTGATAGTGAAGATGAAACAGAAGAATATTCAAGAGATAATATAAATGACTATAAAAAGAAGGAAATTGACTATAGCAACGAGGGAATAAAATTAAAACAATATAATGAACATTATGTAAATAAAGATGACAGCGACGATGACAATGAAGCTGATACATAATACATGTAGTGTGTAATTATGATAACTTAAAAAGAATAAAAAGAAACCAGATTTTTCTAAAAATTTGAAAAATAAAAATTTTTTAGTGTCTCAAAAACTGCTCTATTACTCTAATTATTTAATAATTATCAAGAGGCTATCTAGCTTACTTCTTTAATTATAGAATCGACATCTAATTTTTTGAGAACATTATTATTTATTTTTTCTACATAAAACTGTTTATTTGTTAAAGTATTACATTTACCAATTAAATCTACTATATTAGTTTTTTGCTCTGCTGTTAAAGTTATAATAGGATTAACACGTGCTTTGTAATCATCTATGGATTCCAAAACAATTTTAGCAACATCGTTTGCGGCTACATATTTTTTTCCCGCTTCTTTAATAATTATAGTATTAATTTCGTATAATTTTCCGTTAGTAACAATAGGTGTAGTTTTTAACTTAACTTCTGCTGTTGCTGCAGTTCCAGTAGTATCTCCGGGAGCTCCTATAGTTATTTTAGGAGGCGCATTTTCATAATATTTGCCATTTGATGTTAGTGTAATAGATTCTATACCTTTATTCTCATCGCTTTTAACAACCATATTATTTATAACAGCTGATACAGGCTCTGTATCTACAACAGTATTAGCGGCTTTATATTCAGCTATACTTGGACTGAATGTTATATTACTAAAATCTGTAGTTTCATATTTAGTCCCTCCTTTTCCAGTAGTTATTTGTATTCTTTCAATCTCATAAAGTGGTGGAGTAGTGCCTGTTATAGCTGTTGTACTTAAAATAGCGGTAGCTTCAGCTTGTGTAGAATCTGCTACTGTAGGCTTGGGAATAGTTATTGTAGGAGGCCTGCCGCTGTAATATTTGCCTTTATTTGTTCCAAGATTTATTGCGGTTATTGCTTTTGTTGTGGGATCTACAGTTATGCTTGCTATAGTAGCGTGTACAGGCTCTGTAGTTGAAAATTTTTCTATAATGCCTTTGTGTCCGCTTGTGCTTCCATAATTATCAGCTATACACCCATACATTAATACGATGAATATGGCAAATGCTAATATTAATGATATATATGTAAAAAAACTCTCATAATCAATGAATTTATTCATTTAATCTGTAATACTTAAAGATTATTATTTTTTCGAATTTTTTATAATTTATTTCCATATATATATATAGATATTATGACAGATTTAAGTTTATTATATGGCGGAGACGATAATTTATTAGGAGACAATATTGATAATTCATATTCTCCGCAAAAATTTAATAAAATGAGTAATAATGATATATTAATGGAAGATAAACATTCGAAATCGCAGCATTCGCAGCATTCGCAGCATTCGCAGCATTCGCAACAACAGGCTCAACAAGCACAGCAAATGGCTCAACAGGCTCAAATGGCTCAACAGCAAGCTCAACAGCAAGCTCAGCGGGCACAACAGCAAGCTCAACAAGCTCAACAAGCTCAGCAGGCTCAGCAGGCTCAATATAAGGTTGAAAATATACAAAGTATGAATACATCATTAGTTCCTATGAATAATTCTTATAAACAGCCTGATAATGATTATTCAAAAAGAAGAGGAAACGAATACAATTTTTTTGATAGAATGAATTTAAAAAGAACCGAAGTTATTAAGCTATCATTATTTTCTCTTGTAATTGTTCTAGGTATTTCAATAGATAGAATGCTAACATATTATTTATCTAAATATATTGGCGATAATATACTGACAGATTTCCAAGAGTTCTTATTGAGAATAAGCTACCCCATAACTATCTTTTTATTATTATGGATATTCAAAGCTATATAAGGTATTGGTATACATTTACAAAAATATAAAAATATAAAAATATATAGTAATAAAGGCTAATAAAATATTAATGAATATCAAAGATTTACTTATAAAATTTGTTATAATACTATTATTTATTGTGGTACTTATTATAAATGTTATGGAAATAAGCAATTTTGCTTTTAGTAGATATAAACTGTCCGCTGTATCATCAAAGGAAAATAATCCGAGTTTAGATAGTTTAAACAAGCGATACTGCAATTATACTTCTATGTTTTCTGACAAGGATACTGTAGATTACAATAATTATATGTTTGTAATTATCTATGGCATTCTGTTTTTCCTATTTTGGTATAATACTATTATAAATATATTTTCCTCATCAGCAATGTCTAATGAAATCAAGATAGTGTTTTATAAAAATTATTTCAATTATGATATTTATAAAAAATATAATTACGAATACACATTTATACGTGGTCTTCAAATATTTATTCTTGTAGCCTTCTTATTTCACTCCTACATCTTATATAACGAATTTATGGGTACAAATGAAGAAGATATGAAGATACACGATAATGTTAAAAAAATAGATGCGGCAATTATACAAAATATAGACTGTAATTTAATTAGGATTCACGACCCTTCTAAGGGTAAATATATTACAAGAGATACTCTTGGAACATATTTATCTACATCAGCAATGAAAACCAATGCTGATGTAGATAAATATGTTAAAATATGTATGACTGCTATAATAATTAATAAGAATAGCAATAATGCGAAAAAAACAATCAAGGATGTTCAAAATATCTGCGAAAACCCGAGATGTATATATAGCAGATTAGAAAATAATATGGAAGATATATTTCCGGAAAACATAGATAAATACATAGATATAATAAGGTCGGCGATAAAAACAAAGGAGGGATACATCGAATTAACAACGGCACAAATATCTGAACTGTCTATTAAATATAAAGAGATAAGAAAAATACTCGTTGATAGCTTTAATATTATAAAGAGCTATAAGTCTTCGCACGTTATTTATTATAAATTTGGGCTAATTACAACAGTGCTTGTTGGTATATTTTTTGCTACATCCGGGATAGCATATTTCTTAATATATGATTTTATTAATAAAGATAAAATATTCTCTCAATTGTTATTTAATTCACCACTACCATTACCTCTTGATTATTTTGTTAGTACATATTTTAATACAGTTGTTGCTTATATAGTAGCAATGATTGGTATTTATATAGCATTTATTATTAATTTCTAATAAGAAAATTGTTAATTTTTATTATAATTATTAAATTAGAATATATATTTAATAATAATGAATGATATGTTAGTTAATATTATTACGAATATAATATATATAGCTGCTATATTAATAGTAGTAATTTTAGTATTGGCACTGATAAATTATATTCTATATACAATATATTCTATTAAAGAAATAATTGTACATAACACATTTGAAGATGCTATACACTATAAGCTCAAAGATATTTACAATTATAAATTAATAAATTATATTAATACAATTAACGCTGATACTAATTATAAATATGATATATCAAGCGAATTTAGTTCAGAAAAAATAATTGATATGAAAGAGCTTAAGCTTATTAAGATATCTCAGGGTTCGTCAAAATATATAGACCTTACATATCTAAAAGACTTTAAAACAGAAGGTGATATAAATACTTCATTTAAATTAAAATTGAAAAATATAGATGCTTTAAAACTCGATGATTTTAAGATATTATATGATAAGATATTATATGATAAGATATCTATAGATATATATAAAATACCTGAAGAGGATTTAATAGTAAAATATATTGATAATGATAATACATATTATTATAAAATTGAATATGAATTAAAAGATTATAATGAGTATTTAAAAAATAATAATATAGATATTAATATAAATAAAAGTCTATATAGCGATATTGTATCATTCAGCAAAAATGATACAACTACTATTCCTTCTACAACAGCTGTAGAAACTAATAAGAAGATAATTGCTAAGGACGGAATAATAATACTTTATAAGGATGTCAATAATAATAATAATATTGAAAAGGTAAGAAATAATACTGATATCTACGGGTATATATTAAATGGGTTATTTCTGTTAATTCCTACGACATTATTATGGTCAAATGATAAATATTCTACTGGATTGTATGTAAAAACGAATAATGATTTTTACGAGATAATTTTATTATTGCTATTTATAATAATAATCATAATATTATTCGCATTAATAAATGATTTTTACACATATATATTTAATATTGCCAAAAATGCCAAAATAGAAGAAGAGCTATTTATTGCCAAAATTATGGATAAAAATGTTCATTTGGTTGTAATATCATTATGTATTATTATTTATTGTATTATACATAGTACCATATATTTTTTCACATTTATCAGTGGAACTTATAAAAAAATCAAGGCAATGTATGCTGATTTAATTGTTGCCGATGAATATATAAGAAATTATGTGAATAAGTATTTAATAGCTAATAATTTCAACAGTGATGCAATAATAGAGACATTTAATGATATAGCTTATGGTGGCGATATCAGCTATGTTAAAGGAAAATATAATGTAATCGAAGGAACAACTAATCAAGATATCTATGATATTAAAAAGAAGTTTGAGGAAAAGATGATAGCTATTAATTACAGCTTTAATTACGACGAAAATATATACAACACAAATATATATACAAATACATTCTTTACAAAAATGAAAAATATTATATATCAAGCACAATATGAAGAAGGTAAAAAAGATAAAGAAGATAATATAAATAAAACATTATTATTGGTACTTATTATATACTTATATTTTGTTAAGAATAATATTGATGACCCTTACATATTAATTAAATTGAATAAGCTTATATTTGGAAGAGTTGCGAATATAGGAATACCTGAAATAGACGAAGAAATACATAATACCCTAACATTAAGGTCTTTATTAGGACACAATTTAGAAAATAAGGCGATAATAGATGACTTAGAATATGAAACAAAACTGATATTTGATAATATAGAAAATAATAAAAATGTTAAGGAAAATGTTAAGGAAAAAATTAAAAATTATAATACAGATGTTAAAAAGAATGTTTTAGACTTTTCAAATAAGTTATATGATGTAGAATTAGATTATTGGGGTGCTGTATATTTTTTCAATTTATATTTAGTATTAGAAATAATGTTAGGGTGTTTTGTAATTTTGGCAATCTTACTGATTATTAAATATACTGATAATGATATGAGGGAAAATGTAGAAAGGTATATTGATAAAATGAACGAATTGATTAAACAAATGATAGATGAAATTAAAAGTGCTATTTTGGGAGTTGTTTAGATTAAGATTATATCTCCAAATATTTAAAATATTATTATTTAAATAAAAGAAGGTAATATTATGCCTTGCGAAATAGCATACTTTGTTGATAATGAGAAATACAATATGACACTGTTTTTAATAAACTTTTATATATGCTTGATAATAATAATAACCTTGTTAATATTAGCGAATACCATTTATAATTATTATATATATAATAACATTCTTTCAGAAAAAACAGATAATGACCCTTATGTAATAGAAAATAGTGATCTTCCCAAGAAAGTCAGTGAATTTCCTAATAACAAAATATTAATTGGGGAAACTGTTGATTATAAGCTTTTTATTAGTCTTCTTCTTGACCAAAATATGTATTATAACGATAAATATTTCACTTTAAATATTACAAATATATTATTGGATGTCTTTATGTTAGCAACAATAGCCTTGGTGTGTTTAACAATAATATATGTTTTTATTGGTGCTTCATCTATCATGGCTAAATTTGCTAATATATTTAAATTAAAACTTGATATTTCCGAACTTCAAGTATATATTAAACAATATTGTTATTTTATAAATAATAATAATTGCGATGAATTTCATCTTATTAAAATGATATCCGTTTTCTTTATAATTTTAATATTATTTATTATATATATTATAAGGTATTCGGCGATTCCATATATTTATTATACAGACTATTTGGATTTTACTAAATCAAAGGATGATAATAAATATGGTGTTAAAAATATTGAAAATATGTTAAATATAATATGTAATAATATTGATGATTTTTTAACTGATGATAATAATATTAATAAAATAATAAACAAATTAAATGGACACAATATATATACTGTTAATATTATTCCTTCAACACAGGATACAGATATACAAGCATTAAAAACAGCATCTGACACCGCCTTAGATAATTTTAATAAAGCAAGTGAAAGCGTCGATAAAGAGGCTAAGAAAAAAATATACGAGGATGCTAAAAAAAAATACGATGATGCTTGTATATTTGCCTTTATTCAAAAAATTAAGGATATAAGCGATTTCATTAAGGATAATGATTCTAAGGATAATAAAGATTTAGATTTTGTGAAATTAGTTATTATATATCTTAATAATAAGAAAATATATGAAAAAAATAAAAAAATTGAAGGGCAAATTCCTGAACTAGCAAGAACATATTCTCAATCCTTATTGAATATATTAGCAAATATAATTCCGTATAGTGTATTCGGTTCATTAAAAACCGACAATTATGATATAGAGAATGTTTTAATAGGAGCCATTCCAGTTATTAAAAAAGATAACATAAATAATCCTGAAGCTACTTGTAGTACAATTGAATCCAGTAAATTTACAGACTTTGATAATTTTAAAAATGACACAACTAATCTGAAAGAAACTCCAGGATGCTTTTATAATAATTATCTAGTTAAATTAAGAGAAACTACTACTAAATTAAAGAATAGTTTGAATAATATATTAGGGTTTTCTATACTATCAATATTAGTTATTTTAATATTGTTTTATTATATTTATATTAATTACAAAATTGATAATATGAGATGGGCTAATATGACAGCTATTAAAATGATTCGCTTATCTTGGAAAAATCCTTTAAATTGGCTTAGCATTTTGTTTGGCTATATAATCAACTTTTTGAATAAAGCCAACTAAGTAAAATATGCGAAATATGCGAAATAATATTTAAGGAGATATTATATTTTACTATTTATATGGATACTGAATATTTATTAAATATTAAAACTATACAGGCTGCTACATTCAAACAAGTTATAGATGCTCTTAAGGAGATCTTGATGGATGTTAATTTGGAAATAGATGAGACGGGCATTAAGATAGTTGCTATGGACAATACACATATTGTTCTGATACATCTCAAGTTAGACGCAGATAAGTTCGAGATTTACGAATGTGCTAAGAAAACATATGTAGGCATTAATATGTTAAGACTCCATGCACTTATTAAAACAATCACGAACAATGATATATTATCTATCTATATTAAGAAAGATGACCCTAATCATTTGGGTATAACAATAGAAAATAATGATAAAAATTATAAAACGAATTATAAATTATCTGTATTGGATATAGATGTGCTGAATCTTGATATTCCACCTGTAGATTTTCACACGATTATAAATATGCCTTCAAATTATCTTCAAAAAATCATCAGAGATATGAACAATCTTGCCGAGTTTATAGAGTTTAGAAATATAGGCGATAAGCTTATATTAAGCTGTAAAGGAGATTTTTGCGACCAAGAGACTATATTAGGCTCCGAAAAATCGCAATCAATCACTATAAAGAAGAATAGCACTGACGAAGAACAGGAGATAATACAGGGTATTTTCAGCCTTAAATACCTATCAATATTTACAAAATGTACCAATCTTTCAAATAATGTCGAGCTATATCTTAAAAATAACTATCCAATTATTCTTAGATATACAATTGCATCACTTGGGGAAATAAAATTATGCCTATCACAACAAGATATATCTCAATAATCCAGTGAAAGACACATAATACATAGAATACACATAATAATAACATTTTTGTGTAATAAAAATTAGATTTTTTTTAATTTAGGATATAATATATATTTATAATATATATCCTGTAATTTAAATAAGGCCTTTCTGAGGACTATCATAACTTCATTCATACAATTAATATAAT
>SXGQ01678047.1_pt1 | contig 13029 bp, 13 predicted proteins | sample 3178371 | NCBI WGS metagenome assembly SXGQ01 (sample SAMN11356859, study PRJNA531348) | freshwater metagenome | isolation source: freshwater sample F1-20 | place: China: Fuxian Lake, Yuxi | collected 2017-12-25
AATTGGGCTTTAGAAGCCCTCACCTCGAAAAAAAGGTCTGCAAGAGCATCGACGAAGTGATCGCCTATTGTGAGCAATACGAAACATTGCGCGATGAGCTGCCCTACGAAATTGATGGCATGGTGATTAAGGTAAACGATATCGGATTGCAAGAAAAAATGGGGATGACCTCGCACCATCCGCGTTGGGCCGTGGCCTTTAAGTTCAAAGCAAGGCAGGCAACCACGCAATTGACCGGCGTAGAATTTCAGGGGTGCCGAACCGGCGCGGTTACCCCGGTGGCCAAACTAACCCCGGTAGCCGTGGGCGGCGTAATGGTATCGAGCATCTCGATACACAACCAGGAATATATATTGGCTAAGGACCTGCGCATTGGCGATCAGGTGCTGATCGAAAGGGCCGGCGACGTAATTCCGCAGATCGTCAAATCGCTGACCGATCTTAGAAAAGGAAAAGAACAGAAGATCGTTTTTCCGACCCACTGCCCGGTTTGTTCCAGTCGCTTATTTAAAGAAGAAGAAGAGGCCGTATGGCGATGCATCAATATAGAGTGCGCAGCACAGGTCGTAGAGCGCATCATTCACTTTGTAAGCAAAGATGCGATGGATATACGCGGGCTGGGGGAGGCCAACATCCGAAAATTCTACGAACAGCGATTGCTACGCGATATTCCCGGTATCTACACATTTGATTTTACCGCCCTCGAGAATAAAGAGGGATTTGGCAAAAGATCGATCGACAATCTTCGAACGGCCATTGCCTTGTCGAAAACGCAGCCGCTGCACCGGCTGATCTATGCATTGGGGATACGTTTTGTAGGAGAGACCACGGCTCGCACGCTGGCCGCTGCGGTCGAGCACTTACTGGATTTTGAAACATTTTCGATCGAGCAGTTGCTGGAGCTGGAAGATGTGGGTCCCAAGGTAGCGGGGAGTATTCATGATTTCTTCAGTAACAAAGAAAATATTCAAATGATGCGGACGCTGGAGAAACTCGGCCTGTCGCTCCGCAACGAAAAGAAGAGTAAAACGACGGATGGAAATCTGAGTGGAAAAACATTCTTATTTACAGGAACATTGCCTACGCTAAAAAGATCGGCCGCCGAAGAAATGGTACGTAACGAAGGCGGTATTGTGTTGGGGGGCGTCAGTGCTAAACTCGACTACCTAGTAACCGGAGAAGACGCCGGGTCTAAATTAGAGAAGGCAAAGAAGATCAATACCATTCGGATCATCTCGGAAGCGGAGTTCTTGCAGCTGTTAAAAAAATAGGGGCGCTTTTAAAACAAGCACAAGTTTTTTTCCCTGCTGTGCCACATTAATTTCTTGAGCCCCGGCCAAAATTTCCGCAACTGACGGGCGCAAACAATCTTGGCTGGCGGCAGACCGACCTTTTAATTTGTCGGCATGCGTTTTTGCTTATGGGCTGGATGGATGTTCGCCGTGCAAGTCTTACTCGCGCAAGTCTTGTTCGCGCAAGTTTTATTTGCGCAAGCACACCACGCCCTTTTCATTACGGAGATCATGGCCGACCCCACGCCCTCTGTAGGACTACCGGCCTACGAATGGATCGAGATCCGCAACGGATCGGGGCAGTCCGTTCAATTACAACATTGGAGAGTGGGCACCCCCACCGCCTTGTCGGGCCCGCTTCCTTTTTACTGGCTGGCCCCGGATAGTTCGCTTATTCTTTGTTCTAACACGGCCCTACCCTTTTTATCTACGCTGGGAAGAACGCTTGCCATAACCGGCTTTCCTGCACTCGATAATGACGGCACTACCATATGGCTTCGTCATCCATCGGGCCGTATTATGCATGCCGTGTCGTTCGATAAATCTTGGTACAGTAACTCTTTGAAAGCAGAGGGAGGCTGGTCGCTCGAGATGATAGATCCAACATGGCCTTGTGCGGGTAAGCCCAATTGGAAAAATAGTGTGCATACAAGAGGAGGTACTCCAGGGTCGGCCAATTCCATAGAGAACCTGCAAACAGAATTGTCGTTGCCTGCTGTCATTCATGTTTATGCCTCTACACCCGATAGTTTACGGATTCAATTTTCGGGTCCGATAGATAGCGTATGGTCGGTGCGCCCGGCTTTGTACCGACTCGGAAACTCTATCGAGGTCATTGCTGCAAGAACTATCGATCTATTGCATTCGACCATAGCCTGCAAATTGAACAGACCTCTACAGGCAGATACGGTTTATACACTATCGATAGCGGGCATCAAAAGCTGCCATGCAGCCGACGTTGGCAGAGCCACAACGCTGCCAACTGGTCTGGCATCTGTTTGCAGACCCTCGGATGTGGTGATCAACGAAATTCTTTTTAACCCGCGTAGTGGAGGCAGTGATTTTGTGGAGGTCCTCAACAACAGTAAAAAGATCATCGATCTGTCTACCTTATACATCACACATAAACAACCCGGTGGCACACTAGGAAGTTTTGTCCGCCTGAGTGCAACACCCCGGCTACTGTTTCCCAATGAATTTGCTGCCTTTAGCAATGACCCTTTGGTAGTGATGCAGCAATACCTGGTCGGCTCGCCTTTGCACTTTTTTCAAACCCACGGTTTTCCATCGTTACCCGACGAAAAAGGGCATTTGGTACTACTTGATCAACAAGGCGATGTCATTGACGAATTAGCCTATAGCAAAGACTGGCATTTTCCATTACTACAAGATGCAGAGGGCGTTTCGCTCGAAAGGATCGATCCGAAAGCGAGAACACAATGGCTCTCTAACTGGCACAGCGCCGCCAGCACTGCGGGATTTGCCACTCCGACACAAAAAAATTCGCAGCAGCCAATGAACGGTCCGTCAGAAGATGATTTTTCGGTATATCCCCGCTTGTTCTCGCCCAATCTCGACGGGCACGATGACGTTTGCACTATTAGCTATAAATCCCAACAGAGCGGCACGCTGGTATCGATACAAATTTTGGATGCGGCGGGACGTTTGGTTCGGGTATTGGCCGCAAGAACCTTACTGGGTACAAGCGGGCATTGGTATTGGGACGGAAGAGATCATCAAGGTCAACTACTCGCGGCAGCGAACTATCTTATCGTGATCACCCAGTACTCCTTACAAGGAAAAAGAAATTTTTACCGCTTTGGCGTGACGCTATGGCATTAGGTTTTTGAAAGTTTTAACACCTTGGCGTACATAATCATGCATCAAGCTTTATCTTGCACTTGTCTAATCATTTGATCTTATTACCAAGCTGCAATCCCCTACTACATGAAATCCCTTCGCATTCTCGTACTAGCTCTCGGATTACAATTATCCTTCGCTACCTACTCGCAAGCACAAGAGGCTGAAAGCAAGTTTTCTGAGCGAGCCCCTCGTCAAAATATATATGTTGAACTGGGAGGCAACGGCGTTGCCTTTAACGTAATGTATGAGACACGTCTTAACAAACGACCGGATGGGATTGGTCTAAAGGCAGGCTTGGGAGGCTTTAGCGGAAGTTACGAGAAGGTGTTTACCCTTCCTGTTGGTGTCAACTGGTTACTTACCAAAGACAATAAGCATTTTTTTGAAGCGGGCGCAGGACTCACTTTTTTACATTACAACGACACCTATGACCCCTGGTGGCCCGGTGGCATTTATGAACCCTTTCCTGTGGACGTGGCTGGACTTACCGTCGATAAAAAGAACTCCGTATACGGCCACTTAACGCTGGGGTATAGAAGACAACCTAAAAATGGCGGTATCACTTGGGGGGTGGCCCTTACTCCCCACTTTAACCAAAATGGATTTTGGCCCGTTTGGGTCGGCTTTAAGTTCGGGTATTCGTTTGCGAGACGATAAAAGATCTACGAAAGTTCAATATCGAAACTCACCAACTCCTTGAACTGGCGAATGCGATCGTGAATTTCTTTTTTACCCACCTCTTTAAGACGGGTAGGACCGAATTTCTCTACGCAGAAACTAGCCATGGCAGAACCTACGATGATCCCCCTTTTCATATTCTCAAAAGATACATCGCCCGTTTTGGCAATATGCCCGATGAAACCTCCGGCAAAGGTATCGCCGGCACCGGTTGGGTCAAATACATCCTCTAATGGAAGGGCCGGGGCATAGAACACTTCGTCTTGCTGAAAGAGCAGGGCTCCGTGTTCGCCTTTTTTGATGATAAGGTAGCGGGGGCCCATGGCCAGTATTGCGCGGGCGGCTTTGACCAGCGAATATTCACCGGATAACTGACGCGCCTCCGCATCGTTGACCATCAGCATATCTACATACCGCAGTACGATCTTGAGCTCGTTCATGGCGGTCTCCATCCAAAAGTTCATGGTATCCATCACGATCAGACGAGGGCGATGCGTGAGTTCTTGGATCACATTAAGCTGCATGCGGGGTTGCAAATTACCCAGCATCAAAAATTCAGCGCCTTGGTAACCGGCAGGCACCTTGGGATCAAAATCGGCCAGTACATTCAAGTCGGTGACCAGCGTATCTCTGCTGTTCATATCAGCATGGTAACGCCCGCTCCAAAAAAAGGATTTTTTATCGGCTACCACCTCAACGCCATCGGTTTGTACGCCACGACGGCGAAGCTCTTCCATCTCTTCTTGCGGAAAATCGTATCCGACGATCGAGATCTGCTGAACGGGGGTTACAAAATTGCTGGCGGCATAGGCCACATAGGTGGCGGAGCCCCCGACAATACGATCTGTTTTTCCAAACGGGGTTTCGATGGCATCAAAGGCCATGGTTCCAACGGTAATGAGTGACATAGGGTGCAAACCTATAATAATTCCACAATCTAAAAAAGGCATTATTTATGTACCTTTCCAACCCTATTGAATGCACATGGCAAAAGCAGTCAGAAAAAAGGCATCAAAAAAAGGATTGATCCTGCAAAAGGCAGCAGCGATGTTTCGCCAGCGAGGATTTGCAGCGACCTCCATGCGCGATCTGGCAGAGGCGGTAGGAATAGAAGCCGCCAGCCTTTACAATCACATCGCATCCAAGAACGAGATACTCGAAGCTATTTGTTTCGAGATGGCCAATCACTTTAATACCCATATGGACCAGATCGAGGCCACCCGTCAGTCGGCCTTGTCAGCTCTAGAAGCGGTATTACGTTTTCATATCAGGCAGATGATCGACAACTACGAACAAGTCTATGTGAGTGACCGCGAGTGGAAACATCTGCAAGAGCCCTACCTCTCTAATTTTCAGACGCAGCGGCGCACCTATCGTAAACGGATCGCCCACCTGATCGATACGGGCATACAGAAAAAAGAAATTTTGCCCATCGACAGTGCCACGGCCGTGCTGATCATGCTACATGCCATTAGCGGTATCGAAAGCTGGCATCGCAGTAAAAAGAGGATCAATGCCCGTGAACTCGAAGACAACATGCTGACCATTTTGGTGGGCGGACTTCGAAAAAATCACTAGCAGATGTCGCTTCATTTTCATCCCCTTACCATCAAAGAGGTTCGGCAAGAAACGGCCGACTGTGTCTCTTTACTTTTCGACGTGCCCGAAGCCCTGCAATCGACCTATCGATTTTTGCCCGGACAAAACCTGACGCTAAAGACCACGCTGAATGGAGCAGAGATAAGACGCAGCTATTCGATCTGTAGCGCGCCCCAAGAAAGAGAACTTCGCGTAGCGATAAAAAAAGTAGAGAGCGGTGTGTTCTCGGGCTATGCTAACGAGCAACTCAAGGCCGGTGATACGCTCGAGGTAATGCCCCCTGCCGGTAAGTTCAATTCTCCGCTGAGCGCTTCACAGACCAAGCGATACCTGATGATCGCGGCCGGTAGCGGTATTACCCCTATTCTCTCGTTGATCAAATCGATCTTATACACCGAACCGAACAGCACGATCACCTTGGTATATGGCAACCGCAGTCGCTCGAGCATCATTTTCTTTGAGGAGCTGGAGCAACTCAAGAACAAATACATGCAACGGCTCAATATCCTGCATATTTTAAGCCGCGAAAAAACGGACAGCCCGTTGCAATTGGGCCGTATCGATAACGAGAAATTGATGGTATTAGATCGATTGAACGGATTTGAGAACATGGATGAATGTTTTATCTGCGGCCCCGAAGAAATGACCTTGAACAGCAAGGCCTTTTTAGAAAAACGTGGGTTAGCCGCTAAAAAGATCCATCTCGAACTCTTTACCAGCTCTAAAACAATGGCTCGATCTAAGAAGAGTCAGCCCGACTCCGCTCAACAAAAGAGAAGCAGCCAGGTTACGATTAAGTTGGATGGCAGAGAAGTGAATATCGATATTCCGCTGCACGAAGAGGTGACTATCCTCGACGCAGCGTTGGCACAAGGGGCCGATCTTCCTTTTGCTTGTAAAGGCGGTATGTGCTGCACCTGCAAGGCAAAACTGGTGAGTGGCGAAGTAATGATGGAGGTGCACTGGGGGCTTGAAGAAGAAGAGGTTGAACAAGGTTACATCCTGACCTGCCAGAGCTATCCCAAGACCGAAAAACTGATCGTGGACTTCGACCATAAATAAGGCATCAACCTAAAGCGATCCAACCTTTTTGGCCTAACAGTTGTTAGTTTTCAATAAATTTGTACCGCAGTTACTCTTTTTATGGAAACACAAAATCTGGAAAAAATCTTTCAAGACAAGATCGATCACGAAACGAAGATCGAACCCCGCGATTGGATGCCCGATGCCTACCGCAAAACGAACCTGCGGCAGATCAGCCAGCACGCCCATAGCGAGATCGTAGGGATGCTCCCCGAGGGCAACTGGATCTCAAGAGCCCCCTCCCTGAAACGGAAAGCCATTTTGCTGGCCAAGGTGCAAGATGAGGCGGGGCACGGACTGTACTTGTACGCTGCGGCCGAGACCCTTGGACAATCGCGTGAGCAGATGATCGAGGACCTGCACAGTGGCAGAGCCAAGTACTCATCGATCTTTAATTACCCCACCCTTACCTGGGCTGACATGGGCGCTATTGGTTGGCTAGTAGATGGAGCCGCCATCATGAACCAGGTGATGTTGACCCGTACTTCGTATGGACCTTATGCGAGGGCCATGGTACGGATCTGTAAAGAGGAGAGTTTTCACCAACGCCAAGGCTTCGAGATATTACTGGTGCTCTCTAAAGGAAGCGATGCGCAGAAGGCCATGTGCCAAGATGCGATCATCCGCTGGTGGTGGCCTGCTCTGATGATGTTCGGGCCTCGCGATACGGAGAGCACTAACAGCGATATGAGCATGAAATGGAAGATCAAACGCAAAAGCAACGATGAACTTCGTCAGCAATTCGTGGATATGATCGCCGAACAGGTCAAGTTGCTCAACATGACATTACCCGATGAGAAGCTTTGTTGGAATGAGAACAAAAAACACTACGACTTCGGCGAGATCAACTGGGATGAATTCTGGCAGGTGGTCAAAGGCAACGGCCCTTGCAATAAAGAAAGACTGGCGGCCCGTAAAAAAGCCTGGGAAGAAGGTCGCTGGGTACGCGAGGCCGCTTCGGCCTATGCCGCCAAGCAAAAACAAAAACAACAAGCAGCCTGATAACCATACATCATGCAACTGATCAGAAAATTCTATTACGGTGATATCCCCGATGATGCCAGTGGCGCATCAAAAGCCGGTCCGGTACAACCATCCTCTGATTGGCCTCTATGGGAAGTCTTTATCAGAAGCAAGCAAGGGCTAGAACATAAACACGTGGGCAGCCTGCATGCCGCCGATGCCACCATGGCAATCGAAAACGCCAGAGACGTCTATACCCGTCGCAGCGAAGGCATCAGCATCTGGGTAGTCGAAAGCCATCATATCAAAACATCGGCGCCCGAGGCTGCGGCCGAACTATACGAGCCCGCACAAGACAAGATCTATCGTCATCCCACTTTTTATGATCTGCCCGACGAGATCAAACACATGTAACCGATATGACGAAAGAATCCGTTGTCGATTTTACGCTTTACCTCGCTGACAGCACGCTGGTGTTAGGACAACGCAATGGCGATTGGTGCGGTCACGGACCGGTGCTGGAACAAGACATTGCCATCACCAACATTACACTGGACCTGATCGGGCAGTCCCGCAGTTTTTATCAATACGCGGCACAATTGATCGGTAACGGCTGTACCGAAGATCAACTGGCCTACTGGAGAAACGAAAGAGAATTCAAGAACGCATTACTGTGCGAAAGACCCAATGGCGATTGGGCGCAAACGATCTTGCGTCAAACTTTTTTTAGCTTTTATCAGCGTGAGCTTTTTACCCAACTATTGACAAGTTCGGACAACACGCTCTCGGCCATTGCCGAAAAATCGCTAAAAGAAGTACGCTATCACTGTAGATGGAGCAGTGAATGGGTCTGTCGGCTGGGAGAGGGAACTCCCGAAAGTCACCAGAGGATACTGGCAGCGCACGAAGATCTTTGGCCTTATGTAGGCGAATTATTCATTGCGGCTCCATACGAAACAGCCTTAAAGATCGATACCACACTGATCAAGACGAATTGGATAGCGGCCATCGGCATCCTGTATGCAGAGGCCACCTTACCCGCTCCCTCGCTGGACTCCGTCTTTATGCATACCGGAGGCAAATCGGGACAGCATACCGAGGCCCTGGGTTACTTACTGGCCGAACTGCAATATGTGCAACGCTCCTTTCCGGGATGCGATTGGTAAACGTCCTTATCGCTCCTCGTATAAAACTAGCAACGTGGCTTTAGCAATATCAACTAACGACAATCCCGAAATACGTGAGTGTTACTCGTTGCTGGGCACCATACACGATCCCGAAATACCGGTCCTCTCCATTTTGGATCTGGGGATCGTCAGAGATATCGAACTACAAAGCCCCTTGCAACAGGAAGGACAAGTTCGCGTAACCATTACATCGACCTACACGGGGTGTCCTGCCATGGATACTATTGCCATGCTGATCAGGATGGAGCTGTTGAAAAAAGGATATAAAAAAGTAGAGATCATGACTGCGATCTCCCCTGCCTGGACCACCGATTGGATGAGTCAGGAGGGAAAACAAAAATTAAAGGTCTACGGCATTGCCCCTCCCGATAAGCGGTTTGAGATACCGGCCGATGGGATCATATGTCCCCACTGCGGAAGCGCCCACACACGCTTGCTCAGTGAGTTCGGTAGTACGGCCTGCAAATCACTGTTACAATGCAATGAATGCAAGGAGCCCTTTGATTATTTTAAATGTCATTAGCCAGTTGCAATAACTAACTTTATCTTAAACAGACCAGCATGTCCTCTATTGTCGTAGATATCAAAGAGCAAGTTGTCTTGCTCACGCTCAATCGCCCCGACAAATTCAATGCCTTTAACCGCGAGATGGCCCTGCGCCTTCAACAAGAATTGGATGCTTGTAAGGACAGCAGCGTGCGCGCAGTAGTCATTACCGGTAGCGGTAAGGCTTTTTGTGCGGGCCAAGACCTGGGCGAAGTAGTGGATCCCGACGGACCGGGGATGGCGCGCATCTTAAAGGAGCATTATAATCCCATCGTTACTCGTATTCGTGCGCTGGGCAAACCGGTGATCGCAGCGGTCAATGGAGTGGCCGCGGGTGCCGGAGCCAATCTTGCCCTGTGCGCCGATATTACCATCGCCGGCGAATCGGCCAGCTTTATCCAGGCTTTTTCAAAGATCGGATTGGTACCCGACACAGCAGGATCCTATTTTTTGCCCAGGCTCGTAGGAATGCAACGAGCAACAGCGTTAATGATGACCGGAGAAAAAGTTTCGGCCACCCAAGCCGCCTCTATGGGCATGATCTGGAAGGTCGTTGCGGATGCTGATCTAATGCAAGAGGCAGCGCAACTGGGCCGACAATTAGCGACCCTGCCGACCACGGCACTGGGGCTGATCAAACAACAACTCAAGGGTAGTTTCGAAAACACCCTCGAAGAGCAACTGCAACTAGAAGACCAGTTACAACAGAAAGCCGCGAGTACCGCTGACTTTAAAGAAGGCGTACAAGCGTTTTTAGAAAAAAGAGCACCCCGTTTTACAGGAGAATAATCACTAAATTTTTCTTTATGCCATCTGCTGCCGATCAACTAGCCAACCGGGTCGTAACCCATATGATGAACGAAGACCGGTTCTCGCAATGGTTGGGAATCGAGGTATTGGAGGTTCGGGAAGGCTATAGCCGAATTGCCTTGACAATAAGACCCGAGATGGTCAACGGATTTGGCATCGTACACGGAGGTGTCAGTTTTTCGTTAGCGGATAGCGCTTTTGCCTTTGCCTGCAACAATAGAAATCAATTATCGATGGCCCTGGATACCTCGATCAACTTTACCAGCCCGGTGCATGTCGGAGATCGGTTAACGGCCGAGGCCCTTGAATTGCATAACGGTAAAAGCACAGGACTTTACCAGATACGCATTCAAAATCAAGATGAAAAATTGGTGGCACAGTTCAAAGGACTTTGCTATCGCACCCAAAAAAAATTGATCGGCGAATAGCAAGCATCATCACTTATGTATTACAAAGCCAATGGAATAAGACCGGTAGTGGATGTCAGCAGTTATGTACATCCGCAAGCGATCGTGATCGGTCAGGTGACGATCGGAAAAAATTGTTATATCGGGCCGGGGGCCGTACTGCGGGGCGATTGGGGAGCCATTGAAATTGAGGAGGGCTGTAATGTGCAGGAAAATTGTGTAGTGCATATGTTTCCGGGTCTTACCGTTAAGCTGATGACCGGAGCCCATATCGGACATGGAGCCGTTATTCATGGTGCCATAATTGGACGCAACTGCCTGGTCGGCATCAATAGCGTGATCATGGACCATGTGGTGCTGGGCGATGAATCTATCGTAGGCGCCCTGACCCTGATCAAAGAAGGAGAACAGATCGCCCCCCGAAGTCTGGTAGTGGGCAACCCCGGTAAAGTTATAAGACAGGTAACCGAAGAAATGCTTCGATGGAAAACCGAAGGCACCGCCCTCTATCAGGCATTGCCACAACAGTGCGTTGACGAACTCAAGAAATGCACCCCGCTACGCAAGCCGGTTCAGCAGACCCCACTTAGAAAACCGATCTACCTGAGCTGGAAAAAAAAGCGAAAGTCCTGAACTGCGCCCACGCTACCACAACAAAAACGGTCATTGAGGCAATACCTTATTTAAGGTAGCCCCAAGGGCATCGCCTCGCAGCGATTCGGCAATGATCTTACCTTGCGGATCTATGAGTATGTTGTAGGGGATACCGGTAATCTTGTACAGCGATACGACCGGGCTATCCCAGAATTTCAGATCGCTGACCTGCGTCCAGGTCAATCCGTCTTTCATCACAGCCGTCATCCAATCGTCTTTGGCGCCGGGTTGATCGAGCGAGACGCCCAGTACTGTAAAATTTCTATTCTTATACTGCTGATAGGCCGCTACCACCACCGGATTTTCCATACGGCAGGGCTTGCACCAGCTGGCCCAAAAATCGACCAGTACATATTTTCCACGAAACGAACTTAAGCTGATCGATTTTCCATTGGGATCGGGAAGGCTAAACTCGGGTGCGGTTTGACCAGTAAGCCCTTTTGCGGTTACCTGTTGCTGCATGATCATAGCGTTGACGGCGGCTACTCCCTGATGAGACGGAAAGCGACCTGCCAGTGACGTGACGATATCGGCTACCTCGGTATTGTCAAATCCTCGGAGGCCAAAGGCAGGATTACCGGCCATATTCTGATAATACCCCAATATCATCATGGTAAGTGCAGGGCTCTTACCGCTGGTCAGGGCCGTACGCGTAAATTGGTAAAGAGTATCAGTCTTTTGATCAAGTTGCGCACGCTGATCAAGCAGTAAACTGTCTTGCGAAGTGGTACGAACGCCGGTCAGCGTTGCCAAGCTATCGGTTAGCCGACGTAAGACAAAGGCTTGCTGTAACTCGGTATTGAATCGAAGCATATACTGTTGCAGGGCCTGGCTGGCCTGCGAACCTTTTACCTCGTAGCGATCGGGAAATTGACTGTTGCCCGGGCTGAACAAAATATTCAACTCTATGTCTGCAGCGTCATTGATGACCGAGGCGGCCGGATACGCTTGCTGACCGATCCGAAGATTGTACATCTTCTCTTCTGAGGCGGCTGCCTGTAACTCGTACGAACCATCCTTAGCCAGAACGGTCGAATCTACCGCCACTCGTTGCATGGTAGCCATGGGAACCTCTTCGAGATAGACGGTTGCACCAGCGATGCCTGTTATTTTACCATGGATCGAAAAAGACCGGCCCTGATCCTTACCGCAAGAGAATAAGCCGACCGATAGCAGTATGCCAATAACAATAATTCTATTCATGAGGATTGAATTTAAAGAAGCGCCTGCACGGCTGCGATCACCTCGGCAAGTCGGGCTGGTTCTTGCCCCCCGGCGGTAGCCAGCGTTTTTTGACCGCCGCCCCCTCCTTTGATCAACGGAGCCACGACGGTTTTGATAATGGAGTTGGCATCGAGCGATGTGGTCTTGGTCAACTCATCGGCAATGCTGACCGCCACAAATGGTTTTCCCTCGATCAATGCGGTTAACACGATCACCTGGTTCTCTTTTTTCGTACGCAACTCCAAACAACATTTCTTTAATGCATCGGGTTGTCCAACCTCTACCTGCTCTCCTATAAAATGGACCGGTCCGATCTGTTTTACCTGTGCCGATAAGCGATCACAAAGGGCCAGCAATTCTTTTTGCTCGAATTGCTCCAACTTTTGTCGCAATAGTGCCTGCTCCTGTTGTAACTGGTCAATGGCCTTGATCAGGTCATGGGGCGCTTTGAGTAATTCACGGATCGATTGCAAGGTCTGTGCAGTTGCACGGACTTGCTCTAAGGCATGTTGTCCGCACATGGCCTCTATACGACGCACCCCGGCCGCCACCGCAGCCTCGCTGCGCAACGAGAACAGGCCCAGTTCTCCGGTGGCTCCTACATGCGTACCGCCACATAACTCCACCGAATAAGCAGGGTCGGTGATGACCACTCTTACCTTATCCCCATACTTTTCTCCGAACAAGGCCATTGCCCCGAGTTGCAAGGCCTCGTCTTTGGCC
>SXGQ01485258.1_pt1 | contig 13027 bp, 13 predicted proteins | sample 3178371 | NCBI WGS metagenome assembly SXGQ01 (sample SAMN11356859, study PRJNA531348) | freshwater metagenome | isolation source: freshwater sample F1-20 | place: China: Fuxian Lake, Yuxi | collected 2017-12-25
CCCTCTCCGAAGAGATAGTAGAAGACCTGCGTAGAATGGATGCAGACGACTTGGTATCAATAGATTTTGACACATATAACAAAAGCTATAGTGTAGATGTAGAAACACAAGGATTTGAAGATATTATCGATGAGGTTATTTCGGACAACAAAAGCATTGAAGATATTATCGAGGACTTCATGCAGAATGAGGGATTAAAATAATCTCGCTGATAATCAGGTAGTTATATAACTCTCTGATACTCAAGCAAATAGATTTAGGTTATAAGTTGCACATTCTCAAAGTAATGGTGAACTTTACCTAATCGGATGCACAACCCGTGAACGCTGTTTACGGGTTTCGTGCGTTACAAGAAACAGTAATCAACTAAAAAAACATATATGAAAAACACACAGATCATCGCAAGAGTGGCTATGGGCCCAGGTAAAAAAGGAATGTCAGTACGTGCATACAATAACGCAACTGACGAAGATATCACAAACGAAATAACCTATATGACATTGAGTAAAGCTTACAAAGCTGGAATGTGGTTGGAAAACGGTAGTGGTAAATGGCGTCAGATTGAACCAACTATAGTGAAAAATCAACCAACAGCAAAGGAAGTTGAAACTGCTAAATCTGAAGCAGATAACGTTATGGCGTTTCTTAACACGTGTGTTGAAAAGCGTCCTGCATCGTTGTTTTGTCAGGACTTAACATGGAAGTTTATCTGCCGTTCAGTAATGCGTGGTAGAAACATACTACTTACAGGTCCAACCGGTACCGGTAAGTCTCAGACCGCGATTGCAGTAGCTAAATCAATGGACCGTGAATTGTTTTATATAAACTTAGGTGCTACACAAGATCCACGTGGTACTTTGATCGGTAACACGCATTTTAGTAAAGATGCCGGTACTTATTTTAATGAGTCTGCGTTTGTGAAAGCTATACAAAAACCAAACACGGTAATACTGTTAGACGAGGTTTCTCGTGCGCATCCTGAGGCTTGGAATATCCTTATGACTGTACTTGATCCAGGTCAACGTTATTTACGTTTAGATGAGGCTGTAGATAGTCCTACTATCAAGGTTGCTGAAGGTGTATCGTTTGTTGGTACAGCTAACATTGGTAATGAGTATACTGCTGTTCGTGTTATGGACCGTGCGTTACTTGACCGCTTTGTTATTGCAGAGATACCATTCCTTACTCCTACTGAGGAATCGAGCTTAATTACACAGTTGTTCCCAGCTATTGAACCTAAGGCAGCTAACAACTTGGCTGACATTGCTGGACTAACACGTGTAGAGATTAAGTCGGATAGTTCACGTATTCAAACTCCTATTTCGACACGTTCAGTGTTGGAGATGGCCGGTTTGATTGTAGACGGTTTTACATTGACTGAGTGTGCTGAGGTTAGTATTTATCCGTTGTATTCACAGGACGGTGGTTTGCAATCAGAGCGCACTTTTGTTAAGCAATTGGTGCAGAAGTTTGTGAATGATGGTACTGCTGATAACTTGATGGGTGAAAACCTTAATACAGAAGCTAATCCTAACGATCCTGCATTCTAATATGAAAAAGCAAAAAGTTATTTTAAATCCAAAACAAAAAGAATTTGCTAAGGTGAAGCGCTTCGTAATGAAGCGTTTCCCTGGAGCTCACACAGTTGCAAAAACTACTATTGAAGGCAGCAAGAGATATGTAGTTGTAGATGATGGTGGTTTTGCGATTGTAAATGGCGAACTAATGATCCCGTTAGCAAAGTCAGTGAGAAAGGCATGGGATGATGCTAAGTATAGCATCTGGTTTACAAACATGATAAGAAAATCAAATGCCGCATTCAATGAAGAAAAAATCTTTAAAAAACTCGCAAAAGAAAGTGGTGAATAAATTCACTAAAAACGATCTCGCTTTTATTGAGTTTGTAAAAGCTGAGTGTAAAGAGCTTGGTGTGAAGGTAGATCTTCGGCCAAGCAAATATGTAAAACTCGACAAAAATATACAATGCTCAGGGTGGTTTGATTCAGAGAATAAACAACTTGTAGTTGCAATGAATCGACCCGATGCTTTGAGCATTTTAGTGCATGAGTATTGTCATGTAACCCAATGGATAGAAGGAATTGATCTATGGGTTAAATCTGATGATGCTTTGCTAAAAGTAGATCAATGGTTGGGTGGTAAACGTATACATCACATTGATAAGCATTTAGCTATTGCAAGGGATTTGGAACTCGATAATGAAAAAAGAGCTGTTCGAATGATCCGCAAATGGAATCTAAATATCAACGTGGACGACTACATCAGAAAAGCCAATGCGTATGTTCATTTTTACAATTGGATTCGTCACACACGTAAATGGTCTAAACCTGGAAACACACCGTACTCAAACAGCCTTGTATTAAGTAGAATGTCAACGCGTTTTAATATGCAGTACATGCGACTTACACCTCACGTGAAAGCCGCCTTTGTTGCTGCAAAGATCTAACTTACTGATAACCAGTCAGTTATAACTAACTGATATTCAGGGAGAAAGATTTTATTTAACCGGTTGTTTATCAAAACAAAAGGGTGAACTTTACTATAATACAAAGGGCATTAACTATACACCTATATACACTATGAAAAAAGCAAGTTATAAATCCGCTATGAAATCAGCGAAGAAAACGATTTCACGTCTTAGTAAAGCTGTAGACTTTCGTGGTCTAAATACTAAGAAAAACTACTCATCTTTTTGGATGAATGATGAATGGGATAACCATTCTAAGTTTGATGGCTTACCGTCAACAACCGGTTATGTATCAACTGACCTTGTTAAGCTGATTAAGCTAAGTAACTATCGTCGTGCAATTACAAACTTTGTAAAGATTGTAACAAACAAAGACATACACGTTACTTGGGCTGGAGCTAATTCATACACTGACGGACAAGCTATTAATCTCACAACCGATATTAAAGATAATAACTTTGACGTTACGGTTGGTTTAGCTTTGCATGAGGCTTCTCACATTGTATTATCGGACTTTGCCTTACTGAAGGAAATTATGGAAAACAAGCATCCTGATTTTGAAGCTTTGTGTGCAAAGTACAGCATTACGCTCAGCTCTCATGAATGTAAGTATCTTATTAAAGACTTATTGAATTGGATTGAGGATCGTCGTATAGATCATTACATATTCTCAACAAGTCCTGGTTATAAGGCTTACTATCATAAGATGTATGACCACTATTGGAATGATGAAAAGATCACACAAGGCTTATTGTCACAAGAATTTAGACAACCTGCTGAGTTGGATAGTTGGAAGTTTCAAATTATCAATATGCTAAATCCTGTGTTTGATAAAACTGCTATGCCACGATTGGATGAAGTAGTTTCACTCATTGACGTACGTAACATTAGTCGTCTTAAATCCACAGGTGAAGCTTTGACAGTAGCTTTATCAGTTGCGGAGGTAATACTATCGACTATGCAAGCGGCACTACAGAACCAAGCTAACCAACAAAGTCAAGGTAATGGTCCAAGTGACAATCCAACTAATGGATGTGGAGAAGGTGGTTCGCAAGGTGAAGCAGGTGATGATAATGGAGAAAGCCAAGACGATGGTAGTAATGGTAACTTGGGTAGTCTGAGTCAAGCAGAGATAAACAAGCTAAATGATCTTTTGGAAAAGCAACGTAAGTTCCTAAATGGTGATGTATCAAAAAAGACTGCAAGTCAGAAACTGACAAAGCAGTTGGAAGATATCGCTAAGCAAGATATTTCAACTCAATCAGTTGGTGGTGAAGGCGGTATTCCAACAACTACTTGCTTAATGCATGATCTTACTTCTAACCTTATTTTAAACATACACAGTGCTCTTAAAGAAATTGATGTGTTAACAAAACAGAGATATGAGTTACCTCATTCAGAACAAGAAAAGCGTAGAAAGATTGCTGATAGCATACAAGTTCTGAGAGACTCTTATCAGGAAGATCTTTTACCAAGAGAACTGCGTTACTATCATGGAGACTACGAAGCGGTTATTGCAAAAGGTTTTGAGGTGGGTGGTTTGTTAGGTAAAAAATTACAACTTCATAATGAGTCTCGTGAGCGTGTTGACAATAGGTTAACAACCGGTAGGATGGATGCTAAACGATTAGCTCATGCCGGTTATGGTATTGAGAATGTATTTAAGCAAATACGTATCGATAAATACAAAAAAGCAAACTTACATATATCGATTGACGGATCGGGTAGTATGAATGGTCGTAAATGGTTATCAACTTTAGAAATGACAGCTGCGATTGTAAAAGCTGCTGCATACACTCAAGGTATTAGTATTCAAATATCGATTCGTGTGACAAGTAGTAACCCTGAACGTCCTACAGTGTATACAGTTTACGATAGTAGAAAAAATTCACTGCGTCACTTTGCTGCTGTGTTTACATTGTTTAGTCCAAGCTCTATGACACCCGAAGGTTTGTGTTTTGAGGCTCAGTTTAAGAAGGGTATGTTTATGGAAGCTACAAAGGATGTAGATAGTTACTTTCTAAATATATCTGATGGCGAGCCAGGTTGTACTGGTTATCAAGGTCAAGCTGCTGTACAGCATACAGCTAGGATAATAAACAGAATGAAGAGTGAGTTAAACATGAAAGTGCTATCGTTCTTTATTGAAAGTACTTATACCTCAAAAGGGGAAAACCAAACATCAACGGAACGTGCTGATGCATATGCTGCTTTAGTTAAAGAGTTTAATGAAAGTAGTGGTGGGACAAAGTTTAAGATTATGTATGGTCGTGACGCTTCTGTTGTAGATCCAAGTAGTGCTCTAATGATTGCTCGTGAGCTGAATAAAAAGTTCATGACGTTAGCAGCTTAGTAATTTCATAGTGTGTATAGGGAAGGGCATTCGCGAAAGCGTTTGCCCTTTTTTTATTTATGCTTGTAATACTTATACTAAAAGAGTATGGCAATCAAAGCAACTGGAATGATAAAGATAGGCGGATTAACTTATTATAAAGATCCGGAATTAACCTTAGTACCTCATTTGGCTTACAGAGGAAATCTAACAATGGATGTAAATGTTTTTGTTGAAAAAGACGGAAGCATGATGCAAGTAACTGCTATACCTTATCAGCAAATCAACATTGCCACTTTAACATATCCCACCCCAGCAACCAATCCATATACAGACTTAGTAAAAGCATTGGAGTCTTATGTGATAGCTGATCTGTCTCAAATAAATCCCGATGCTACTTTTACAACTTTTTAGGTTGTAGTTTCTTATTTTTTTCTTATGTTAGACTATGAGATTTTCGTTTTTAGTCCTACTTTTTTTATGTTTTTGTACTCCTCAATCCCACGATATTGAACGTGTTGAAAAGCACGTAATCACGCAAATAATGCGCAAAAAACAAACAAGTATTCACGAGGAAATTTCCCCCAAATACTGCGCAATTCTAGAGAATGGAGACACTATTTCTACCACTAGAATGGGGAGAATTAACGACACAATTTATTACGTTTTTTATCGAAAAATCCGGTTTTTTACCCCTCCATCTTCCACCGGCAATTCCACTAAAAACAGCCGGTAAAATCGATTTTAAGCCGGTTTTTCTTCGTTTATAGGAGGGCATTTTTCCGTTGGTATTTGTACTCATTTTAGCTAAAAAACGCTCATATATCCGGGATTTTACCGGTCACTAACACTCTGATTATCAACTAATTACAACGACCTAAAATGGGGCATTTTCACGTGAACGTATTTACGTGATATTTATATTAAATGCTCAAGGAATTAGCTTCCAGTAGGAAACTCCGCATCTTTGATTTTGACGATACTTTAGCTAAAGTAAGTGCAAAAGTTCATGTGCGAAATGGCGTAAAACGATTTGAATTAACGCCAGCTGAGTTTGCTGTATATGAACCTAAACCTGGAGATTTATTTAACTTTAAAGAGTTTGATGCTATCATTAAAAAGGCATCTCCTATTCAGCGGAATGTAGAGCTGTTAAAAAAAGCTGCTGAATCGCCTGGTGTTAAAACAACTATACTTACAGCTCGCAGATTGGCATTTCCAGTTAAGCTATATCTTAAACGTAATTACAACTTGGATATCTATGTAGTTGCATTGGGATCAAATAATCCACAACATAAAGCAGATTATATTGAAAAAGAGATTAAAAAGGGGTATACTGATATTGTGTTTATAGATGACTCTGCAAAGAACGTATCCGCTGTAACAGCATTAAAGATAAAGTATCCTAATGTAAAGCTAAAAATAGTTCACACTACGGAGGGTGGTGATGTAGCTATATGATGCATGATGGATTTATATCATGGCAGCAGTTTGTGAAGCAACCACACGTTGCACGATTATCTATAAACGAACAAACAGCCCAATACCAACTTTATGTATATCAGTTTAACTTAATGCGTGCTGAGATTGTAAGAGGTGGTGGTGACTTAAACTATCTTGCACAAGAAGAATATGACTCAAATATGTCAACCTACTTCTTACTACTACAAGAGGATGGATACAAAATAATAATAACATAATATGCCAAATTTACCCATATCCCAATTACCAGCAGCTGCCCCATTAAGTGGAAGCGAATTATTTGCAACTGTTCAGAGTGGTGTAACTAAATACACAACTCTCAGCTCTATAACTCAAGTTCAAGGAAATAGCTATGGTTTGTTTACACAAACAGGATCCAGTACTCCTATAGCAGCCACAACTACTTCGGGTAGTTTATTGGGAGCAGGAGCAGGCAGCTTGTCTGTACCTGCAAATGGATTTAGAGTAGGAGATGCTTTCCAAGCTTCTTTTTCTGGAAAAATATCTGCTCAAAATAATGATACCTTGCAAATTTTAGTTAGGTCTAATGGAGTGGTATTATCCGATACCGGTGTTATGTCTATGTCTGGTGTCACTAGTAAGAGTTGGAGATTGGATGTTGATTTTGCAATTCACAAAACAGGTGCTGCTGGTGTAGCAGAAATTTCTACTGCAGGTGTGTTTCAATACAGACAAAATGCTAGTAATGCTTTGATAGGTGAAATTTTTACTTCAATTAATAGCTCAAGCTTTGATACTACAATAACCAATACACTCATAGTAACGGCTCAATGGGGTTCTAATAACGTTAACAATAGCATTTATTCAGAGTTCTTCTTACTCAAAAAGGTATATTAATCTACAGCTTGTAGATATTTATTAGCGTAACACACACTTACGCACATGAAAAATTTAATTAACGCATTGCTATGCTTAATAGCTATGGGTTACGCTGCAATCGGTCAAACTGGTCCGCCAGCACCATCTCCTGGTATATGGGCTATTATCGATGGAACTTATGCTGTTGGAACTGCTACACAAGGTTATACATCAGCAAAAATAACATTAAAAAATACTACTATATCTAAGATCACTGGTACTCAGTTTAGAGTGTTCTATGATAAAAATGCATTTTCTTCTGCTACAGTATCCCTTATAGGATCTCCAGCAAACTTGTATCATCAGTATGTGGACGATAACGCTAATGGATACATAACAATAACATTAGTGTATACTGGTCCAAGCGCTCTTTATACTATACCTGACGGTGAGATGTTTGATGTAACTTTAACACACACTACACCAATTGCTACCTTTTTAAATTTAGGTCCAATAGCTCCTTTAACCTTTACAGGCACACAAACCTTTTCTCAAGTAGCTGCAGAGCAACCTGGTAATGATATTGCTCTATCCTTACACAACTATGGAGGTGTTTTTGTACGTCCTGAGATTAAGTTTCATGGTACTTTCACCAACGTAAACTCAACTCCATCTAAAAGCTTAACTTTAGGATTTTATAAAAAACCAAAAGCAACAAACAGCTGGTCTTTAGTATCTGCTGTAACTACAAATACTTTAGGTCAATATCAGTTTCAACAACCAATTGATACTAGTTTTTATGATGTACGCTTTGAGGTGAGAGGTGATACAATGGGAGTAGGTAACGTAATTACAACTGCAGATGCTCAAATGATTAATAGTTGGGTTGTAGGATCTGTTACACCACAAGCATTTGATTTTTATGCAGGTGATGTAAATGGCTCAAACGATTTAACAATTTCAGATGCTTATGGAGTGTTTGGTAGAATAGCAGGTCGTTTTTCTACTTGGCCAAACAACGTAATGGACATTAAATTCTTTACTCCTACCGAGTATTCAACTGTGGTAAATAATCCAAATGTAAACCAATCAGCAACCATAACTGGTGTAACAAACTTTACGTATAACATACTTCCAGGACAACCTGACTCAGCTAACTTTTATGTGTTGGTTCCTGGTGATGCTAACATGACCGGTTATCACATGGCTCGTGTAAGACCAGTTCAAATTGTTAACCCAGCTAACACTTACAGCTATGTAATTGATGAAGCTGTTGAATACGATGTTGATTTGCCTTGGGTTGAAGTTAACTTACCAAACATTACTGTAAACGATGGTAACATGGTTGAGGTTCCAGTAAAGGTATTAACTGGTGGTCGTAAGCTTGGAGCTTTACAATTAGCTCTTAAATACGATGGAGACTTATTAGTATTCAAAGGACTTAACAATACAACCAAAACAATGGGTTGGATGAGCTTTATTAATCCAACTGACGGTGTAGTAGAGTGGGGAGGGTACGATGCATCTGCTGGTAAAAAGCTATTAGAAAATGGTGAAACTGCTTTTACACTTTTGTTTGTAGCTAAGTCACCTCAAGGTGAATGGGGTAAAAGTCCATTATATACATCTCGTAAATTTGTAGGAAATGAATATGCAATGGACATGAATATAGGATTTACAAATGGTGTAGCACAGATTAGAAGAATGGGTCCTGGCTTAGTTCTTAAAAACGAAGAAATGTTAGTGTTTCCAAATCCAACTACTGGAGAAGTTATCATTCAATTTAACAATCAAATGGAAGATGTTGTAGACCTTTCCTTTGTAGATATTAATGGCAAGCAAGTAATAAATGTACTAAACCAACGTCTTCCTGATGGTACTTACAGCTACTCTGCAAACCTAAAAGATTTAGCTCCAGGAGTATACTACACTGTACTAAAAACCACAACTAAAGTAGTAACAAACAAAACAATTCTAATAAAGTAATCTATGTCAGAAGAAACAAACACACCAGAAACCAACGACGGATCTTGGTCTGGATTAAAGAAAACAATCATTGGTACATTAACAACTGTAATCACTGGAGGAGGTATTTGGTTATCTACTACCTTGTTTGGTGGTCATGGTGATGCTAAAGAAGAACACAAAACCGAAGCAGCTGCTCCTGCGCCTGCTCCAGTGATTGTAAATGTTCAACAAAACCAAGAAAATACTCAACAGCAGAAGGCTGGTGGTACTACAACTATTATCAAGGAGAAGGTAGTAGAGAAACCAGTTGAGAAAAAAGAAGAAAAGAAAAAGAGCGAATCCAGCGACGCTCCATGGTAAAACAATCTAAAAACACACACAATGGGATTTTTTAAAGACTTATTTAACGACAACAACTCAATCAACGAAAAATCAGTAGTAGGCTTTGCTTCATTTATTGTAATGGTAGCTGCTATGGCTGTTGATTTAGTAACTGGTTGGATAGGAAAAGAATTGCTTATCAACGAGTATATCTTTGATGGCTTTATGGTAATTGTTTTAGGTGCATTTGGTATTGCTTCTGTTGACAAGTGGATCAATAGAAAAAACCCAACTCCATCTGAAACTCAATCAGAAGAGTAGTGCATTATCTATTGGTTTTTATATTTGTTACTTCATTATTCAACTATGGTACTGCTCAAATTGGTTCAATCCAAACAGAGCAGTACCAAGCTGAGTTTGAAAAGAAACAATCTATAGATGCTGTATCAGATTATAATGATACAATACAGATTCCTATTCAGCTATTGAAGATAGGAATAAACGAAGAGCTTTATTCTATGTATCCTGAACTTAAAGACAAACGTGTTGGTTTGGGTGTAACAAATATAGTGTTGGAGTACTTAGAAATAACTAATCGTTTCGTGTTTACAGAAGATAAACTTGAAATAAAAGAACGAATGATCCAACAATTTAAAGCCTCAGATAAAGGATTTACTGAAAATAAAATTGATGGACGTGGTAAGATAAAGTTAGCAAGATACTTTGTTTATATTGAGGTGTATGATTTTAGTGTGTCTGAGGATGAGGTAGTAAAGATTAATGGTAGTGCCAAGGCTACGCAAACAACAAGATTAGGTCTTCAAGTGAAATTTGTTGATGCACAGTCAGGGGAAATACTGAGCGGAAGCGGTTTAGGAGAAGCCGTTACAATAAAGCAATCCTCTATATTATCAGATGTAGATGATATTAAGTTTAACCAATCAACAATAGGCATATCAACTAAAAAAGCCCTTGAGACCGCTAGTTCTAGAATTGTTTCCAGAATGATTAAAAAGGGAATTTTTAGAAAATGAAACTGCTGTTAAGCATATTTTTGCTGTTATGTTTTACTGTCAGCAGTCAAACCTTAACTTACTCTTATATTGATCCTTGCACTGGATCTCTTAAAACATTAAATGTACCAAATAATGGTATAACAGTTACATATTATAAACAAATCAAAACGTTTTCTAAAACAGATATCTTAAACGGTAGTTTTGAAACATGGGCCTCTGGTGTATTTGATCAGTATGGCCAAAACAGTCCTTGTGGTACAGCAGTAGGTTTAACTGGTGTTGTTGATATTGCACAAGGAACAGCAATCAATGTTATAGGGTTACTTAATTCTCTATCTGCTATAAGCGATATAAGAGCAGATCAAGCTTCGGAATTATCCGGAGGAGGAATGTTAGATGTGACATCGTTTGTTGGAGGAGCACAATCGTCATCAAGTAAGAAAGAAGATAAAAAAGACGACAAAGGTGAACAAACTCCACAAACCGGTAACAGCCAGTCTCAAGAGACTAACCAAAATTCACAAACACCTACTAATGGAATCACAACAACCAATAATAATAACCAAGCTGGTGAAGGAGCTACTCAATCAAATTCCGCAAACAACGGATCCGGAACAACTCAAAACTCTAACTCATCAACTAACTCTTCAACTAATGTACAAGGAGGAAACTCTGGGACTACGAATCAACCAACTGAAAGCGGAGGTGGCCAGACTCAGTCATCTGTAAACCCACCTGCACCTCAAAATCAACAAGCAAATGGAGCACAAAGTGACCAAAGTAATGCACAAGGTAATCAAGATGTACCAACTGCAACGTCAAAAGAAAACGAAACTTCTACACCAGATCAAAGTAGTAATACAACACCTAAAGAAGAAACTAAGCAAAGTAATGTTTTAGGTGGGGCTGTTAGCTCAATTGCTAACGCTTCTGGAAAGAGTGAAGGTAATAAGCCTACAACAGTTCTCAGTAGCGACTTTACAGGCTTTAACTTTAAAAACAATGATGTTGTTTATGGAGGAAAAGTAACTGGTGGATTTACCTCAATGCGTTGGGATGGTCGTAGAACTCATGGTGTAATGATTGATTACACATCACTAACCAATGGCCCTAATGTAACAGCTTTTTATGCCTTTATGCATAAGAAAAGAATAGATTTAATTTCTGTAACTGGAACTGCAAGCTTTATTGGTAAAGGATCATTATACGGTACTGCAGCGTTTGGTCAGATGTGGTCTGTTAAAAAAGCTAAAGTAATCTACCTAATGACAACCTCTTGGGGTCAGTTGTTTCAAGAAAAATTTGTAGGTACTGCTTTTGTTACTGGTGGAATGTATGACTGGAAAGTTGCAAAGCGTGTTGATGTAAAAATGATGGGTCTATTTATATATGCCCCATTCATAAGCTACTATAATGATATTGTGTTAAAATCACCATACGTAATCATGCCAATCTTAGGAACGAACATAGGTATAACAAAGAGGTTTAAGTTTAATATCAATCTGGGTGGTACTTATGCTATTAAGGAGGATGTATTAAACTTTACCATTATGTGTGGAACAAGATTTGCACTATGAAAAAGTTAGTAGCTATAATACTATTATTCTGTTCAATCATACAAGCTCAACCTTTTACTTATTCTGGTTTAGTGTTGGGAGCAAACGAACAAGGCCTAGCAAATATACCAGTTAGCTTGTACGGTAGAAGAACAGATCCCTATGACGTTACGTATCCAACATATCCAGCAAATGCAGTTTACAATAATGGAACTGCTATACCTTCTTCAGACGATGTAACACATGGTCCTTTCAACATAGGATTTTCGTTTACTTATTTTGGAAACACTTACACTCAATTTTATGTTGGGTCAAATGGTTGGATTGGATTTAGTCCTAACCAAACTTCAGGATACGTAGCTGCTTATATTCCAAATGCTTCATCTCCTATGAATACAATCTTAGGAGATTGGGAAGACCTATATCCTGGTAATGCAAATATATTTTATACAACCCTAGGTACTGCTCCTAATCGTTCTTTAGTTGTATCCTTTAATCAGGTACCTCATTATGGTTGTAGAAGCAACTTACATACATTTCAGTTTATAATATATGAAACAACAGGCGTAATAGACATTAACTATGCTTCTAAACCTTTGTGTGGTGGATACAATGCAACAGCAGGTTTAGTAAATGCAGACAACTCAAACGTAGTTCCTGCTGGTGGTAAAAATGCATCTGCTTGGTCAGTAACAAACCACTCAATACGATTTACTCCATCAGCACCTGAAGTAACTTTTAGTTTAAAGGGTACTTATTTAACTAATGCTAACGGAACGTTTAGTATAGTACCTAACTTAGATGCTCAATCATATCAGTTTGAGGTTAGAATAGAATCACTCATTACCCCATCTCTTACATCTGTACAAGCTCAATATCCTTCACAAATGTTACTAACTAATACTCCATTAAACTCTAAATTGTACTATCAAATGGATATTAACAATGATGGTTATATTTCAATAACAGATTCTTATTTATTGTTTGGTAGAATATCAGGACGATTTGCTGCATTCCCAAACTCACCAGATTATAGATTATTCAATAG
>SXGQ01308780.1_pt1 | contig 13026 bp, 11 predicted proteins | sample 3178371 | NCBI WGS metagenome assembly SXGQ01 (sample SAMN11356859, study PRJNA531348) | freshwater metagenome | isolation source: freshwater sample F1-20 | place: China: Fuxian Lake, Yuxi | collected 2017-12-25
CCCTTCCCGCGCTCGTGTCGGCGCGGGAAGGTGTCGCTGTGCGGCTCTTGAAGCTTAGTCGAACAGATTTTCCAGAAACGATTTTTGGCGTTTCTTGCCATGGTAGCGCGGTTCGTACCCGCGCTGGTCGCGGTAGCGGTCGTCGCTATATCCGCCACGGGTCCAAGGGTTGGGTGCTTGCGGGGGATAGGGTTGCTGCGGCGGCTGGTGGGGCTGCGGGGCGGCCGGGGCTTCGGACGCTTCGCTGCGCTCGATGATCTTGTCGAGTTCGCCGCGGTCGAGCCACACGCCGCGGCAAGACGGGCAGTAATCGATCTCGATCCCCGATCGTTCGCTCATCGCAAGGCCGGTCTTGCAGACAGGGCAGAGCATACCGGCAACGGTTTCGGGCGAACGCATCGACTTCTCCTGTAAATCTGCCCCCAACCTAGGAGCCCGCCGCCGACAATCAATAATCTCGCGAAATACGGACGTTGGCGCTTTGCCGCCCGATCGTGGAAATGGTCGAGAGAAGCGACAACCAGCGGGTGATGCGGAATTCGGCGCGGGTCGCGGAATAGCCCTGACCGTCGGTGATGATCTCAACATAGATGCGCCGGGTCAGGAACTTGCCCGCCGCGACCGAGGTGCCCTGCCCGGTCTGCGGGTCGGCGGGAAGGATGCGCAGGCGGTCCAGCCCCGCCGCCCGGCGCAGCGCGTTCAGCGGATTGAGGTCGCCCGATCCGTCCTGAAGCGCGGCTACCGCCGCCGCCAGTTGCAGCGCTTCGGGCGCGGACAGGTTGGTGATCGACGTGCCGAACAACAGCCGGGACAACAGTTCGTCCTCAGGCAGCGCCGGGATCGACGAGAAGCTGATCTGCGGGCGCTCGGCATTGCCAGTCACGCGGATCTGCGCGCTGATACCCTGTTCGTCGGCATTGGCGGCGATGTCCAGGCTGGGATTGGCGGGCACCGACCCGTCGAAGCGGATGACGCCGCGTTCGAGCTCGAAATCGCGGCCTGCAAACTCATAATCGCCCTGGATCAGATCGGCCTGCCCGCGCAATTGCGGATTGGTCGGCTCGCCCGCAATTTCCAGGTTCGCGGACCATTCGCTGTCGAGGCCCAGACCCGTGACGATCATGTTGCCGGGTGCGCGCGCCTTGATCGCCATGCGCCACGGCACGGCCTGCGCGACCGGCGCTTCGTCGAGGTCGCCGCGATTGATCTGGCGGATGTTGAGGCGCGGCAACGGGGTCGCGGCAACCGCGCGGCCCAGTCGGTAACGGCTGGCATTGACCACGACGTCGCCCGAGATCAGCCCGCCCGCGCCGTCCGAACGGAACCGCAACGGACCCGTCACGGTCGCGCCGATATCGTCGCGGTTGATCAGTTCGGCGTTGGTCGCTTGAAGCTGCAGATCCAGGCCGAACCCGCGCACCGCCGCCAGATCGAACAGGCCGGTGCCGGTGACCGTCCCGCTCGCCCGGTCGCGAGCGCTGAAGCTGTCGATGCGCAGCCGCGATCCGTTGAAACGGCCCGTCGCCTGAATGTCGCGGAGGTCGGTGCCGGTGGTCGCACTTTGGATGCGCGCGCCGTTGGTGCGCACCGATCCGCGGATTTGCGGGTCGGCCAGTCGCCCGCGCACGTCCGCCGCCACCGCGACCGGGCCGGTCAGGTCGAACAATTCGACCCCCGTCAGCCGCCACAACGTGTCCCCCGGTCCTTCGTAGCGAAGCTGCGCGAACAAGGGCGCATTCACGATCCGCTGGACCGCATTGCCGCCTGCCAGCGGGCGAAGCTGCATCTGCGCGCGGCCCACGGTCTTGCCGTCGCTCGCCGCCACGATGCGCGCGCCCAGGCTGTCGCGGCCCAGTACCGCGGCGACGCCCAGATCGACCGGGCGCGACGACAGCACCAGCCCCGATCGCGACAGGCCGCGCACTGTCATGTTCATCCGGCCGGTCGGCGCGCCGTCGCCGCGATCGACGTAAGACAGCGTGCCCGATGCGACCCCGCCCAGCCCCAGCCCCGGATAGCCGATGTCGAGCACGGCGAGCGGCATCCGCGTCAGCCCGAGTTCGATCGCGTTTTCGCCTTCGGTGAAGCTGCCGCCGACGCGCGCCTCGCCACCCGCAAAGGTCAGTCGCGTCGGGGCGAGCCGCCAGCCTTCGCCGTCGCGCGTCAGCACCGCAGGCTCGATCATTCGCAACGGGCGGTTGTCGAGCGTCCCCTGCCCGGCCACCCGGATCTGGGTGTCGGAAAATTGAGTCACTGTCTGGATATCGAAGGCGCGCCCCTGAGTGCCCGCGATGCTCGCCTTCACCTCGCCCGCGCCACCGCGCAGCCTGGCGTTGGCGGCAAGGCGCGAGATGCTGAGCGCACCGCGCTGGAACCCGCGGGCCTGAACCGTCGCGTCGATCGTCGTGCCTTCGGGATCGAGCACGACCGCGAATTGCGCGCGGCCCAGCCGGACGCGCATGTCGGGGCCGAGTTGGGCATTGCGCGCCTCGACCGTACCGTCGATCCGCTGCAATCCGTTCTCCGGACGGAAATCGAGCTTGCCGTCCAGCCCGCCGCCATTGAACGCCATCGCGCCCCGGAACCCGCCCTCGACGATGTCGAGCGCACCGTTCGCGCGGGTGCCGCTGACGTCGAGGCGTGCGATCTGGATGCGCGCGGTGCCGCCCGACGGCAGCAGGATCGCGCCTTCGCCGTCAAACGCGCCCAACAGCGACTGGCCCTGCGCGGTGAAGCCATAGCCGCCCGCATTGGGCCGCAACTGCGCGGTCACGTCGCGCAGGCCCATCGCGTCGTTGGGCGCAGCGAAGCGCAGGTTGAGCGCGGGGCGGCTGATATTGCCGTCGAGTTCGAGCGTGACCGGGCCGTAGCTGCGCTGCTGCCCCGATCCTTCGAACCGGAACGTCCCGTCGCGGCGACGGAAACCGTTGCCGCGCAACGTCAGGTCGGGCGAGGTGAGCACGAGGTTGCGAAAATAGAGCACCCCATTCGGCCCGCGTTCCAGCCCGGTGGTGATGCGCGGCAATCCGCCGGTCAGCGAACGGAAGAAGGCGTTGTCCAATCGCACGACCTGCGCCGCGCCGGTGCCGATCACGCGGGTTCCGCGACCGCCGGGACCGGGCACGACGCGCAACCGGGATTGCACATCGACCACGCCCAGGCCGGGGATCAGATAACGACGCAAGCCGCCGGTCAGCCCGACTTCGTAATTGCCGGTGCGCAGGTCGAGCATCAGGCTGATCTGCCCCGTCAGCCGGTCGGAGGTGAGGCGAAGATTGTCGCCGGTGATGAGCGTCGGCGTGATGCGCAGCGGCCCACTGACGCTCAGGTTGCGCAGGATGCCGCCCGCGACGTCGCCGACCCCGGTTACCCGCGCGGCGGTGAAACGCACCGGCACGGTGACGGGTGCCGCCGACAGTCGTCCGCGACCCGACGCGCGTGCGACCTCGAACCCGGTCTGGTCGAATGCGAAGCGATCGGCGGTCAGGCGGTAATCGTAGCGCGCGGTCGCGAATGCGCCGTCGAGGATCACCCGCGCTTCGACATTGCGCCCGGTCATATTGGGGAACAACGCCGATGGCTGGAGCAGCCGCGCGCGCACCCGCATCGAGCGATACGCCGAGCGCGCGAGATCGACCACCCCCTCCGCCTCGATCGCAACGGCGCGCGAGCGGATCGAGAGATTACCGTCGAGCTGGCGGTTGACGAGCGTCCCCGCACCGGTGATCGCGACGCTGGGCGCGGTCAGCCGCTGCACTTTGCCTTGCGTCAGCGTGCCGAGTGCGAGCCGCCCGCCCAGCGAATAAGTGCCGCTGGTATGGCCCAGCTTCAAGTCGATGACGCGAACTCCATTCGCCTCCGCCAGCGCTGTGCCCGTCCAGCGCCTCCAGTCGCCCTCTCCGTCGATGCGCAGTTGCAGCGGCTGGGCGATTCCCGACACCCGCGCCAGCACCCCGTCGGCGCGCCCCCTGGCCTGAACGTCCACGTCGAAGCGGCGTTCGGATTCCTCGATATCGAGCTTGGCGCGCAGCACGTCGCTGCCTTCGACCAGCGCCACCAAGTCGACCAATGCGCGGCCAGCACGGATATCGGCGCTGCCCGCGATCCGGCCTGTGCGCGCGACGCCGGTGACGGCGGGGCCGATGTCGATGCGATCGACACGTAGCGATCCGATGCGGATATCGAAGCCGGGCAGGATCGGCCCTGTTCGCCCGGTCGGTTGCAGCGCGGGCAAGCGACTGAGCGTCGCGCGCGGGACGTGGAGTTCTTCGATACTCAGCCGGTTATTCAGCCAGGCGAAGGGACGCCAGTCGAGCGTCGCCTCAGGCGCGCGAAAGAATTCGCCCTGTCCGTCGGCCAGCGCCACATCGACCAGTCGCGCTTCGGAAAAGATCGAGCCCTCGATCCGGCCGATGCGGTAGCGCAAACCGTTTGCGGGCTCCATCGCGGCGATGCGATCGACGATCCAGCGGTGGCCGATGCTCGAATCCAGCACCATCAGCGCGGCAGCGAGGAGGCCGAGCAGCAGCGCAAGGCTTCCCGCCACACGGCGCGGCCACGGATTGCGGCGAACCCGGATTTCCGTCGCTGGAGGCGGCTCGGCGTCGCTCAAAACGCCTGTCCGAGCGAGACATAGACGGCGATGCGCGGATCGCCTTCCTGCGGGTTGAGCGGGGTGCCGACATCGACGCGGATCGGGCCGAAATTGCTATAATAACGCACGCCAAGCCCCGCGCCGTAGCGAAAGCCCGACAGGCGCGGCAGCGGATCGGTGTAGATGTTGCCGCCATCGAGGAACGGCACGACCCCGAAATTGCCGAACGCCTTGACGCGGGCCTCAAGCGAAAATTCGGTCAGGCTGCGTCCGCCGATCGGATCGTTATTGGCGTCGCGCGGCCCGATCCGCTGGAACCCGTAGCCGCGCACCGACGCACCGCCACCCGCATAGAAACGCCGCGACGGGGCGATGGCATCGCGCGGCGCGCCTGCGATGGTGCCCGCGCGCACCCGGCCCGCGATCACCACCCGGTCGTTGACGGGGTAATAGCCGCTGGCATCGACCTGCACACGCGCATAGCCAAAGGTCGCGCCCGACAGCGACACCTCGGGCGACAGCCGACCGCCCAGCCGAAACCCGCGCGTCGGGTTGAGCAGATCGTCGGAGCCGTCATAGTTCAGGCTCGTCGGCAGCGCGCCGATGAAATAGGTCCGCCTGCGCGCCTCGCCGGTATCGACGATCACGTCGCGCTCGTCGGTCGCGACCAGTTCGGCGCCCAACGACCAGGTCCAGGTTTTCTGGAAGAAGATGTTGGTCTGGCGCTCCAGCGACCCCGAAATCGACACGGTATCGGCTTCATAGGCGTCGCGCTCGAGATGCGCGGCGGTGATCTGGCCGGTGAGCACGCGGTCGCGGCCGTGGAAATTGCTGCGACGGAAAATGATCCCCGCCAGTTGCTCCTTGGTCCCCAACACGCCGCGCAGCGTCAGCGCGCCTTCGGGCGGGAACAGGTTGCGGTGCGTCCAGCTGACCTCCGCGCGCGCGCCTTCGCCGGTGCCGTAACCCAGCTCGCCCGCGATGGTGCGCGGCGGCGCGGGTTCCAGCGCGACCTGGATATCCACCGTCCCCGGCTCTGCCCCCTCGACCGGCTCGGCGCGGACCGATGAGACGAGCCCGGTCTGGACGATCGCGCGGCGCAGATCGTCGAGCGCGGCTTCGTTGTAGAGGTCGCCCGGCGAAAAGCGCGCGAGATCGGCGACGTGATCGGCGCCGAACACGCGGTCGTTATCTTTCAGAATGCGGCCAAAGCGCCGCTCGCCGCCGGGATCGACCTGAACCAGCAAGGTCGCGGTCTGCGTCGCATGGTCGATGACCACTTCGCTGGGGCGAATCTCGGCAAAGGGAAAGCCTTCGCGGCCGATATCTGTGCGCAAGCGCTCCTCGGCCGCCGCAACTTCGTCGGCGTTGAACGGCGTATCGGGCCTGATACCATAGATGTCGCGCAAGCGATCGGTGCGCGCGCCCGCGGCTTCCAAGCCGGGCAATTCGACCGCGGCGATGCGATATTGCTCGCCCGGCACGACGTTCAGCGTAACGATCAGCCGATCGCCTTCGGGCGCGACCGACGTGCCGATCCGCGCGGCGTAATAGCCCTCCGCTTCCAGCAGCGTGCCGAGCAGTTCGGCATCCTCGCGCGCGCGGCGGTCGATCTGCGCGGCGTTGGCGGGTTCGTTTTCGTTGGCGCGCAGCACCGAGAGTTCGTTGAACCGCTGACGCAACAGGTCGCCGCCCACCCCGTCGATTCCGGTGATGCGATAATTGGAGCGATATTCGCTCTGTGCACTGGCGGTCGCGACGGGGGCATCAAGCGGCTGGCCCGCTTCGTCGGTGACCACCGCCTGTTCCTCGGGCAGAGGCGTGCCCAGATCGGGCCAGTCGACGCCGATATCGGGCAGCGGCGCAAGCGGCGTGTTGGGATCGAGGCCGCTGTCATCCGGTGCGGCATCGTCCTGCGCCACCGGCGGCGGCACGTCCTGCGCGCGCGCAGGGGCAGGACAGGAAACGACAGAGAGAACCGCGGCGCAACGCAGATACATTGTGGCCCGGCCGGGGTGGCGCGACATGATGCCGTCCTAGCCGAGCTTGGCTTCCGCGCCAATCGCCGAATTTCAGGGGGTTTCGGGAGGTCCGATCAGTGTATCGTACCCACCGCACCGTCCGCCGACAGCACGTCGATCAGCCGTTCGACCTGACGCCAGCGCGCAAAATGGATGTGGTTGCCAAGCGTGCGGCTGCGCGCGGCACGCTCGGACGCCTCCAGCCCCGCCTCGGCGCCGAATTGCTCGATCAACAGCGCCGCGTCGGACACCATCGATCGGTCGGGAAGATAGGGCAGTCGGGGCATAGGGGCGGGTGCGATCCTGTTCATGCGTCGGCGGCAGGATGTTGCCATAGCCTGCAAGTCTTTGCCGCCGCGTGTCCCGACAGGGTTAAGACAGCGTTTGCTTTTTCGCGCGCGACTGGCGCCGCCGCTGCGCGCATGGCATGGGGCGGCGATGGACCAGCCCCGCCCGCCCGCTCGCAAGCCCGACCCCGCCGCCGGTGGCGCCCCGATCGCGATCCTGACGCTGATCGGCGCGGTATGGGGCATTTCGCGCGGGCAACCGACGATCGGGGTGCTGGTCGGACTGGGCGCGGGCGTGGTGATTGCGGTGGCGATCTGGCTGATTAGCGCGCGTCGGGGGTAAGCGGATAACGCAAACGGGTTTGGAAGCGCATCTCCTCACAATCCCGCCAGACTTCGCCCGATCCACACCACCCGGCCAATCACCTCCACCGCATCGCCCGGACGCGTCACGGTCGCGTAATCGGCATTGTCGCTCGCCACCTCCACCTCCCGCCCGATCGAGCGAAGCCGCTTGACCCCCAGCATCCCGTCGAGCCGGATTGCATAGATGCCGCCGCGCGGGGCGATGCTGCGGCGGGCGTGATCGACCAGGATCGTGTCGCCGTCGACCAGGGTCGGCTGCATCGAATCGCCCTTCACCTCGATCAGCGATGCCGCGTCGCGCCGCACGCCCAGCCCGGCGAGGAACCGCGCGTCGAAGCGAAACGGAACGCCGCGCTGTTCCTCGCCGACCAGCGCCCCCGGCCCGGCGGATGCCGCCAGCGCGAAGCGCGGAACCGCAATACTGTCGTCCCCCGCCGCCTCGACCCCGCCGAGCGCCGCGTCGCTGACCCGCAGGAATTTGGCGAGCAGCCGCCGGTCGCCCTCGGCCAGCAAGCGCGGCGTCCCGCGCGTCAGATATTGCTGGAGATAGGCGGCATTGCGCTTCAACAGCCGTTCGGACAGCCATGCCAGGCTGACCCCGTCACGCTTGATCGCGGCGCTGAGCGCCGCCCGCTGATCCTGTCCGTCCATATCCGATCCATACCAACAGGATTTTTCCTAGACAAGTAGGATTTGAGAACAAACAATGAACTTGTAGATGACGAATCAGGAGGGTCGACGCCATGCACCTGCTCAGCAGGATCAATCACCATCTCCGCGCGACGGGAATGCCGGAGACGAAATTCGGCCGGCTCGCGGTGCATGATCCGCGCTTCGTGTCCGACCTGCGCAACGGACGCCAGCCGCGCGCTGCCACGATCGCGCGGGTCGAACGCTACATCGCGGAAGTGAGCGCATGAGCCGCGGACCCGATGCAGCGACTTTGCTCGCCCGCGCCCTCATCCTTTCGGCGCGCCAGGCGGGATTGGCGTTGACGGTGCGCCATGCCGACTGGCGCCACTGGGCAAGCGCCACATTTGCCGGGGCACGACACGAACTGACGATCGAACTTCCCGATATAGTCGCAGCGACGCAATGGCTCAAAGACCTGCCCGAAGCCGATCTGCCGATCCGCGGACATCTCGTCGCCGACGCCTCCATCATGTGCCAGCATGGCGAACAGGACCTGCGCATCGCCGCACTGGAAATCCTGACGGTGGAGGATCGCTGATCCGCTGGCCCGCTATTCCCCGTCGAACAGTTTCCGCAGGAACACCGTTTCCACTTCGCGGCGCAGATCGTTGTTTTCCTTCTTCTGAAACCCATGACCTTCGTCGGCAAACAGCACGTACCAGGTGTCGATCCCGTTCGCGCGCAGCTTGGCCACCACCTGATCGCTTTCAAACTGCGGCACGCGCGGATCGGTCGCGCCCTGCATCACCAGCATCGGTTTGGTGATCCTGGCGATGTTGGCCATCGGGGCGATGCGGGCGAAGACCTTGCGCATTTCCGGATCGCGCTCGTCGCCATATTCGGCGCGGCGATTGTCGCGGCGATACGCTTCGGTGCGCTCCAGAAACGTCACGAAATCGCTGATGCCATAGCGATTGACCCCACCGACCAGCCGGTCCGAGTAATGGGTCATGACGGCCAGGCTCATATAGCCGCCATAGGATTGGCCATAGACCGCGACCTTCGACGCATCGAGATCGGGCTGCTGGCCGATCCAGTCGAGCAATGCGCCGATATCCTTGACCGAATCCTCGCGCTTTTCGGCATTGTCGAGGTTGAGATAGCGTTTGCCGTAACCGTCCGAGCCGCGAACATTGGGCAGGATCACGGTCGCGCCCAGCGTGTCGGCGAAATATTGCGCGCCGTAATTCCAGCTGGGCAATGTCTGCGCCTCCGGGCCGCCATGGATATCCATGATGACGGGGGTTTTCTGGCCAGCGGGCACGTTCTTGGGGCGATAGACGAAGGCGGGGACCGACAGGCCATCGAAGGATTCGAAGCGGATCAGTTCGGGTTCGGCAAGTTGCGCCGGGTCAAGATCGCCGAGTTCCGAAGTCGTCCAGCGCGTCAGCCCGCCGCCCGCCACGTCCCAAGCCCACACATCGCCCGCCGAGGTCGCCGACGACAGGCCGATCGCCAGCCGGTTGCCCTCGGGCGAGAATTTGAGCGCGGACACGACGCCGCGCGGCAAGGTCGGCTGGGGCAGCGCACGCCGCGTGACGCGGTCCTGCACCACGACGCGCGAGAAGCCGTCCTCGTTGACGACATAGGCAAGCACGCGTCCGCCCTTTGACAGGTCATACCCCTCGACATTCCATTTCAGATCGGGAGTCAGCACGCGTTCGCGCCCTGACGCGATGTCGATTTCGACCAGGCGGCGAACGTCGCTGTCGCGATCGGAAATGGCGAGAATCGTCTTGCCATCGGCCAGGAAGCGCGGGCTGTCATAGCGGGCCGCGGGCGCATTCGGCGCGATCCGAGTCGCCTGCCCGGTCGCAGTGTCGAGCACGAACATCTGGCTTTCGCGGTTCGACAGGCTGCGGGTGAACAGCACGCGGCTTTTGTCGGCGGACAGGTCGCTCGCGCCGATCGCGCCGTCGGACTGGTAGAGCGCGCGCCGGGTCGGCTGGTCAACGGTCAGGTCGGCAGCGTTGAGCGTGTAGGCCGCGCTGCCCTTGGTCGCGGTGGTCCACACCAGCATCCGTCCGTCTTCGCTGACCACCGGCGACCCATTGCGCGTCCCCGGCTCGGTCAATTGGACCGATGCGCCGGTCAGTCCGCGCACATGGAGCTGGAACCATTCGTCGCCGTCGGTATCGCGCGTCATCACGAAGCGCTGGCTGCCGGGGATCGCGGTCGCGCCCGCGACGGGACTGGCGAAGAAGGTCAGTTGCTGCCGGCTCGCCCCCGGCGCGGCGACATGATGCAACTGGTTCGACGTGCCGAACCGCGTGCGGATCAGCATCGTGCCATCGGCCAGCCAGTCCTCGAACTCCGCCGATCGGCTGTTTTGATAGCGCTGGACGGCTTCGCGCACACCGGCGGGGATTTCGGGGACGTTTTCCAGCCGCGCGGTGCCGACCTGGCGAACCTCGGGCGCGGGCGCCTGCTGTGCCATCACCGGGCTCACCAGCATCGCGCCCGCCAGAACCGCGAGTTTCAAACGCTTCATCCTCACATCCTCTTTTCGATTTGCGTTTGTTTTAGGGGTACGGGACGATGGCACAACCCCCGCCCGATGATCGTTCACGCCGCGGCAAGCGAGGCTTTGGCATGGCTTCGCGCAACGACCGATGAGGGAACAGGACGATGGAACAGACGAACGCAGTGCAGCTCGATCGCCGCCGGTTGATGGCATTTGCAGCGATCGTGCCGATCGTGGGATTGAGCGCCTGCGCGACGCCGATGGGCGGATATACGCTCGACGAAGGCGTGCGGCGGTTGATGATCCTCTCCAGCCAGCGCGCATTCCAGCGGTTGATCCAGCCGGGTGGCTTCTATGACGATCAATTGACGCGGATCGAGATTCCGGAATTCGAGGGCGACCGATCGGGCGCGGTGCTGGCCGCGGTGCTCAGGACCAACGCCGTCCGCCGCCAGATCGCCATCGCGCTGAACGACGTGGCGGTCGATGCCGCCGACCGCGCCGCGCCGATCGTGCTCGATTCGGTGCGCCGGATGACGATTGCCGACGCGGTATCGGTGCTGCGCGGCGGGCCGACCGCGGCGACCGATCTCCTCGAACGCCAGACTGGCGGTGCCCTAGTCCAGGCGATGTTCCCCGAATTCTCGGGCGGCCTCAGGTCCGACGCCTTCGAGATCATGAGCGCCGCGCTGGGAGCCCAGACCGGCTTCGATTATCGCTGGCTGGCCGACAGCGCCGCGCGATCGGCGAGCAGCGCGATCTTCCGCGCGATCGGGCGCGAGGAAGCGGCGATTCGCGCCAATCCCCGCGCCACCCGCGACCCTGTACTGATCGCGCTGCTCGGCGCTCAATAGGCGACGATCTTCACCCGTTCGCCTGCGCGCAGGCTGGCATTGGCCGACAGCCGGTTGAGCACCAGAAACCGCTCCAGCTGGTTGTCGGAATAGGCCATGCGCTGCGCCAGGCTGCGGACACTGTCGCCGCTGCCTACCGTCACGACGCGCACGTAACGCGGGCGGATCGCCGATGCTTGGCTGGCGGTCATCCGCCGGAACGACTGCGCCATCGGGGCGAGCGCGCCCGCGCCTTGCCCCGCCGCCGTTACGATCACGAAATGATAGGCCTGGGTGCCGCTGACCGCATAGGCGATGACGGTCGCGTCGATCGGGGTCTGTCCGCTCGATGCGCGGACGGTGGCGGTGGCGGCGGGGATGCCGTTGATCGTCGTGCGCTGAACCTCGACCTGGGGCGTCGCGCCGCCACTCGTCAGCCCCGAAAAGACGCTGCGGACATAGGCGTCGATATTGCCCGAATAGGTGGCGGTGGCGAATTGCGCCTGCGCGCCCTGCCCGCTGATCGTGACCGCGCGCGCGCTGTTCTGCATCGTGTAGCCCTGCGGCACGGTAAAGGCGACGCGACCAGTCGGGAACAGGAAATCGCGCCCGTCGATCACGCCCTGCGCCGGATCGTCGCCATACATCATGCCGTCGATCGCGGTCAGGAACGCATCGCGGTTGCGCGTGCCGGTCGCGCTGGTCGCGGCGGCCTGATTGGCGGCGCGCTGGATGCGCGATGCGGGATCGGGATGGGTGCTCGCCCATTCCGGCAAGGTGCGCGCATTGCCCGCCAGCCGCTGGTCGAGGCTGTTCTGCGCGGCCAGGCTTTCGAGCATCGTCGACAGCGCCGCCGGGTCATATCCCGCGCGCACCAGATACTGGATGCCCAGATCGTCCGATTGCGTCTCCTGCCCACGTGAATAGCCGAGCGTCGCCAGTTGCGCGCCGGTGCCGATGCCGCGCCCAAGCAGTCCCGCCAGCCCCGAATCGCCACCGACCGCGCCGACGATCGCCTGACCCAGCGCACCGAGGATCGAGTTGCGCTGGGTCACCGACTGACGCTGCTGGCTGTGGCGCGCGGCGACATGCGCGACTTCATGACCCAGCACCGCGGCCAGTTCGGCCTCGTCGTTCATCAACGCGACGAGCTGGCGCGTGGCATAGATATAGCCTCCAGGCACCGCGAACGCATTGTTCACCGGACTGTTGAGCAAGGTCACGTCGAACGCATTGGCATCCGACGACAGCCCCGACTGCACCGCCGCGCGCCGCCCGATCCGCGCGACATAGGCGGCCTGCGGCCCGCTATAGGCGCCGCCGAATTCGGCGATCAGCCCGGCATTGATCTGCGCGCCCTGCTGGCGTTCGGCCGCGGTGATCGGTGCCGCCTGCCCGGCCGCAAGCGGCGTGGTATCCGCCATCCCCATCGCGCAGCCCGCGAGCACCAGCGGGGCTGCCGCGAGCAGCCAGATTTTCTTGGTCATGCTGTTTCCTCCCTTATCGACTGGCGAACGAGAGGCGGTCGGATCGGTTCCGTGACGACCGGATCGGCTATTCGACCGTCACACTCTTGGCCAGATTCCGCGGTTGGTCGACGTCCGTCCCCTTGGCCACCGCCACATGATAGGCGAGCAACTGCACCGGGATCGCATGAACGATGGGTGACAGTTGGCCGAGGTATCGCGGCGTGCGGATCACGTGCACGCCCTCGCTCTCGCTGAAATGGCTGTCCATGTCCGCGAAGATGAAGAGCTCGCCACCGCGC